>Ga0209211_10010157_pt1 | contig 12345 bp, 11 predicted proteins | sample RifGroA2_FD_183992 | JGI IMG/M metagenome (GOLD analysis project Ga0209211, IMG submission 183992) | Groundwater microbial communities from Rifle, Colorado, USA - Groundwater A2 (SPAdes) (version 2) | ecosystem: Environmental > Aquatic > Deep subsurface > Groundwater | place: Rifle, Colorado... | reverse complement strand
CAAAACGAGAATGACGATAAATTTTAACAAAGCTAATTAATTTAAACTAACCGTGCGGTTGGGAAAGATCGCCCTCTGGGCGACCACACTCATCAAGCCACCGTCTCTGACGGTGGTGCACTGACTAGTAATGAATATTTATTGTACCTCTCGGCTTATGTTAATGGTAATAACATTATTCATAATGCGGGAGAGTTTAGATCAAGTTTGAAAAATTATTTAGGTGATGATGTCGAAAAATTATGTAATCCAGAAATAATTTTAGATCAGTTTGGGGATAGAAACTATTATAAGGAATTCGTTGATATAAATGCAAAAGAAATAAATCAACGTAGGAGTGAAATGAGAAGATACTTGCTGGAAGAGTAGTCTGTAGGGGTGAAACCCCTACAGATTTGGATGATGATCGCGATGATGACAATGATGCAGATCGACGAGCAATTAGGCAAAAGCTAGTAGGATTGATTGTTCCTGTATTAGTGACCAAGCAAGGTGTAGTTGAAATCAAATATTAATTATTTTTTAAAAAATATGGCAAAAAAGAGTGTATTAATTGGAAGTTTTATTGGAGTTTTGTTATTAAGTTCACAATTTTTATTCGGAAGTCATGCATGTTATGTTAATAAATTGTGCAATAGAGTTAATGATTTTATAAATCAAGATAACCTCACGATAATCTTAATTATGCCGTTTGTTTTTCTTTTCTCCCTCATCACCTACAAAATGCGTGATGAAGTTTTTCAGGCTTGGTGGAGATTTGCTCGCTGGTTTGTGCCGGTGGTCATACTAGTCACGTTCTTGATCAACTCCCAAAGTCGAACTGGTGGCATGGGTATCAGTGGTGCCATATCCAGTAGCTTTGATATGCTAATTATTGGCATTTTCTATGCCATCTTCGTCATAACCTCCCTAGTTAAAATCACGCTGGCGTATCGGAGTAAAAAATAATCTCAAAAAACACAAAACAAGCCTGAATTGGGCTTGTTTTGCTTTACGGAAGGAGGTTTCGAGAGTAGAATGAAGCTATACACAGAACCGTGACTTGAAAAATATCGGGTGTAGTGGTAATATATCAGCATAGGCGACTACATTTTATTTTAGAATACAAAAAATATGGCAATAAAAAAAATACCTGATGATCAAATCGCGTTTTATCAAACGCCGGAGGGTTTGGTAAATATTGAGGTGCTATATTCCGAAGAAAATATTTGGCTGCCACAAAAACGCATGGCTGAGCTTTTTGATACGACAGTGCCAAATGTTAATATGCATTTAAAAAATTTGCTTGAAAAAGGGGAAATAGAGGAAAGTTCAGTTATTAAGGATTTCTTAATAACTGCTTCAGATGACAAAAAATATTGGACAAAGTTTTACTCTTTAGAAGCGATTATTGCAGTGGGTTATCGCGTAAATTCACAACGTGGCATGCAATTTCGCCAGTGGGCGACGGGAATTTTGAAGAATTATATTCACAAAGGCTACGCTTTGGATGTTAATCGGATGAAATATGGCTCTCGCTTTAGCGCCAGATATTTTGATGATTTGTATGAGGAGATTAAAGATATTCGCACGAGTGAGCGGATGATTCATCAGAAGATTACCGATATTTACGCAACGGCAATCGATTATTCTCCAAAGGCATATGAAAGCAAACAATTTTTTGCCACTGTGCAAAACAAGCTCCACTTTGCTATCACGGGGAAAACGGCAGCTGAAATTATCACTGATAGAGTCAATAGTAAAAAAGACAAAATGGGTCTAACTTCATGGCGACGATCGCCGAATGGTAAAATTATGCCCAGTGACACCGTGATTGCCAAAAATTATCTAAATGGAAAGGAATTGGAACATTTGAACCGAATTGGAAATATGTATTTAGACTATGCTGAAATGCAAGCGGCGCGCGGTTTTGCAATGACGATGAGTGGTTGGATTAAAAAACTCAATGCTTTTCTCAAATTCAGCGAATACGAAATCCTGACCAACGCCGGAAAAATCAGCCATGAAGTGGCGGAAGCTTTGGCGCTCGGAGAATATGAAAAATTCAGAATCCAGCAGGACAAAAATTATATTTCTGATTTTGATCGATATCTTGAAATAGAACAGAAAGCCAAGAAATTTATGCTTGCGATGGATAAAGGAAAAAAGTTGAAAAAGCGCAGCGTCAAGGTTATAAACAAACAAAAACCTGACTAAGTCAGGTTTTTGTGGATAGTTTTCCCGAATTAACCTCGGGCAGGTATGTATATAGTATATAGGATTTTTCCAAAAAGTCAACTGCGCTGTGGATAACTCAAAAATTAAGGCTTATTTTAGAGAAAATATGAAACTGACAAAAAATAATACGAATAAATTTGTAGCTGTTTTCATTGACGGTGATTGGCTATATGCGGCTACTAAAAGAATAAACAAGAGAGTTGACTATGCTAAATTTATTCGCATTTTAATGGATAAGTTTGGACATGATGTCAAAGTTTATTTTTTTGGAGCGATTAATTCTGCTGATAAGAGACAAACTATTTTTTATAAAGGATTAAGAAAAAACGGATATATTCTGCATTTAACGGAGCTTACAAAAACAGAAGTAGGTTTTGTTTCAAAGGGCACTGAAATTGCCTTAGCTATAAATGCAATACAGTTACTTCCATTGTTTAAGAAATTTGTTTTAGTATCGAGTGATGGTGATTTTGTGCCACTCCTCAAAAAAGTTAGAAATGCTGGTGTTGAAATATCTGTTGTTGCATTACCTTTTACATCTGGGTATTTTATGCGAAAAGCTGTTGGTGGAAATTTTTTAAATTTAGAAGAATTTGTTGAGAAATATAAAGAAAAATCCATATTAGTAACCTCAAAAATTAATAAAGATAGAAATAAAATATTTCCTGAAAACATATACATAGAAAAAGGTGAACAGATTGCCTCATATGTGTTTATTAAAAATCTAGCATGTTCGGCAAAAAAAACCATAACTATAGTTGATCAATATCTTGATGAGCAAATTATTATGCTTATTGATTTACTTGAAATTGTAATTGACGTAAAAATTTTTACACATAAAAAAATAAGTCCAGAGGTTAAATTACAAATTATAAAATTGCGTGAAAAAGGAAGGTCAGTTACGGTTTATGGAACGAAAATTTTCCATGATAGATTCATGGGTATTGATAATAACTGGTGGCACAGCGGACATTCATTTAAGGATTTGGGAGAAAAGAATTCTTTCTTAAGTAAAATTGCTACAAAAAAAGAACAAGAAAAATTAAAAAGGAGCATTAAAAAAGAAATCGAGCTTGCTAATGTAATTTGTGAATGAAATGCGGACTTTTAAAAACTCAGGATACTTTATCTAACAATAGATAATCGAATAATTTTTTAATAAACTAAATCAAAACTATGCCAAAAAAATCTAACAAAAAAGTGGTTGTGACAAAAGAGCTATCCCAAGGTGAGTTGCAGAAGCTGGCGCATGCTGGCACAAAAGAGGCGATGGCGAAGATTGAAAGATATATCGAAACAGAAAATGATCCTGAAAAGCGCGCTTATGCCGAAATGGCGCTAGAAGAATGTGAGATGTTTTATTATGAACCTTTGAATGAAAAAGAAGAAGAGGAATTTATGTTGTGTGAATTGATCAAGCGACGCGAGCGAGGCATTGATGAAATGTTTATGAAAATTGATGGTCTCAAAGCGACGCTAGAAAAATCTGCGCTAGAAGGAAAGGTGCATGAGAAAGTTTTGGCCAAGCATAAAAATAAAAAAGAAGAATGGATGTACAATTGGATGCCTGATTTTGTAGCAAGAGAGGCGAGTGCTTTGCAAGAAATCGAAGAGTCAATCGCCTATGATGAAGCATGGGTAGTGGAAGCTAAGAGAATGATTACAACTGCGCGCTATAAAAATATGCCGGTGCGTTATCTTGAGCATTTTGATTTTAATTTTGACGAAGGATTTTATGCTGATGAAGATGAATGCTTGGACTGCGAGGATGATTGCAGTCTGTGCGATGATGGGAAGCTGGATTTCTGAAAATAATCCCTCAAAAAGCTGAGCTTTAGGAATGGGAATGGCGTTTTTAAAAGTTAACGCTCTAGTATATCAGAAAAAGTGGCTTCGGGGTTTGAATTTTGGTTCTATGCCAAGTGTTGCAAAAAAGCCTTTAGACTGGTATTGTTTGTGTATAAGTAAAAAATGACAAATATGAATAAAATTGATGAAATTTTGACTCGTGGAGTGGATGAGGTTATTAAGTTTGAACACCTTAAAAAAAGACTTGTTGATGGTGAAAAATTAAGAATAAAATTTGGGATTGATCCAACTTCACCTGATTTGCATTTGGGGCATACGGTGGCTTTGCGAAAGTTAAAACAACTTCAGGATATGGGCCATAAGGTGATTTTGTTAATTGGTGATTATACAGCCAAGATTGGTGATCCAAGCGGACGAAGTGAAACTCGCAAAGTTCTTACTGATGAACAGGTTAAAGAGAATTTAAAGGATTATGAAAAGCAAGCAGGCAAAATTTTAGATATGAATCAGGTAGAGGTTCGATATAATGGTGATTGGTATAATAACAAAGGCGCGGCATTTCTTTTTGAATTAACATCTAAAATAACAATTGCCAGAGCTATTGAAAGAGATGATTTCAAAAAAAGAATGAAGGAAGATGTGGATGTAAGTGTTTTGGAAGTTCTGTATCCATTGATGCAGGGATATGACAGTGTTGAATTAGATGCGGATGTTGAAATTGGTGGAACTGATCAAAAATTTAATCTGTTGATGGGAAGAAAAATTCAGAAACGCTATGACAAAAAAGAGCAAGATATTATTACTGTGCCATTGCTAGAGGGAACAGATGGAGTCAATAAAATGAGTAAAAGTCTTGGAAATTATATCGGTATAGCTGAAGAGCCAAAAGAAATGCTTAGTAAGATTATGTCAATTCCAGATAGTTTGATAATAAAATATTATCATTTATTGACAGATATCTCAGAAGATAAAATTTCAGAAATTCAAGATGGCATGAGAACAGTTGTTCTAAATCCACGCAATGTTAAATTAGAATTGGCGCAAGAAATTGTGAGGACTTATCACGGAGAAGATGCTGCTGAAAAAGCCAAGGAATATTTTGTGAAGACGATTTCTAACAAAGAAATGCCGGATGTTGTGACTGAAGTTAAAGTTGAAAAAGAGGAAATTAAGATTGTGGAATTTTTAGTTTTGGCCGGCTTAGCAAAAAGCAATGGCGAAGCGCGCAGGAAGATTGAGCAAGGAGGATTGGAAATCAACGGCACGCGAGAAAATGATTGGCAAAGAGTTCTAAATAAAACTGACAACAATTCAATTTTTAAGGTTGGGAAATTTAGTTTTGCAAAGGCTAAATTTCAATAGAATAACAATCCGACGAGGGAGATGCAACTATGAAGAAAATGCTTTTAGCTTATCTTTTACGGATTTGGGGTGAGGTAGTTCTTTGTTTTAATGATTATGATGAAATGAAAAAGCAGCAAGTTATGGAAATTGGCAAAGCAGGTGAGCTTGACAATTCCGACAAGGTGATTACAATTGCTGAAAGATTATGACTTGAGTGGTGGTATCCTATTGGGTCGGCGAAATTCGCGACCCATTAATTTTGACCAAAAAGAGGCTTTAGAGTACAATAATATTAGTAAAGATAATCAGAAAATTTATGCTAGAACAAAAAATTCAAGAAATTAAAGCTTCTAATTGGTTCAAAAAAATATTTTCCATAAAAAAATTAGCCGAAGAAGAAATTGAAAAACCGGTAAGTAATTTGAAAAATGTTGTGGTCGGAAAGATTTTAGAAATTGAAAAGCATCCCAATGCTGATAGATTGCAGGTGACAAAAACAGATGTTGGCGGGGAAGTTTTGCAAATTGTTTGCGGAGCCAAGAATATTGAAGTTGGGCAAAATGTTCCAGTTGCTACTGTTGGCACGAAATTACCTAGCGGGATGGAAATTAAAGAAGCGGAAATTCGTGGAGTGAAATCTTTTGGAATGTTGTGTGCCAAAGATGAACTTGGTTTGGGCGAGGATCATTCAGGAATTTTTATTTTGAATGATAATGCTGAGATTGGAATGGAGTTTGCAAAATATTTAGCTTTGAATAAATAATTGATAAAATTTTATGAGAAAAATTGTTATTGAGGATTCGGACGAAAAAATATTAATCGAAGAATTGAATAAAAGAAGTGATATCAAAGCTGAGCGCATAAAAAGGTTTTTGGCTTTGCCTGATCTGACAAAAAAAGAACATTCACCGGTGAAAATTTTATTTGACCAAATAATTAATTTGCCGAGGTTTGATGATTTTGATATTGTTGAATTTCCGAAAGTTATAACCGTTGAGCAATGTTTTGATCTTTTGAATGCTCCGAAAGATCATCCAAGCCGAGGAGAAACTGACACGTATTATCTGGATAATGAACATATCTTGAGAACACAGATGACAGCTTTTTGGTCTTTCTATCTGAAAGACAAAGAGGTCTTGAAAAAGTTGGAAGAAGAAGGGGAGATCAAAGCTTTGGCTCCCGGAATTGTTTTTAGAAAAGATGAGATAGACAGACATCATTTTCCGGCCTTTCATCAAATCGACGGACTATTTATCTGCAAAAAAGATAAAAAAATTATCACTCAGCAGGATCTGAAGGATGTTCAAATTGATTTGGCTAAAGGAATTTTTGGATCAGATATTGAGTATAAATTTTTGGAAGATAACTTCCCGTACACAGTGGAGAGTTTGGAAATGGATATTCAATTCAATGGAGATTGGATGGAGGTCAATGGTGCCGGACTGGTCAATCCGGTTGTGCTGAAAAACTTCGGTCTAGATCCAGAAGTCTATAATGGTTGGGCTTTTGGTTTTGGAGAGCGATTGGCTATGATAAAAATGGGGATACCGGACATTCGAATTATCTGGTCGACTGATGAGCGAATCACCAGTCAATTCAAAGACATCAACAGCAAATTCAAAGAAGTTAGCAAGTTTCCAGCAACTGCTAGGGACATTTCATTTATCATCAACAAGGACATAAGTCTCAATAATTATTATGAAATTGTTCGAGACTACGCGGACAATCTGATTGAGGAAGTGAAGCTGCTAGATGAATATGAAAATGAGGAAAAGTTTGGTGCGGATAAAAAGAGCTACACTTTTCGCATAACTTATCGTTCATCTGAGCGAACTTTGACCAATGAAGAAATCAATGAGATACAAACAAAAATCCGCACAAAAACTGAGAAAGAGTTAAATGCGGAATTAAGATAAATTATAATGCGAGAAATTTCAAAGCAATTTGATTTTAAAGAGCGTGAAGACGTGATATATAAACTCTGGGAGGAGAGTGGCTTTTTCAATCCGGACAATATAAAGTCTGCCAAAAAATATTGCAATGTTTTGCCACCGCCCAATGCCAATGGTGAATTGCATCTGGGACATGCCAGCGGTTATACTGTGATGGACATTTTTGGACGCTTTGAGCGCATGCAAGGTAAGAAAGTTTTGTTGCTGCCTGGCAAAGATCATGCGGGCATTCAAACTCAAGTTGTGTTTGAGCGAAAGCTCAAAGCAGAGAACGGTGTGAGTCGGCATGAAATGGGACGGGAAAAATTTTATCAAGCTTGCTATGATTTTTGCATGGATCGTTCGCAATATATGCGCGCGCAAGAAAAGAAGATTGGTATCAGTGCGGATTGGTCACGTGAAAAATTTACGCTGGATCCGGCTGGTCTCAAAATTGCCTTGGAAACTTTTGTGCAGATGTATAAAGATGGTTTGGTGTACAAAGGGCACCGCATCATCAATTGGTGTCCAAGTTGTGGCACAGCTTTGGCGGATGTGGAAGTGGAACACAAAGAAAGTGCGGGAAAATTATTCTATATCAAATATCCTGTTAAAGATTCTAAGGAATTTTTAACTGTAGCCACAACACGTCCAGAAACTATGTTGGGTGATTCTGCGGTGGCAGTCAATCCAAAAGATAAGCGATTTTTGAGTTTCATTGGACAGAATTTGATTTTGCCTTTGCAGAATCGTGAAATTCCAGTCATTGCTGATCGACGTATTGATATGGAATTTGGAACTGGAGCGGTGAAAATCACACCAGCGCATGATCCGTTGGATTGGCAAATCGGCAAAGACCACAAATTGGAAGAAATTTCGGTGATTGATGAAAAAGCCCAAATCACGGCTAATGGCGGCGAATATGCGGGACTGGATGTTTTGGAAGCGCGCGTGAAAATTGTGGCTGATTTGCTAAAGTTGGGATTTTTGGAAAAGGAAGAGTCTTTGGTGAACAATGTTTCTGTTTGTGAAAGATGCAAAACAACTATTGAGCCGTTGATTTCCAACCAATGGTTTGTGAAAGTTGACGATGAGCAAATTTCTCTCAAGAAGCAGGCTTTGGAATTGATTAAATCTGGCAAGGTGGAAATTTATCCGGAAAATTTCAAAAAGATTTTGATGGCTTGGTTTTCCAATTTGCAAGACTGGTGCATTTCACGCCAGATTTGGTGGGGGCCACAATTTCCAGTTTGGTATCGCGGTGAGGAAATTTTTGTTGGGCTCACAGCGCCGAAAGGCAAGGGCTGGGTTCAAGATGAAAATACTTTCGACACCTGGTTTTCTTCCAGTCAGTGGCCATATTCAGCGCTTGGTTTTCCGGTTGGCAAAGATGCAAAAAATTTCTATCCAACTGATGCCATGATTACTGGACGTGACTTGTTGTTCTTTTGGGCAGCTCGCATGTTGATGATGGGTAGCTATCGCACTGACAAAACGCCTTTCAAAAATTTATATTTCACTGGATTGGTGCGAGACAAAGATGGGCAAAAGTTTTCCAAGTCAAAGGGCAATGGCATCAATCCGCTTGACGTTATTGATAAATTTGGCGCCGATGCTTTGCGTTTGAGTTTGGTGATGGATATCGCGCCTGGACAAGATTCTAGATTGTCTGAAGAAAAAATAGAGGGTTTTCGCAATTTTGTAACCAAGTTGTGGAACATTTTTCGTTATTGTACGCAGGCAGATGAGAATTTTGCTTTGGTAGAAAAAATTAGTAAAAAAGATTTGAAAACTTTGTCAGACAATTGGATTGTTTGCGAACTCGAAGAAACGACAAGAAAAGTGACTGAGTTTATGAAAGATAAAAACATTTCTTTGGCACAAGACACTTTGCGCAAATTCACTTGGGATAGTTTTGCTGATTGGTATGTGGAAATTCACAAACTAGAAAAAAACACGAAAGTCTTGGGTTATGTTTTGGATAAAATTTTGAAATTGTGGCATCCATTCACGCCATTTGTAACTGAAGAAATTTATCAGGTCATGAATGAGCGGACGCCAAGCGCTCTTGGACACCCAGTGTCCAAGTTACTTATGATGTCACAATGGCCAAAGAATCCCAAGAAATGTATTGATACGAAAGTGCAGATTGATTTTGCTGATTTGCAAGAATTGATTGCCAAGATTCGCAATATTCGTGCCAGCTATCACATTGACCCAGTCAATTTGATAGAGGGATTTGGCAAGAAAAAAATAGAAAAAGAAATTATTGAGAGATTGGCTCGAGTCAAAATTGAAATAGGCAAGGGCGTGAAAACAAAAATGGTTCAAGTGGCCACCAGAAAAAGAGCCTTGCAACTCAACATTGCCAAATCAATTGATGTGGAAAAAGAACTGATTTCAATTGATAAAGAAATTGCCAATCTGGAAAATCTCCGTTCCAAGAATGAAGGCATGCTCAGAAACAAAAATTTTGTCGCCGGAGCACCAAAGGAGATTCTTGAAGCAACAAAATCTAGAATAGGCGAGTATATGGACAAATTGCAGATTCAGAAAGAATTGAAGAAGAGTTTGAAGGTGATTTAACGGCTTATTCTAGGTAAAAATAATTTTATGCTGGGTTGACAAATCCTGAAAAATGGACTATTATAAACAGTGTTTTTTAATAATTGAATTGGGAATTTTCAAGGTAAATTGAGAAATCGCTCTGACGTTATGTCAGAGAGGAAAGTCCGGACATCAGCCATTGCTTTGCGATGGATCAGTAGCGGGTAATGCCCGTCTAGGGTGACCTACGAGGTGCGAGCAGAGACGCTGTAATTCGAAAGGATTGCAGATTTCGTATAAAAGCGGAATAGTCTTCGAAATAAACTCAGAGCTTGCTCTGAATGAAGTCGAAGAGTGAAACGGCTAAATCCTTACTTAGATGCAAGGTCGTACGCCAATGCGAAGCAGTGTGAATTTCATCATAGTATTTTAGATGAAGTTTTCAGTGTTTCGTATTGGCGGGTACTGCAAGAGCCAAACAGCAATGTTTGGCCTAGATAAATGATTTCTTTCAACAAAATCCGGCTTATAGATTTGCCTTGAAAATTCTCAATTTAAAGAACTCACGAAGTAAATGCTAATAAAAAAACAAATCGGCGCAAATATTCGTGAAAATTAGTTTTTAAATTCGTCTTAAATTAGTGAGTTTTATTATGAAAAGATCTGAATTATTCTTTAGTGGTTTGCAAGTTCCGATTGATTTCTTGATGATAGTGCTGGCTGCGGTCAGTGCTTTTGCTGTACGTGAATTGCCGATGGTTTTGGATTATTTTCAATTGAAATCATTGACATTCAATGGTGTGTATTTGAATGAATATATGAAAATAGCTTTGGCTACAGCTCCATTTTTTATTTTGATTTATGCGATGGAAGGATTATATGATATTCGCGTAACAAGAAAATTTTGGAAAGAAGCGGCGAAGATTTTCAGTGCAACTTCAATCGGCTTGGTGATCATCATCATTTTGATATTCTTGAAACGAGAATGGTTTTCTTCTCGATTTATAATTCTAGCTGCTTGGCTCATGGCAGTGGCCTATGTAATTTTAGGCAGATATATTTTGAAACTTTTCCAACAATGGTTGTTGCGCAGCAAGGGCATTGGCGTGCATCGCGTATTGCTCATTGGTCACAATGGCAAGATGGATACGATGGCAAAACTAATCAAGCAGAATAAGAATTTAGGTTATCGCATTATTGATCAGATTGAAACTGCTCATTTGAAAGTTATCAAGACTATTCGTCAGGACAAGGGTATTGATGAGATTATTTTGTGTGAGCCGTCTGTGACTGATGATGAGCAGGAAAAATTGATCGACTATTGTGCCCTGAATAATATCACTTATAAATACATTCCCAATACCCTACAAACTTCAATGTATGAAGTGGGTGTTTTGAATGGTGAGCCAATCATTGAAGTGAAGCACACGCCACTGGATGGTTGGGGCAAGATTTTGAAAAGAACTTTTGATATTGCCGCATCTATCATTGGAATTATTTTGACTTCGCCAATCATGCTTTTGACAACTTTGGCAATTTGGATTGATAGCAAGGGACCAATTATATATAAAAACGAAAGAGTGGGCAATGACGGCCGAAGTTTTTTTGTGTACAAATTTAGATATATGAAATGGGATTGTTGTGTAACAACAGAAAATCCAAAGGTGAGTGAGGCTTTGAAGTTAGAGAAAGATTTAATTGAAACACAAAGTGTGCGCAAAGGGCCTTTGTATAAAATTAAAAAAGATCCGAGAAAAACTCTGGTGGGAAATTTTATTGAAAAATTATCAATTGATGAATTGCCACAGTTCTTCAATGTGTTGTTCGGTTCGATGAGCTTGGTGGGACCACGCCCGCATCAACATCGCGAAGTGGAAAAATATATGGACTATCATCGCCGTCTTTTGACCATCAAACCGGGCGTGACTGGTATGGCGCAAGTTTCTGGTCGTTCAGATTTGGATTTTGAAGATGAATATAAGTTAGATTTATATTATATTGAGAATTGGTCGCTCTGGTTGGATATTCAGATATGTCTCAAAACAATCGGAGTTTTGTTTGGAAAAAGGAAAAATTTTTAGAAATAAAAAAGACCCGCTTCCTCCCAAAGAATTCTTTGAGATTCGGCGGGTCATCCGTGGAGCTTTTTTTGTCTTATGGCTTCACGGATAAAGCCATAAGAATGATGACTATAGTAGTCACCACTCTTGGTGTTGTCCAATAGTGTTTTTTTTTACGAAACCATGCTTCTTTCTGATACGCAAACACATATTTTTTCATGATATCTCCTTGGTAGTATTGGCAAGAGTATTCCAATTGACCAACCATCTTTTATAGATTATACAGGATAAAATTATTTTGTCAATATGCCGCAGTAACTCATCCAAAATCTAATGATTGCCCTAGTCGATTTATCATTTAAAATCTAATCTTGGAGATAGCTAAACAATTAAGGCTATCTCCATGAAAATGAGTTTAAAATCAAGAAGAGAATTGG
>Ga0209211_10010156_pt1 | contig 12346 bp, 13 predicted proteins | sample RifGroA2_FD_183992 | JGI IMG/M metagenome (GOLD analysis project Ga0209211, IMG submission 183992) | Groundwater microbial communities from Rifle, Colorado, USA - Groundwater A2 (SPAdes) (version 2) | ecosystem: Environmental > Aquatic > Deep subsurface > Groundwater | place: Rifle, Colorado... | reverse complement strand
CGAAGATGAGAGCGCCCGCTCATGAACTATAACTACGACTCGTCATAATGCGGCTTTGACCGCGAATAGGAGTTTGTCGTATTGTTTTGTTCAGTAGCAAAAAGGTTAAATAGAAGATAAACTTTATACTTTAGAGAATTCTTATAGGAGGCATTAATGCTTGTTGTATATGAATTATAAAAGAGTCTGTCAATGTAATGATTATTAACACCCCATACATATTTCCATTTCCTGCAATACGATTAAACTGCTGGTGATTGCGATGATAATTATCGAGGTTGATTAATCAATTCTTACTTTTTAGTAAGAATCTTGTTTGTATATTTGATTATGAGCTTAAAAGGCATTATATTAATCCTCTTTTTTCCAGAAATTCTTTTATTCTTTCGAATATCTTTTCATGGCCTTTTGAGTTAGGATGAAGGCCATCATACAAGTCAGAATCATCCAGAAGCTTAAACATAGAAATGTAATCGATATTATTTTCTTCTGCTATTTCTTTTAATTTATCGTCGTATTTCTGAATGTTGGCGTTTGTGTAATGTGCAGTCTTATCCCAGGAAACAGGACTTGTTAGCTTTTCATTTACTTTCTTTGCTCCAAGAATGATGGTATTACTTGTGAATTCTTTTGCTTGTTCGATTATTTTAGACATGTTATCATAATATTCTTCTATCGGGATATTTAGGGCTGAATCATTATCTCCTAGAGAGATAATAATTATTGAAGGTTCTCTTGCGCTTGCTTCGTTTTTGAATCTTTTTAATAAGTCCCGAGAAGTATTGCCTGAGACTCCAAGGTTAAAGACTTCGCAATAATTGTCCCCTTCATTTTTTGCATAAAGGTATGCTTTTAATCTGTCAGCCCAGCCCCCTTTTTCTACGTCGTAAAAGCCTTGAGTGGAAGATGCTCCAAAAATGCAGATACTTTGCTCCATGGAATTTTTAATTATTTTATATATAAAGAGTTATCGGAATATACTTGCACTCAGCCATCATAAATAATAAAAAGGCCCAATACTTAATTTTGTGATGAAAAGAAATCTAGCAGCTTCTGGACTTGAACAGCAAACAGATGTAACAAGGATAGATTTTCCAAGGCCTATCGGGGAAGGAGAAGTTGATGAGTTGCTGAAGTATTTTGTTGCACAGTTAGATGAGAGACAACCAAGCAATTTTAGCATTTCAGTTAATTTTTCTCAGAATAGGCATTATGGTGAAAGGATTGAGCGGGGAATGTATATGCATACTAATGATGTGATGGTGACGAATGAAGATACTAAAATAGCAGGTTTTATTACTACAACGCCTTCATTAGATGCAGCGTCATTTGCGTTTAGGTCCTTTTATGGTGAGCTTGGCAGACCTTCTTTTACAGGAATAGATTTTATTGTGACGCCTGACTATGAACCCGGAGAGTTAAACAGCGATAGCGTAAATATAATGCGCAGTATGAAGCAATATGTCACTTCTTATTTTGAAAGAGCTGACAAACTTAAATAGTTATAAAAATTTCCCTAGATTAATCTTCTTTGCCCCTATAATCTTTATATACTTGGCGCAGTTAGATATCATACTTAGAAAAACAGCAAAAATAAAGCTGTGCTCATCTATGATTGATTTTGCGAAAGGTTTAAAAAGCCAGTTTTGTAATTTTTTATATCCAGTCTGCTCTGGAAAGCATTACTTCCCATGCATATATTACAGCCAAAACACGCCAAGGTGAAATCTCAAGAAATTAAGGAATTGTTAGATAGATATAATATTGCCATATCGCAGTTGCCAAAGATAAAATTAACTGATCCGGGCGTGCCTGAGGGATGCCAGAGTGGAGATGTCTTAAAGATTGAGAGGAAGGAAACTGACAAGATAATCACTTATTACAGGGTCGTAGTTTAAAATGGAAAGACAAAGAAATATCTTGATAAAGAAGTATCTGGAACAGCATTCCCTAGTTGAATCTAATATAGTTTCTTTCAATGACTTCATTAACGCAAGAATGCAGCAGATTGTCAATGAGATAAATGAGAATGCTGATGGCGGGGATGAAATCGAGATTAAGCTTGGGAGAGTCAGGATTGAGAAGCCAAACATCATTGAATCAGATGGAAGCCATAACCCTATTGTTCCTAGCGATGCAAGGCTTAGGAATCTGACGTATTCTGCGCCTGTATTTGTCGAGTTATCAGTGAAGTTTGGCAAGCAGACAGATAGCTGTGAAGTGGAGATTGGAAGGATTCCTATAATGGTAAGAAGCAGTATATGCAATACTCATGGCCTAAACCAGGATCAGTTGAGACAGAATGCCATGGATCCAAAAGACCCTGGGGGATATTTTATCATCAATGGAAATGAAAGAATCATGGTGATGAATGAAGACTTGGCTGCCAATCAGCCTTTCATTGAAGAAGGCAGACTGGGCCTTACATTAAGAGTATTCTCGCAGAGAGGCTCATATAGGATACCTACTACTATATCTGAGACTGGTGAGGGGATATTGGATTTGACTTTCAGCAGATTAAGAGATATTCCTGCTATACTGCTTTTGAAGGCCTTGGGGATGACAAAAGAAGCAGAAATTGCAAAGAACATCAATCATGAGAATGACTGCCTGATTGTCAATTTATATGAATTTGCAGCTTTGCAGAATACTGAGGATGCTATGATGGCTATTGGAGAGAAAACAGGCATCCAAGGAACAAAGAAAGAGGTTTTAGACAGGGTAAAACAGAGAGTTGATTCATTCTTTTTGCCTCATATTGGTACAACAAAGGATTCAAGGGCTGAGAAAGCCATAACTTTGTGCAGATTGCTTAGACTTTATCTAAGGGCAAAAGAAAATCCAAAGATAAGGACAGACAAGGACCATTACGCAAATAAGAGAGTCAAGCTTTCTGGAGACTTAATGGCTGACTTGTTCAGGGCTAATTTTGGCGTATTGATAAGAGACATCCAATATTCCCTGCAGAAAGTAGCTAAGAGGAAAAAATTCTATTCTATCAAGACTTTGGCAAAATCAACATTGTTCAGCCAGAGAATTGAAAGCGCTATTGCAACAGGAGCATGGATTGGAGAAAGGTCAGGAGTCACCCAAAACATGGACAAGACAAATTATCTTGCGATAATCTCGCAATTACAGAGAGTCTCTTCCACACTTGCAGGAGAGCAGGAAAACTTTATGGCAAGGACCCTTCATCCTACTCATTACGGAAGGTTCTGCCCTACTGAGACTCCTGAAGGAACGGAGATTGGTTTAAGAAAGAACCTTGCTATATTAAGCAAGATTTCTACTTCTGTTGTGTTTGATGAATTAGGATTCATGAAGAAATTAAAAGAATTTGGATTGAATGAGAATTCTGGATGGGATGTCTTTTTCAACGGGAAATTCATAGGCTTTGCAGAAAATGCAGAGAATTTTGCGCTTAAAGTCAGAAAATTAAGAAGGGAAAATCATATTCCGAAAGAATTGAGCGTAAGATATGATCCTCTATTGGAGCAAGTCACTATGTCTGTAGAAGTTGGAAGAGTCTTAAGGCCAATGATTGTTGTTGAAGATGGAGTAAGCAAACTTAAGGATGAGCATCTTATCCTTATTGAGAATGACAAGACAAAGTGGGTTGACCTTGTAAGTGAAGGCGTAATTGAGTATATTGATGCTGCAGAAGAGGAGAATGCTTTCATAGCACCTACTACGGACGAAATCACTCCTGCACATACTCATCTTGAAGTCCACCCTATTGATTTATTTGGAGTGGTCACTAGCCTTGTTCCATTTTGTAATCATGACCAGGCTTCCAGACTTAACAAGGGAAGCAAGACATTGAAACAGAGCCTGGGAATATATGCTGCAAATTATTTTGTAAGGCTTGATACTGATGTTTCGATACTTCACTATCCTCAAAAGCCAATAGTAAGGAGTTTTGTTTATGATTCATTGAACCTATATCCTGCTGGGCAGAATCTTGTTGTAGCTATCATGCCTTTCGAAGGATACAATATGTCTGACGCAGTTATCCTCAATAAAGGAAGCATTGATAGGGGAATGGGAAGAAGCACTTACTTCAGGCCTTATAGTGCGACTGAATTGCAGTATGCCGGAGGATTATCCGATGAAATAGCTGTTCCTACCAAGGATGTTTCTGGATACAGGTTAGAGAAGAGCTATAGATTTCTAGAAGATGATGGTATGGCTTATCCTGAAGCGGACATGAATGAAGGTGAAGTTATCATCGGCAAAGTCACGCCTCCTAAATTCTTAAGTGAGGCAAAAGACCTTAATTTACAGGCCAAAAAAGAGGCAAGCGTTGCTGTCAGGCAAGAAGAAAGAGGAACAGTGGATGCTGTCTTCATTACAATCGATGGCGAAGGAAACAAAGTTGCACAGGTAAGGACCAGAGATTCAAGATTGCCTGAACCTGGAGATAAATTCTCTGCTCCTCACGGACAAAAAGGAGTTGTTGGATTGATTGCAGACGCTGAAGATATTCCATTTACTTCAGGAGGAATAAGACCTGACTTGATATTCAATCCTCATGGAATTCCTAGCAGACGAAGCGTAGGTTACATGATAGAATTGCTTGCTGGAAAAACTGGCGCAGTCACTGGCAAAGTAATAGATGGGACACCTTTCATAGGAACAGGAGTCGAGGAGCTTGAGCAGATGCTGAGAGAATCAGGATTCAGCTATGATGGCAAGGAAACAATGTATTCAGGAATCACTGGAGAGAAAATGGAAGCAAAGATATACATTGGAAATATGTATTATCTTAAGCTAAAGCGTATGGTAAAGAACCTTCTGCACGCAAGAGCTTCTGGAAAAGTTGCTTTGCTGACAAGACAACCTATCGAAGGGAGAGCGAGAGGCGGAGGTTTAAGATTGGGAGAAATGGAGCAGCAGGCATTGGCAGGGCATGGAGCATCGCTGTTATTGAAGGAGAGATATGACTCTGACAAGACAGTCGTTTATATATGCAAAGAATGCGGAAACATGACTTATGAGGATACTATAAGGAACAAAGTTGTATGCAATATCTGCGGAAGTAATGAATCCGAGCCTATAGAAGTTTCATATGCATTCAAACTGCTTGCTGATGAATTGCTTGGCTTAGGAATACATACAACATACGAATTAAAGAATAAATACGAGCAATAAAATGAGAGAACAATACTTTAGAAAACAAGTAAGGGCAATTAGATTCAATCTTCTTAGTCCTGATAAAGTAAAGAAAATCAGCACTGCAAAGATTATCACTCCTGAGCTTTATGACATCGACGGATTTCCAGTCGATGGCGGACTAATGGATTTAAGATTGGGAGCCATAGATCCTGGAGTAAGATGCAGGACATGCGGAAAAAGAGTGAAGGAATGTCCTGGCCATCCTGGTTGCATTGAGCTTGCAAGACCTGTTTTTCACATCAAATACATTCCGTTAATTGAATTGTGCCTTAGAAGTTTCTGTCTTAATTGTGGCAAATTAACTCTTTCTCCTGAGAAGGAAAAAGATTACACGGCTCCTGAAAGAGCAAAGAAAGCAAGAGATGCCAAAAAATGCCCTCACTGCCAGGAAATTCTGGAAAGAGTCAAGATTGAGAAACCAAGCAGTTTCTATTCAGGAAAGAAAAGACTAACCCCGACTGAGGTAAGAGAAAGATTGCTAATCATTAGAGATGATGAATTGAAGAAGATAGGAATTAATTCTAAGACATGCAGGCCTGAATGGGCTGTTCTTTCTCTTCTATTAGTTCCTAGTGTGACTGTTAGGCCTTCCATTACACTTGATACAGGTGAGAGAAGTGAAGATGATTTAACACACAAACTTTCTGATATTATAAGGTCCAATCAAAGATTATGGGAAAATCTTAATGCAGGAGCTCCTGAAGTCATCATTGAAGATTTGTGGGATTTGCTGCAGTATCACGTAACAACTTTCTTCGATAATAACGTCACAAGAATTCCCCCAGCAAGACACAGATCAGGACAACCTCTAAAAACTATAACTGAAAGAATCAAAGGCAAGGAAGGAAGAATCAGGCATAATCTCGCTGGAAAGAGAGTAAATTATTCTGCCAGAAGCGTTATCTCTCCTGACCCTTACATTAAGATAAACGAGATTGGAGTTCCTTTTGAGGTTGCAAGGATAATCACTGTCGCTGAAACAGTCACTACCAGCAATCTTGAAGCAATGAGGGAGTTGATAAAGCAGGGAGAAAAATATCCTGGGGCAAATTATGTAATCAGGCCAGATGGAAAAAAGAAACGAATTACTGAGGAATTGAAAGATGAGATATGCAATGAAATTCAGCCAGGGTATAAGATAGAGAGGCATTTAAGAGACGGAGATATTGTTTTGTTCAACAGGCATCCTAGTCTGCACAAGCAGAGTATAATGGCTCATTTTGTCAGAGTCCTTCCTAACAGGACATTCAGACTGCATCCTGCTGCTTCCATGCCCTACAACGCAGACTTTGACGGCGATGAAATGAATATCCATAGCCCGCAGACAGAGGAAGCTCTTGCAGAAGCAAAAATACTTCTTGATGTTGATAATAATATTATTTCCTCGAAAAATAATATGAACCTGACCGGAACAATAGACGATTCTATTACAGGCATATATTTGATAGGAAACAGGGACAAGTTTTCCAAAGCTGATTCTGATCAGTTACTTTTTGCTGCAGGAGTTGAGAGCGATACAAATGCTAAGGAAATGGATGGAAAGGAATTATTCTCTAAGATTCTGCCTAAGAACTCGGGAATTAAACTCTCTGATAAACTGACTGGAACAAAAACTTTTGCAAGTGAGGATGGAGAAATGGTCAAGATATTAGATGAGAAATTCGGCAGAGGCGCTGCAATTGATTCACTGAATAAAGCTTTTCTATTGGGGGCAGTTTATCTCTCAAGGATAGGATACACTTTATCTGTAGAAGATGTAAACGTAACTGAAAAAGTAAGAAAGAAGGCAGACGAAATCGTCACAGAGGCAGAGAATAAGGCTATGAAGGTCGTCGAAGAATATAATGAGGGGACATTGGAGTCAATATCGGGAAAGAGTTCTGAAGAGACACGTGAAATAAAAGTCTCTCAGATATTAAATGAGATTACAAAGACTTTGGGAGATCTTGTAAAAGCAAATATAGCAGAAGATAGCAATATCAATAAGATGATGGCACCTGGCGCTGCTGGAAGCACATTAAATATCACTCAGATAGGCTGTTGTGTGGGGCAGCAGACATTGTGGAGCAAGAGAATTGATTTGGGATATACTGGAAGAACATTATCATTCTTTAAGAAAGGAGATCATGGGCCTGCTGCAAAAGGATTTGTAAGATCTTCATACTTCAAGGGATTAAGGCCTTACGAATACTTCTTTGGAGCTATCACTGGAAGAGACTCTTTAATGGATACTGCATTAAGAACGCCTAAGTCTGGATATCTATATAGAAGATTAGTCAATGCTCTGCAAGACCTGAAAATTGCTTACGATGGCACTGTAAGAGATGCCTCTGAGAATATAGTAGAATTTGCCTTTGGCGACGATGGCCGGGATGTATCTAAACTTCACCTTAAAGAAGATAAGGTTCCTGCTGGAGAAGCGGTAGGGGTAATCACTGCACAGTCATTTGGAGAAGCTTCAACTCAGATGGTTTTAAACGTATTCCATCACGCAGGAGTCGCTCAAATGCAGATTACGCAGGGATTGCCAAGACTTATTGAGATTCTTGATGCGAGAAAAATACCTTCAACACCACAAATGGAGATTTATCTTGAGAAGGCATTCAACAATGAGAAAGATGCAAGGACACTTGCTGAAAAAATAAAAGAAGTGAAGCTTAAGGAAATACTATCTGAAATAAAGATAGACTTTGGCAACAAGAAGATTGAGATTATACTTGACAATAAGGCTTTGCGGAATGTCCATGTTGGAGCCCAGAAAATTGCTGATAGGCTTTTGGATAAAGGCTTCAATATAAAAGGCCAAGAGGAGAAGATAACTTTGAATTTGGCAGAATTAGATTATAAGGCAATATACAAGCTAAAAGAAAAATTAAAGGAGACAATCATCTCTGGAGTCAAGGGAATAACGCAAGTTGTTGTTGCTTACAGAGATGGAGAGTATATAGTCATAACTTCCGGCTCTAATATGAAAGATATAAAGGAAGTAAAAGGTGTCAACATAAACAGAGTAGTATCTAACGATATTTTTGACACTTACAATGCCTTAGGGATTGAAGCTGCAAGGGCTGCAATAATAATTGAAATCAAGAAAGTTCTGGAAAGCCAAGGATTGGACATCAATGAAAGACATTCGAAGCTGGTAGCTGATGCAATGACATCATCCGGGGCTGTCAAGGGAGTAACAAGAATGGGAATCATATCTGACAAAGCAAGCATTCTTGCAAGAGCCACATTTGAGACACCTGACAAGCAGTTCATTAATGCCACTATACAGGGTGGAAGAGATGAATTATCCTCGGTAATTGAGAACATCTTATTGAATCAGGCAATTCCAGTCGGAACAGGCCTGCCAGGATTGCTTGTAAAGATTACCGGGCCATTGGTGAATCCGGAATTAGAGAAGGAAAAAGCCAGGGAAGCCAAAGCTTTAAAGGATAATAAAGAGAAGAAAAAAGTTGCAGCGAAGGCTAAATAAAGATAATTTATCAAGACAATATTTAAATTTTTAACCAACCCCATGTTTAATATTAATCATTTAGTTGATCCTGTATCCCGGGCTTATGATGCATTATCAGAAAGAAAGGATGATGAGTTGAGGTTGGCATTAGCTGATTTCAAAAATGCATGGTCCTCTGAGGAATGCAGAAAATATATGGGAGATTTAAGGATTGTTTCAGAATTGCCAGGAATTGGAAAAGAACCTGCATTATATCTTGAGTCCCGGAGAGGACAAGTTGATCACTTACAAAGATATGGCCGGACAATGTCTATCATGGCATCAAGCCATCCTGTAGAAATATCAGAATTAAGAAATGTTTCAGGGGAATTGTATGCTATTTTAACAAAGGTTAAGGCATGGGAAGAAGAAACCTCTCCTGATCTTTTAGTTAGCGTGGGCAGAGAAGAGAGCCTGAATTAATTATTCAGACTATAAGAAAGATGAAGGTAGGAATTCTTTAATTTTGTGCATTTCATTAACTTTAAGGATTTGATTAGTTCTAGGTCTTTTTCTGATTTAAGAGAAATTCCGTTTATTAAGGAAGGAGTATTTATGCCTCCGATTAAAGCAGGAGCAATCACTAAGGAAATTCTATCTATTAAGCCTTCTCGAACTAATATTGAATTAAGAGTGCCTCCAGACTGGATAGTTATTCTTTTTATCTTAAAATCCTGATAAAGTCGAGAGAATAGATCCTTAAAGTCAATCTTTTCATAGTATATTACCTGGATTTTATCTTTTAACTTGAATGCAGGATGATTCTTATTTGATGTAACAAGATATAATTTTTTTGTGCGTTGAATAAGATTTTTTAGGCCTTGTTCATTTAAGTGATTATTATCTATTATAATAAAACTTACTTTAGGGCAATTTATTGGGCAGTTTTTAGTGTTTACTCCTATTTTGGTCATGACTTTTCCTGTATTTAATGAATGAAAGTCAGTTCTTTTCTCTAAATCATATTATTGTTGTAACCCTTCTTTTATTCCCTTAATCTTCTTTAAATCTTTGTCAAAATCTCTTTTATCGTTTTCTCCTGTAGAGATTTTTCCATCAAGGGAAGTAAGCATGAATAAGGTGTTAAATGTCCTGTCTCTTTTCATCCAATTATAAACGGGCCCCTGCTTAATAATTTTACTGATTTTAACTTTCCACTAGATTTATATAGAAGATAATACTTAAGTTTTAAGCATATTTATCGTTATGCTTGGGAAAAAGAGGGGTTTAAATAAAAAGGGTCAATGGCTACGCAGAATTTACTTCTTACTCTAGATAATAAAGTCTTTATTGATTTAAAAAAGAAAGCTAAAAAGATGCATTATGAAAGTGTGCAGCAATATGTTTATGAGATAATTAGAAGAAATGTTTATCCAACCAAGAAATCTGGGAAGAGTAATGCGCGGGACAGCGCACTAATGGATAAATTCTCAACTTCTACTCCAGAATCAAGAAAAATCGAGAAATGGGCAGGTAAATATGGAATTTGATTTATTATATATAAGTTATAAGAAGCTTACAAACCGCAGTTACCTCATGTCTGGGGGGATGGACACTGATGAGGGGTATTGGGGTGATAATTATGCAATGAATTGCAGGATAGCTGAAGGCACCAACTTGTTTAAAGAGGCGATAAATGGAAATTAATGCTTTAGTTGCTTCGGGAGCACTGGGATTTCTGGGAGGATTAATAAGAGTATTAGTTGGAGTCTTTAAGTCAATAGCTGTAAAGAGGAAAGTCTACTGGAGCTATGCTGTTTTCACAGCAATAGTCGCGGGCCTAATAGGCATAATGACTGGAATCATATTTTCCTTTGACCCTAGATTGAGCATTCTGGCAGGATATGCTGGGACTGACATTTTGGAAGGAATCTATAAATCTTTTAAAGTTGAGAAAGTTTATGTGAGGAAATAAGAAGCAAGGAATTAAGATTTAAATTTTTGTATGTAAGGTATAACTGTAGTTACCTCATGTTCGAGGAGATAGATGTTGATGAGCATTGAGGAGATAATTACAAGGGGTTGCCCGATAGGGCATTAGCTTGTTACTCCATTTTATTCTTTCCCTGCTTCTTCCAGTTCAGAGATAATTATCTTTTTCATCTTGAGCATGACTGGAGTTGTTTTATCAGGATTCTTTGACATAAGCTCTTCCATGTTTTCTGGCACTATCTGCCAGGAGAGGCCATACTTATCTTTGATCCAGCCGCACTGCTCTGATTCTGGAACAGCAGAAAGCTTATCCCAAAAATAATCAATCTCTTCTTGATTTTTGCAGTTTATCATCAGCGAGATGGCTTCATTGAAACTAAAATCGTGCTCTCCACCTCCATCCATTGCTACAATCCAGCTATCTTCAAGTTTGAAGTCAGAAAACATTACAGTTCCTTCTTTGTTTGGCTCTTGACCAGGCCCGTAATGCATTAAATTCCCCTTTTTTGAATCTTTAAAGACAGAAAGATAAAAATTCATTGCATCTTCTGCTTTTCCATACATCTTCCCAGTAAATAAGAGGGAAGGGAATATCTTTGGCCTTTTGTCTCCCTCAGGTCTTGTAAGTATAAGCTGCCATGAAACTCCATATTTATCCTCTATCCAGCCATAACGTTTGCTCCAAGGATACTCTCCAATTTCCATCAAGACTTTTCCACCCTCAGATAATTTTTTCCAAATGATTTCTATGTTTTCCTTTGCATCCTTATCTTGTGAAGGGTCAAAATTCACAAAAAATGATATGGATGGATTGAATTTGAAAAGATGGCCTGCAGATATAGACATAAACTCATATCCCAAAATGCTGAAGCCTACAATATCACAATCTCCTGAGGGCGTATCTTTTATTACTGTTTTATGTGTTATTTTAGAATCTGGAAAAACAGATGTATAAAATTCTGCTGCTTCAACTGCTTCTTTGTCAAACCATAAATGAGGGACTATTTTTTGTCCTGTCATTTATTCTCCGCCCTTATTTTTATTTTTTTCAGGCATAGGCTCTTTCTGATAATTTAGCATCCATTCGACCCCATACTTATCAGTCAATACTCCAAAAAGCCCTCCCCAAAAAGCCATTTCCAGGGGCATGAATACTTCTCCTCCCTGAGAAAGCTTTGCAAATAAATCTTTTATCTCATCTTCACTTTCACAATTGAGAGATAGGGCGACATTATCTCCTATCACTGTCTTGTCGCGCATCATATCAGAAGCAAAAAATTCCAAATCTTTTTTCTTAAGAGTAGAATGCATAATCTTTTCCTGGGCTTCAGCGGGCATCTCAGAAGCCATGGGGGATTCTCCAACAGTCATGAAAGTCAACTCTCCTCCTAAACATTCTTTGTAGAACTCCATTGCTTCCTTGCACTTTCCTTCGTTAAATCTTAAATATGGATTGATTTTTGCCATTTTATTTCCTCACAATTTCCACCATCTATTGATACTCTTTTATGTCAAGGAGTCTTAGAAAACCACGTCCCTCAGAAACTTTATGTTTCTGATGGCCATCAAGATGGTATGAGAATTCCGAGAGCAACGTTATTCTCTTTCTAAACAATTGCTCACGAAGGCGAAATTTACATAAACAACCGTCGCCTTCGTTCGGGTAAATGTTCGCGGCCTGCGGCGCAAATTATCGAATGTCCGAGGGGCGCAGCGTAATAAGTGAAAGGAGGAAATCCA
>Ga0209211_10010155_pt1 | contig 12348 bp, 9 predicted proteins | sample RifGroA2_FD_183992 | JGI IMG/M metagenome (GOLD analysis project Ga0209211, IMG submission 183992) | Groundwater microbial communities from Rifle, Colorado, USA - Groundwater A2 (SPAdes) (version 2) | ecosystem: Environmental > Aquatic > Deep subsurface > Groundwater | place: Rifle, Colorado... | reverse complement strand
ACCATTCTCTATTTTTGTCGCGAGTTTTCTTAGATTCCTATGTGCTTTAGCACAAGTTATCCATCTACCAAGTTCAGTTTTACATTTCTCACTCATATCATGTCTTCTTTTTTTTTGCTTGTAGGCTTTACCTTTCTTTGCCATCTCATAAATATCGCAATACCAATTATATAATTTAAGATGTTTTTTCTCACATTCAAATTTCACTTCTCGAATTCCATGGCTCCAACAACGTTGGAGCAATACTTTAGTATGGCTCTCTGAATATGTTTTGTATGTCCGCCATCCGTCAACAACTAAAACGCCTTCAAAATAATCTCCTAATGTTTTCTCTATAATATCTCCTCCTCTTTCTTTATTAAATTTGAACAAAGACATTAAAGAATTGCAAAATACCCATATCCAATGGTTAACACCATTAACACTATGGCTTGTTTCATCTCCGTTAACGACATTCAATGTTTTAATGTCTTCTTCAAGCTTTTGATATTCTGGTTCAAGTTTTTTACTGACTCTTCTTGTGATAGCAAGAGAAGTTGGTTCAGTCATAGGAACGTTATGGATATTATTCATAACATCAACAACAAGATTGTGTGGCAATCTTGCTTTGAATTTATAATAATTCACAAGACTTTGTATGTTTTTATCATAAATTCCTGCCTCAGGAATATCTTTATGATACGCAAGAAAAAGAGTGTTATCATTTAAGCAAACATATTCTACTTGTTGATATTCTTTAACATAAGTCTTGGCTTCCTGACGACAGATCACTTTCTTTTTCTTAATGTATCCTGTCGGGCGAATATTTACCCCATAACACACAGAGCAGTTTGTAGCATAAACAGGAATAATAATCTCTGCTTTAGGCAGGATAAGGGTATTGCCATTATGATTTTTAGGCGCACCGCGTTTTGCGCCTAGCTTTGCTCGCAAACCTTGAGTACTTGCTTTAATATGTTTATTAGAAGAGGAAGGGGTGTTAGGATTCTTGTATTTCTTGAGGTTTTTTTCAAGCTCTTCTATGCGTTTATTTTTCTCAAGAATAATTTCAATCAATTCATCTTTGCTAAGTTCTCTAAGTTTAATTTGCATTTAAACTAGAAAGATAGTCTAATTTAAAGGTTTTTCTGACCACTATTAAAAGGTACTATAGTCTAGAGAATATAACTCAGCTTAATAAGTACTCCTCCTGCGAGAATTTTTATAGGCGTTACTCCTATCTTAGACGCAAAAAATTTAGAATATTTAACAAGCAGATTAGAAGTTGCTGTACCGGATGAGGTTATTAAAGACTTAAGAGTGAATGATAAAGGCTGTGCGCAAAGGTCAATTGCACAGATAGTGAGATTTCTTTCAGATTTTATTGAAGATAGGCAACGAATACATTCAGATTTAAAATTAGGTATTTATGTTGAGTCTATAAGACCAAATGGCTTAGGAGCTTATGTTGATTTATTTGGACAACTAAGAAAGAGATTTAAAGAATGATTATTGAGAGAATATAAAAGAGATTAGTAGTATAAGGTTGTAAGACTTAGACATAAAATAATTTAACAACATCCTTAGTTTTCAATATTTTAACTTTTAATTGCTTGTCAAAATCAGAATCATCTGACCAGATTAAAGAATTTGGTATGCCTAAAGCTGCTGCCAAAAATACCGCATCATCCGGATCTATTTTTCCGATAATATCGTTAGCTTCTTTTAAAGAGGGATAAATGCTTTCCTCTGGAATTAACTCAATGTTCTGAAAAAGCTGATTTAGAACCTGAATATACTCTTCATTTTTCATTCCTGACTTATCTAAAACAAGATCTTTATGCTTACGCACTTCATGAAAAGACATTTGTGGGTAAAAAAACTGCCACTCAGCTTCTATGAGGATCTTTCTTGTAACTGAATCCTTAATCAATGCTGAAAGAAGTATATTTGTGTCAATTATAATCTTCATCTTAATCCAAGTTTCCTAGCTACTCCGCTGTCTACCTTATTTGCAATCAGGGTTACATCTTTTTCAGTCAGCTTGCTTTTGCTTGTCAACTTGTCCATGAGGTCTAAAGTTTCAATTTTATCTGAAATTGTTTTTCTAACGACTTCGCTCCATCTTATTTCAGAGTGTGTCTTCATCTTCAGATGCAGATCTTTAGGTATTGATAATGTTACATTTGGCATATTTACCACCATATGTGATTAGATGTGATTACACATATATAAGCATTTTGGTTGTTTTTTGGAAAAATATAGATTTTGGAATAATTTTTTATATACTTTAGATATAACTAAGTAAATGACTGACTTTAACCTTATAAACATTGTAATAGGAATTTTATCTGGAATAATTGGCGGACTAATAATACCTTTAGCAGATTTTATTAGAAATATTATAAATGATTGGCAAAAAGAAGGAAGGATAAATCTAACTTCTAATTTAACAATAATTCCTACTGATCATATCAAACCAGATATAAATAAGAAAGATGAGTTTATCATTATATTTGAGATTGTAATTATAAATTCTGGTGAAGATAAGCAATATTTAGAATTATCAGTTCAAGAAGATTTCTTTGGAAAGTGGCTTATAAAAAATCCAGTTTTATCTATAAAAAATCCTTTACTAAAAAAAGGCCATAATGTGTTTAAAATGAATATGCAAAGTAAATTGCAACCGCTACAAGAAATGACAAAGAGAGATTTATACGTGGTATTAATTCAGCCTAACGGTAAATATATTAAACAGGGAGTAAAAATTATTGATTTTAATTATAAGGATAATGACCTAAATTATAAATTTACTAGACTTCCAATTAGAAAAGGTAAAATATCAATCAAAGACCCTAATCTTGAATTTCTAAATATAAAATAATCACCTTTAAATACATCCTCATCTTTCTAATACTTACAATGGAAAAGAGTGGTTTACCCTGGCGTTTGTAATTCTGGTATGGTTTTTGTAGTCGATAAACTAAATTCTGGCTTAATTAGGCTCTTTTTAGATTGTACTAGAGTATTTTCTGACAGTTGGCGCTGATGAAGGTTCTTTCATTGTTTTATATACGACAAATTACATTTTTTTTGCAATAAATCAGGTTATTTTTTATTTAAACAATGGTTTTTGATTGTGAAATAGTACAATAGAGCAAGATAAAATATGAGGATAAGAATACAGGAAATAAGATAAAAATGATAAAATAAAACAACATGAGGTATAAAAAATGATAATCATACTGAAGAAAGAGACAGAGAAGAAAGACATTGACATAATACTGAACAAGATCAAAGAGAACAACCTAGAGCCATTGTATCTTCCTGGAACTGAGAAGATAGTCATCGGCGCAATTGGTGATGAGAGGATATTAGCTACATTAAACCTAGATGCTTTGCCTTTTGTTGAAAGGATTTTGCCAGTTTTGACTCCATACAAATTAGTGAGCAGAGACTTTAAGCACGAAGATACGATAATAAACGTTAAAGGCGTTAACATCGGCAAAGAATTTGTTGTAATGGCAGGCCCTTGCGCAGTTGAGAACGAGCAGCAATTAACAATAACTGCAAAAAGCGTAAAGAAATCTGGCGCAAACATCCTAAGAGGAGGAGCTTACAAGCCAAGAACTTCCCCATATGCATTCCAGGGATTAGGAGTGCAAGGACTAAAACTGTTAAAAAAAGTAGGCGATGAGCTTAACATGCCTGTGATAACCGAAGTAATTTCTCCAGAGACTGTAGAGACAGTAGCAGAATATGCAGATATTCTGCAGGTAGGCACAAGAAACATGCAAAACTTTGATCTGTTAAAAAGATTAGGGAAAATCAAAAAGCCAGTATTATTAAAGCGTGGAATGAGCGCAACTATTGAGGAATTGTTGATGGCAGCTGAATACATAATGTCAGAAGGCAATCATAATGTGATTTTATGCGAACGCGGTATAAGGACATTTGAAACTGCAACAAGAAACACTTTAGACCTAGGCATTGTGCCATTGTTAAAGCAAAAGACGCATCTGCCTGTCATAGTTGATCCAAGTCATGCAACAGGAATAAGGGCATTAGTTTCTCCGATGGCAAAAGCAGCATTAGTAGCTGGAGCAGATGGCCTGATAATTGAAGTGCATTATAATCCAGAGGCAGCAAAAAGCGATGGCATGCAAAGCTTATATCCAGACCAGTTTGAAGCTCTGATACAGGATTTGAGGATATTGGCTAAAGTGTCTGGGAAGGAGATGAAATAAGATATAAAGTAAATTGAAAAATAGATAAAAAAGATATGATAAAAATAGAAAAGGATAAAAGACAAAAATAAACAACGATATAAAAAATAAACAAATACAAAACAACGATACAAAAGACAATAACTAACTAAAAATGCCAAAAATAACACCAATCTACAAAACCATAGAAGTAGGAAATAACTTTTCTGCGTTAGATTACTTTAAAGTTATTTCTAATAACGGAAAGAAAGAAAACTGCTTGCTCTTTGAGAGCGCAGATGTAGTTCCAAAGTATGGGGAATACAGCATAGGGACATCATCTCCAAGCTTAAAAATCACAGGCAGAGAAAATGATTTTGAGATACTTGCATTGAATAAGTTAGGCAGAAAGATAATAAGATTGCTCAACAAGGAGGAATTTGATTTTTGCACAGATTTGAGTTTTAGCGAGGATAAAATTACTGGCAGAATAAAAAAGAATGATAACAAACAGATGATTCTAGATGAAGATGAAAAGCTTAACATCAAGACACAGATGGACATATTTAGAAACATTCTATCCAAGTTTAAGCTGGAAAAAAGCATCTTCACAACATTCTGCGGTTTATTTGGCGCGATCAGCTATGATTTCATAGACCAATTTGAAATTCTGCCAGAAAATAAGAATGATCTAACCCAAGATCCTGATTATATAATGTATTTTATTGATAATCTCTTCTTAGTTGACCATAAGAAAGGAAAGATGCATTTCATCTCAATAATGCTTGATGAAGAAGAGTATGAAGATTGCTTAGAAAAGATACAAGAGTATGAAAATTTGTATAGTGGATATAAGAAAGAGAATATGGCTAAGAAAAATAATTTTGCAGATGCCAGCAATAAGATTTCAACATTAAATATCAGCGAAGATGTTTCAAAAGAACAGTTTATTTCTGGAGTTAAAAGATTAAAAGAGAATATATTGAAAGGAGATATCTTTCAAGCAGTTCTTTCCAGGACAAAGATAATCGAAGCAGACAGTAATGATGATGATAATAGGAATACCAAGGATAAGAGTAATGAGAATAAAGATACCGATGATAATAATATAATAAACGATAATGCATTAAACATCTATGGCAGATTAAAGAGCATCAATCCTTCTCCATATATGTTCTTCCTAAATTTTGGAAAAGATGGATATTTATTAGGTGCATCTCCAGAGATGAGCTTAAGAGTTGCAGCAAATCCTAATAATAAAAACGAAAAGATTGTTGAGACAAGACCGATTGCCGGCACTAAGTCAAGGGGATTTGCAGCAAATAAAAGGAATGACAATAATAAAAATAAAGAGATTGCTGAGATTGACCTTGAATTAGACAACAGATATGAAACCCAATTAAAGATAGACAGCAAAGAGATTGCTGAACATACAATGCTCATAGATCTGGCAAGAAATGATATTGCAAGAATTTCTAAACTAGGCACAAGATATGTTGATGAGCCTTTTGTTGTTGAGAAATACTCTCATGTCCAGCATCTGGTTTCTAATGTTCGCGGCATACTAAAACCAAATTTAGATGCCATGCATGCTTACCTTGCTACAATGAACCAAGGCACGTTGACAGGAGCTCCAAAAGTGATGGCAATGAAGCTATTAAGAGAAATTGAAGAAAACAAACGCGGATTTTATGGAGGAGCAGTTGGTTACATCACACCAAATGGAGATATGGACACTACAATAGTTATCCGCGCAATAAGGATAAAAGACAATAAAGCTTATGTGAGAGCAGGCGCAGGTATAGTATATGACAGCATCCCTGAATCTGAATTTGAAGAGACTGAAAAGAAAGCTGCTTCATGCATTGCTGCAATAAAGAGTGTATTAGGAAGAGAAGAGGATAAAGTTGAGTTGAATATTAATAGTGAAGTGAATAATAATCCTAATGATGACAAAAAAATTAAAGTCCTGATGATAGATAACTTTGACTCATTTACATACAACATTGTTGATGAGCTGTTAAAAAAGAACTGCGAAGTAAAAGTATTAAGGAACAATATTAGCTTGGATTATTTTGCGCGAAAATTTGCTGAGTTCAAGCCACAATTAATTGTAATTTCTCCAGGTCCTAGCTCTCCAAAAGAAGCAGGCATCTGCATAGATGTAATAAAAGAATATTCAGATAAATGCGCTATATTCGGAGTTTGTTTAGGACATCAGTGCATAATAGAGGCATTTGATGGGATTGTTGATAAGGCTCCTTGTGTGCAGCATGGCAAACCTTCTCTTATCTTGCATTCTACCACTAGCATTTTTGAGAACATAGAAAATCCATTACAAGCTGGTAGATATCATTCATTAGCTGGAATAAAAATACCTAGTTGTTTGGAAGTTATCGGCAAAACTGAGAACCCAGAGATTGTTATGGCAGTTAAACACAAATCTTTGCAAGTTTATGGTGTACAATTTCATCCTGAAAGCATCCTAACACCTGCAGGAAGTAAAATAATTGAGAATCTGTTAAAGATTTGCAAGAAAAGATAGGAAAATATATTTATAGAATAAAAATGGGAGATAAATAAAATAATAACGAAATTTGAGATAAATAAAATGAAATTCAAGGAAACAATCCAAAAACTGATTGAGAAAAGAGATCTTACTAAAGAGGAGACTGAACAGGCAATGCTTGAGATAATGGAAGGCAAGCTCTCAGATGCAGAGATTGCTGAGTTTTTGGTTGCATTAAAAGAAAAAGGAGAGAGTATTGAAGAGATAACTGCCTGCGCAAAGATAATGAGAGAAAAATCTGTCAAAATAAAAGTAGAAAATTGTATTGATATGTGCGGCACTGGAGGAGATAAGAGCAATACATTCAATATTTCTACTGCTGCTTCATTCATAGTTGCAAGTGCAGGTATAACAGTTGCAAAACATGGAAATAAAAGCGTCTCATCAAAATGCGGCAGCGCAGATGTTCTGCAAGAGCTTGGAGTCAACATCAATCTAGCTCCAAAATTAGTTGAACAATGCATAAATAAGATAGGCATCGGCTTCATTTTCGCGCCAAATTTCCATCCTGCAATGAAATATGTTGCAAATGCAAGAAAGCAGCTTGGTGTAAGAACTGTCTTCAATATTTTAGGACCGATGACAAATCCTGCTTCTCCAAAAGCACAAGTAGTAGGTGTTTTTGACGCAAATCTCACAGAGGTTTATGCAACTGTCCTTCAGAATTTAGGATTGGAAAGAGCTTTGGTTGTAAATGGCTCTGGATTGGATGAGATTACTTTGCATGATAGGACAAAGATAACTGAATTAAGAGAGGGCAAAATAAATACTTATTACCTCACTCCAAAAGAGCTTGGATTCAAAAGACAGGATTTAGCTGAGATAAAGACAGATTCAGTCAAAGAGAATGCAGAGATTATCAGAAACATATTGGACGGAAAAAATTGTCCTCATACTAATTTTGCGGTTGTAAATACAGCTGCTGGAATATATGTTGCAGGAAAAGCTTCTAGTATAAAAGAAGGCATCGAGATTGCTAGACAGAGTATAGCTAGCGGAAAAGCAAGAGAAAAGTTAATGCAATTAAGGGATTTCACTAACATAAACAGCACAAGCTAAACTATAATTTTTGAAGTTGAAAATAGATTTGAGAACATGATTTTGCACCAAATAATTGAGAACAAGAGAAAAGAAGTTGAAGAAAGCAAGAAGCTAAGACCTTTGGATAGTTTTATTGATAAAATAACTAAAAGTGATAATGATTTTAAAAATAATATTAAGAGAAAAGATACAAGTGAGAAAATCAAGATAATCGCAGAGTATAAGAGAGCCTCTCCTAGCTCTGGAAACTTTGCTGAGCAAAAGGAATTGAAAGACGTATTAAAAATCTATAATAAATACGCAAGCGCAGTCTCGATCTTAACAGACAAAAAGTTCTTTAACGGAAGCTTAGAGGATATAAAAAAAGCAAGAGAATATACATCTTTACCAATATTAAGAAAAGACTTCATTATTGACGAATACCAAATTTATGAGGCAAGAAGCTATGGCGCAGATGTTATCTTGCTGATTGTTAAAATACTGAAAGATGATGAAATAAAGAAATTCTTAGGTGTTGCAAAAAGTTTAGGGATGCAGTGCATTGTCGAGATAAATAGCAGAGAAGAATTTGAGAGAATGAAGGATTTAGATGTTGAAGTAATAGGGATAAACAACAGGAATCTGGACACATTAATTGTGGATAAAGATAATGCAAACAGATTGAGCAAAATAATAAAAAATGAATTAAATAAAAAAAATAAAGACGTAGTAATAATAGCTGAATCTGGATTAAGTTCTAAAGAGGACATTAAAGCATTGCCAGATGTAGTTGATGCTGTATTGATAGGAAGCTCTTTTATGAAGCTAGAGTTAGATAAGATTGAGGATAAGTTTATCGAATTGTTAAATTTAAGTGAAAATGATTATAAAATTAAGCCAAAAATCAAAATCTGCGGAATAACAAACAAAGAAGATGCTTTATTAGCAGCAAAATTAGGCGCAGATTTCATTGGATTGATTTTTTATGACAAAAGCAAGAGGTTTATAGATGACACTAAAGCAAAAGAAATTTGTGATGAATTAAAGAGTAAATTTCCAGATCTGAAAAAAGTTGGAGTTTTTGTGGATGAGAAAATAGAAAAAATAGTTGAGAAAGTCCATCTGCTTGGTTTAGATCTTGTGCAGCTGCATGGCAATGAAAGCAATAATTTTATTATTAAACTAAGAAAAAACTTAGCAAAAACAAAGATAATCAAGGCAATAAGAGTAAGAAATGGCACAGACTTAATTGGTGAGATTAAGAATAAGATCGGCAACGCTGATTACCTTTTGCTTGACACATTTTCAAATGATGCTTATGGCGGCACAGGCAAGAGTTTTGATTGGAATAAGTTAATTGATTTAAAGAAAGGATTAGAAGATATTGAAAAAAGTTTTTCAAAAAAAATATTTTTATCCGGCGGGATAAATTCGAGTAATATTGCAAAAGCATTAGAACTTAGTCCATTTGCTATAGATATATCGTCGGGAGTTGAATCATCACAAGGAAAGAAAGATGAGAAAAAGCTGATAGAATTATTTGCAAATATATATATTAATAATAAATAAAAATTGAAATTAATAAAAAGGAAGTATAAAAAATGAAGCTCAACACAAAATTCGGAAAATTTGGAGGATTATTTGTACCAGAGACATTAGTTGCAGCTTTAGAAGAACTGGAATCTGCATTCATTAAATACAAGGATGATAAAAAGTTCAATGATGAATTAAATGATTTGCTGAAAAATTATGCAGGCAGGCCAACTCCTTTATATTTTGCCAAAAGGCTTTCTAAAATAGCTGGCTGCAAGATTTATCTGAAAAGAGAAGATCTCTTGCATGGTGGCGCGCATAAGACAAACAATGCACTAGGTCAGGGATTGCTTGCAAAATATATGGGCAAAAAAAGGATAATTGCCGAGACTGGAGCTGGACAGCATGGTGCAGCTGTTGCAATGATTGGTGCTTTGTTTGGGATAAAAACAGAAGTTTTTATGGGAAGTGAAGATATCAGAAGGCAGAGAGCAAATGTATTGAGGATGAAATTATGCGGAACAAAAGTTATTTCTGTTGAATCTGGAAGCAGGACATTGAAAGATGCCATCAATGAAGCTTTGCGAGACTGGATCGCAAATGTTCAGGATACATTCTATCTATTTGGCACAGTTGCTGGCCCTCATCCTTATCCAACAATAGTCAAACATTTCCAGAAAGTTATAGGAGAAGAATCTAAAAAACAGATTTTAGATACAGAGAAAAGATTGCCTGATTATGTGATTGCATGTGTAGGAGGAGGAAGTAATGCAATCGGTATTTTCAATGAGTTTTTAGAAGACAAAAATGTGAAATTAATTGGTGTAGAACCAGCAGGTCATGGATTGAATACAAACAAACATGGTGCAACATTGAATAAAGGAAGTATTGGAGTACTGCACGGAAGCATGTCTTATGTGTTGCAGGATTCAGATGGGCAGATCCTTGAGACGCATAGTGTGAGCGCAGGCCTTGATTATCCAGGAGTTGGGCCAGAACACAGCTTTTTGAAGGATGTCAAGAGAGTTAAATATGAGAGCATAACAGACAAAGAAGCGATTAATGCATTCAAGTTATTGTCTGAAGTCGAAGGGATAATGCCTGCATTGGAAAGCTCTCATGCGATCGCTTATGCGATGAAATTGGCAAAGACACTAGACAAGAATAAAGTAATTATTATCAATTTATCAGGTAGAGGAGATAAGGATTTGGAGCAGATGGAGTTTTTGGTGAAGTGATTTGATAAAACAGATTAAATGAGAAGAATAAACAGATAAAAAGAATGAGATGAAGAAAATGTCAAAATATAACATATTATTTCAGAAATTAAAAGAACAGAAAAAGCATGCCTTTATCCCATTCTTTGTAATCGGAGATCCTGATTATCAGACTAGCTTAACTGTTGTAAAAAAAGCTATTGATTCTGGAGCAGATGCACTTGAATTAGGACTTGCTTTTTCAGATCCTGTGGCTGATGGTGTTGTAATCCAGGCAGCAGATAAAAGAGCATTAGATTCTAGCATTAAAGTAGATGATGCGTTCAGGTTTATTGCTGAGATTAGAGAATATGCAAATAAAATTACAAGCGAATGCTTGCTTCCTATCGGTTTGTTAGTCTATTGCAATCTCGTGTATAAAAGAGGTGTTGAAAAGTTTTACTCTGATGCAAAAAAAGCAGGAGTAGATAGCATCCTGATTGCAGACATGCCATTGGAAGAATCTGGCTTAGTACTTGATGCTGCAAAGAATAATGAGATTGACCAGATATTCCTCGTTACACAGACATCAAGCAATGAGAGGATAAAAGAGATTAATAAACTTTCCTTTGGATTTATTTATTTAGTCAGTGTGTTGGGAGTTACTGGCGCAAGAACAAATTTCAGCAAAGATGTCAGCGCATTTATCAAGAGAGTGAAAGAAAATTCAACTCTGCCTGTCTGTGTTGGATTTGGGATAAGCAATAAAAACCAAGTTAAAGAGGTCATAGATGCCGGAGCAGATGGTGCAATTGTCGGAAGCGCTGTTGTGAAGCTCATTGAGAATAATCTAGGCAATAAAGAGAAGATGCTAGTCGATATTGAGAGTTTTATTAGTGAGATGAAAAAGGAACCATAATGAATTTGATAAATTACGATTTTTTGAAGAATAAATTTTTAAATAAGCAACTACTTTTAAATGTAAGTTGAGGGGTTATTATGAAAAGAAGTACATTAGCAACAATTGTCAGAGCAGTTGCAGTAACTGCTGCACTTTCTGGATGTGGAGAAGACTATATCATAGCAGGAAAACTTAATCCTCTAAAGCTTAGCGAACCTGTTAGACAAAGTTTATATGATGCCACTAGGATTAGCAATTCAAATGGTGAAAAACATGATGCCTTAGAAAGCGTCGTAAATAGTGCTCTTGATCCAAATGATAAATATAAAGCTGCTTGTTATGCAGCAGATGTCATGTTTGAGGATGCTATATGGAAACTTGATGTTTCACATGAATATAACTGGTCAATGAACAAGTATGATGGTTATGATTTTATAAGACGAGCGATTGCCATTGCACCAGCAGGTGAAAAGAGAGAAGAAGTCTTAAACAAAGGTATTAAATTAGAATGGTCAAGAGTAGACCACTTCAAAGAAACTAACCCAGAAATTGTTGAGCTTGATTTGGTAGAGCTTCTGTTCTATGCAAGAGAAACTAATGATGATGTAACTCGCGCACAAATTTTAACTAGAATTGCACAAACTTACCATTACATGGGAAACCTGCAAGCTGCTACGGAATATAGAAATGAAAAATTGCCTGCTTTAATCGCGCAATATAGTAACTTAGAACGAACCTTAGACAATGATAAAATTCCTCAAACAGATAAACAAAAGATGATAACAACTTTGAATATACCATTTGAAGAGTTACAAGGACAACTCTATGGAGAACCTAATGTTCCATTGCCTATAAGAACATGGATTGCAGGTTTATTTTTAAATGCTGCTGACAAATGTAAAGATGATAGTACGCAATTAGCTATCGCTCAAATTGCCGGAAAAA
>Ga0209211_10010154_pt1 | contig 12348 bp, 10 predicted proteins | sample RifGroA2_FD_183992 | JGI IMG/M metagenome (GOLD analysis project Ga0209211, IMG submission 183992) | Groundwater microbial communities from Rifle, Colorado, USA - Groundwater A2 (SPAdes) (version 2) | ecosystem: Environmental > Aquatic > Deep subsurface > Groundwater | place: Rifle, Colorado... | reverse complement strand
CATGGCAGAAGCGGCGGAACAAGGCGAAGCGTAAGATCGAATGGAAGTTCACGCGCCAAGACGCGGACAGGAAACTAGGGAAACACTATGTTCCATAATTAAATTGTTGTAATACTAGCAGCAACTAGCCAAAAAACAGTACCGGCAAATATTATGCCGCTCGAGAATCCATAAAAAAATATCGGCTCTTTTAGCTCTTTAGCTAAGGTCTTCAGGATGCTCATGAATACCTCCTTTGTTTGTGAAAAATTAGTTAATTTGAAACTTTTGTCATTGCCATCTAACTCTCTCTCTCTCTTTGTCAACCCCCTCTCCCGTGCTATAATCCCCCTTGTTCCATCCTTGACCTGCGCGCTATCCACATGCCTATCATTGTTGACGGCAAACGAATTGCGGAGGAAAAATTGCAATCGTTGAAAAAACGGGTAGATCAATGCAAAGCAAAAGGCCGAGAACCTGCGCTGGCGGTGATCTTGGTAGGCGACGACCCGGCTTCAAGGACCTACGTCAAAAACAAGCAAGAAGCGGCTGCGCGCATCGGCGTCGCTTTTTTTCGTTTTGAGTACCCTGCCGACACGCCCAAGGACAAGCTTTTGGAAGAACTGAGGCAAATCCAGGGCGACGCCCGCCTGACCGGCCTCATCGTCCAGCTTCCCTTGCCGCCTGCGCTCGATAGCGCGCGGCACGAGATCGTGAATGCCATAGCGCCCGCCCTTGACGTTGACTGTCTCACAGACCGCGCACAGGGAGAATTGGTAACCGGCGCGAGTAAAATTTTCCCTCCCACGCCTGCGGCAATCATGGAAATCCTTGCGCGCCACGCAATCGACCTGAAGGGAGTGCATATCGTACTGGTCGGTCGCGGCGACCTGGTGGGCAAACCGCTCGCCGCCATGCTCATGCACGAGCCGGTGACGCTCACGGTATGCAGCCGCGCAACCAAGAATCTTGCGGAAATGACGCGGCAGGCGGACGTGCTCATCACGGGCGCGGGAAAGCTCGGCCTCATCACCGGCGACATGGTGAAAGAAGGAGCGGTTGTCGTCGATGCGTCCACGGTGCTTAAAAACGGTAAACTCGCCGGCGATGTTGATTTTGAAACCGTCGCGCCGCGCGCCGCGCTCATCACGCCCGTACCCGGCGGCGTGGGACCGCTTACCGTGGCAAAGTTGCTGGAAAATACTCTTATTAATGCGGAAATTATGATTGCCCGAATGTGCCACGAATAATAGAGCCTATGTATAAACTTCCTCAAACCCTCGTCGTCATCGGCGCCCAGTGGGGCGATGAAGGCAAAGGCAAGATCACCGACTACTTCGCGCGGCAAATGGATTATGTGGTGCGCTTCCAAGGCGGCAACAACGCAGGCCATACCGTGGTCCACGGCGGAAAAACATTTAAATTCCATCTACTGCCCTCCGGCGTGCTGTATTCCGGGAAAACCATTGTCATCGGCAATGGCGTCGTCATCGATCCGCGCGTGCTTTTCGAGGAAATCGCTACGGTCAAGCGCCTTGGCTACCGCCCCCTCTTGAAAGTGTCCGAACGCGCGCATATCATTTTCCCCTTTCAGGTGCTTATGGATGCGGAGGGAGAACAGTACAAGCCCGGCCGAGCGCTCTCCGCACTCTCCACCAAACGCGGCATCTGGCCGACGTATGCCGACAAAGCGGCGCGGGTGGGCATCCGCGTGGTGGACCTGATCAACCCCCGCGTCTTCCGGCAAAAATATGACCTCCTCTTCGACGTCCAGCTCAAAAAGCTCAAGGCGATTTACGGCTATGCGGGAAAACTGAAAAAAGAGAACATCTACCGCGCGTATCTCGCGCATGGCAGAAAACTGAAACCGTTCGCATGCGACACTTCCCTGCTCATTGATCAGGCGCTTCAACATAAAAAGCGCATCCTCTTCGAAGGCGCGCAAGGCACGTGTCTCGATCTCGATCACGGCGTGTATCCCTACACGACGTCTTCCAACACCATCGCGGGCGCGGCGTGCGCGGGAGTAGGGATAGGCCCCCAGCATTTGCACGAGATGATGGGCGTCGTGAAGGCGTACGTCTCGCGCGTCGGCGGCGGCTATCTGCCGACTGAATTGAATAATAAACTTGGCGACTGGATTCGCGAAAAAGGCGCGGAGTACGGCACGACCACGGGACGCGCCCGCCGCATCGGCTGGCTTGATCTGGTGCAGCTGCGGCTGGCCAAACGCGTGAACGGACTCACGTCCATGGCGCTCACTAAAATCGACATTCTCGGCGGGCTTGATGAGCTCAAGATTTGCACCGCGTACAAACTCGGGAACAAAATCGTATCAGAAATGCCTGCCGATCTCACGCGGTACGCGGCATGCCGTCCCGTGTATCGCGCGTTCAAAGGCTGGCCGGCAATAACCGACCACGACAAGAAAAGAATGCTTAAAGGCGGTTTCCGTACGCTCCCCTCTTCGATGCAGCGGTATATACGTTTCATTGAACAGTCTCTCAAATTACCGGTAACGCTCATTTCACTGGGAGCGGAGAGGGAAGCAACTATTATCAGATAGATAGTTCGCCATTATGTCAGTGGCAATGTTGCCATCTTTGAATAACCTCTCTGATGCCGAAGTGCAATCAATCCTTCGGGAATACAGTCTCGGTCTGACAGTAGAAGAAGCGCAAATAATTGAAGTGAAAATCCTCAAGCGCCCCATGACCGTGGCGGAAGCAGTAGCCTGGAGCATTCAGGGGTCCGAACACTGTTCGTATAAATCCTCGCGCGCGCACTTAAAACAACTTCCGACAGAAGGGCGGCACGTCATCCTGGGCCCCGGCGAAGACTCCGGCATCGTTGCCATCGCCGAACACGAAGGAGAGCGCTACGGCATCGTCATGGCGCACGAGAGCCACAACCACCCCTCGCAAGTGGTCCCCTACGAGGGCGCGGCCACCGGTATCGGCGGCATCGTACGGGATGTCGTCTGCATGGGGGCAAAAGTCATCGCGACCGCTGACCCTCTCCGTTTTGGGAATATTAACGAACACCACACGCGCTGGATTGCCGCAGGGGTGCGCGCGGGCATCGGCGGCTATGGCAATCCCATCGGCGTGCCGAATCTCGCCGGCGACGTGTATTGGACCGACCGGTTCAGTGATAATTGCCTGGTCAATGTGGTAGCGCTGGGGCTTGTGAAAGAATCAGACATAATTCACTCTCACGCGCCCGCTGACGCGGTAAAACACGGGTGCGTGTATATTCTGGTGGGAAAACCCACGGACAATTCAGGATTCGGCGGTGCCTCGCTTGCCTCGGACACGCTCCGAGAAGTTGAAAAAGAGCACAACAAGGGCGCAGTGCAGGAGCCGAATGCGTTTCTCAAGCGCCATCTGCTGGAGAGCACGTACGAATTATTCCGCATTCTCAAAGAAAAAAAATTAATCGATAAAGTCGGCTTCAAGGACCTGGGCGCCGGCGGCATTCTCTGCGCAAGCGCGGAAATGACGGACGCGGCAGGCTGTGGAGCGGAAATCAACGTGGATGCCATCCCCGTTTCCATGGAACACTTGCCGCCGGAAGTCGTCCTCTGCGCCGAAACGCAAGAACGATTTGCATGGATCGTCCCTCCCGACCTTGCTCCTCTTGTGCTCGCGCACTACAACGAACGCTGGGCGCTTCCTGAAGTGTCCCTCGGCGCGCGGGCGGCAATCATTGGGAATATCACCGGCGAGAATTACGTCGCGCGGCAAAATGGAGAGGTAGTGGTTGACGCGCGGGCGCAAGACTTGTGCCGAGGCTTGAAATACGATCGGCCGTATGCACCTAAAAAAATCGAATACAGAGAGCCGATGTTGCCGGAGCCTAATGACTATAATGAAATCCTGAAACAGATGCTCGCGCACGAAAACGTAGCGTCGCGCGCGCCCTTCTACGAGCGCTACGACAAAAACGTGCAGGGGCAAACGATTATTGAAGCGGGACGGGCAGACGCCGGCGTACTGGCGCCGTTTTTGAATGAAGGCGCGCCGCAGGACATCAAAAAGACCGGCATCGCGCTCTCCGTCGACGGCAACCCGCTCTATGCGCGCATTTCTCCGTACTGGGGGGCCGCAAACGCCGTCGCTGAATCAATGAGAAACGTGGCAGCCGTGGGCGCGGTTCCCTGGGCGCTTACCGACTGCCTCAACTACGGCAATCCGGAAAAAAAAGAGCAGATGTGGGAATTTGTCGAAGGGGTGCGCGGCATTGCCGATGCAGCAAAACAAATTCACCTCAAAGGATACGCTGATGAGCCCGTTCCCGTCATTTCCGGCAATGTAAGCCTCTACAATGAATCCCCGCGCGGCTCCATTGACCCTTCTGCCATCATCGCCTGCCTGGGACGACTTGAAAATTATGAAAAAGCGATTACCATGGAGTTCAAAAAACCGAATTCAGAAATTTTCATGCTGGGCGCACGCAAAGACGAACTGGGTGGCAGTGTGTATTACCAAATCGCACATCGTCATCCCGAGCCGAGCGGAGCGAGTCCTGAACGAAGTGAAGGATCCCTCGGCACCAATGTTCCCCAGCCCGATTTCGATGAAGTAGGCCGGCAAATCTACGCAATCACCGATATGATCGACCAGGGACTGCTCCTCTCTTGTCACGACATTTCCGACGGCGGCCTTGCCGTTGCGCTCGCGGAAATGTGCTTTGGGGGTGGTGGCGATAACCGTATCGGTATCGATGTCGATCTATCAATCGTAGGGGTAATTCATGAATTACCCCTACCATCGTGGAAAAAACTCTTCTCCGAAACCGGCGGATTTGTCTTTGAAACCACACATGCGGACAAGATGGAAAAAATCTGCGCGCAATACAGCCTCAAGCCCATCAAGCTCGGCGCGACAACCACTGAACCGGCGTTTCAAATCACTGACAATGGAAACGCGATTATCGACGAACCCGTCGCAACCCTCGCCGAACGATGGGTGAATGGATTGAGAGAGAAGATAGAACGTTAATTCGAACAGTAAGATTCAAGCGTATGATCATCTTTGTTGACGAATCCGGCACTCACAAACAGTTGGAGCATTCGACATTTGCATTGGTGTACGTTACTGTTGAGGACAGAGATTATATAGAGCGGGAAATCACCAAAATCGAACAACGCCATCGGATCCCAGAATTCCATTGGGTGAATGAACCGTGGAAATTACGCGCGGCATTTCTCTCCGACGCAGCCCGACTGCCGTTTACCGTCAAAGTTGCGATTTTCAGAAATCCGATCTCGCCCGTGCCTGCCCTGGAGTGGTCATTGAAGCACGTGCTGGTCGAGAAGCGCTTCTACGCCATACTGATTGACGGAGAAAAGCCAAAGTGGGTAGAGCGACAGCTCAAGAAAACGCTCCGCGACAAAGGGATTTCGGTTAGGAAACTAAAAACTGTGCGCCGGAGCGCGTCGCCGGGGATTCGCCTTGCCGATGCCATCGCCGGATTAGTGCGCGCATACTATGACGATCCGCAGGGAAAGGCGAAACCGCTGTGGGAAAATATTCGCAAAAAAATTACCACCCAGCTTGTGGGTGGTCAGACGGACAGGTAAGACTTCTTCCGAAATCCCCTCCTAACGGGAGGTGTCCCTGTTGCCTTGTTACATTTATATGCTAGCATATACGACATTTTTGTGTCAAGCTGATACATATCAAAAATTGACGGATCAACCCGTTGCGCCCATCGCCGAGCGGTGGGTGAATGGATTGAGAGAAAAATTATCAAGTTAAAATCTTCCCATCTTATGCACGACACTTACAACGAATATAATAATAATCATCCAATAGTAGCGGAAGTTCAGTTTCAGGGATCAAGAAAAAAATATAAATATGAATTCAGTAAACTAGAAAATCTACCAGATATCGATAAAAAAGAACTCGACACATCCGAATTCCCTATAGAAAGATTGCCGAGCGTCGCAGACAAAATATCCACGCCGACTGATGAATTAGTGTGGCTCACGCCTTCTGCGGCAACAGACAGACTTGAGGTTGCGCTGCACATGGTTCCCGAATTGAAAACAACAACTTTCCAGAAACTCATTTCTTCGCTGGAAAAAAATGGATATCAATTCGCGCGGGGAAAAAACGGAAATGTAGTGATGCTCGTTGATCCCACCGTGCCATTCAAGGATAACACAGACGGTGAATATCATCACGACCCACAGCCTGAAAAGCTTGCTTCGGAAGGACGCATGGGCATCCGCCCATTAAGACAAGAGAGCGATCATTATATCGCCATTCCCTTAGATGAGATATTCGAACGGCGTCAGAAAACTCCTCCCCTTGAAAAACACTACTTCGGCGGCAAAGCTTCTTACCATCGTTCAGAATACATCAAAGCATATCTTCTCCAGCTCGCAAATAATGAAAAATATGCCACACGCGTAACCCGTATTGTTAATGCGAATGCAGATGTAAATCCAATTACCGAGAAGGAAGCACTAAGACGACATTTGTTTGAATTATTAACTGAATTAGGAGCACGCGCTCGGCCTCTTCATAAAGGTCCTTTCCCTTACGAACCGGCATTTTTGTTTTCTGGTAATATAGAATTAGCAATCAACCAAAGCGATGAGCCGGGCGATGATGTAATAAATTTTTATAATACATATAAGAACGGAAAACAAGGAAAAATTATCTACCCAAATAATTTTCTTCAAACTCTTTCAGACAATCTCGAGACGGAACAAATAAGAGGTGATATCCATCTACTTGGGACTAATGATGAAGAACAAATAAATAGGCTGCTCGCCGAAAAGGGGAAAAAGCCTTTAAAACATTATTTCTTCCCATTCAGACTTACATTGAATGAAATCTTAGACCTATTTGACAAGGACAATATGTAAGAGTGTTCTTAGATAGGTGAACAAAGAATTAACCTCTATGCACTACACTGATTCAGGCGTCGACATCGATGCGGGCAACAAAGCCGTCGCGCGCATCAAGGGAGCCGTGCGGAAAACGCATAGTAAAAATGTGCTCGCCGACCTCGGCACCTTTGGCGGCATGTTTGACGTATCAGAGCTGAAGAACTATAAAAATCCTGTACTGGTGCAGAGTATTGACGGCGTGGGAACGAAAGTAAAAATCGCAGTCATGGCAGGTAAGTATTTCAATCTCGGCCAGGACATCGTGAATCATTCCTGCAATGACATCCTCTGCCAGGGCGCCAAGCCCTTAACCTTCCTGGACTATCTCGCGTTCCACAAAACCAGCCCTGCGATCGTCGAGGAAATCGTATCCGGTATGGCGCAGGCGTGCACGGAGGCGGGCGTAAGTTTAATTGGCGGCGAAACGGCGGAAATGAGAAACGTATATCAAGAAGGGGAATTCGATATTGCAGGATGCATCACGGGAATGATGGAACGCGACAGCGTAATAACCGGGGCAAGCATCAAGGAAGGCGACGTGCTCCTCGGTCTCCCCTCTTCCGGGCTTCATACCAACGGCTACTCACTCGTCCGCAAAATTTTTTTCGAAATGAACAATTTCGCGCTTGATCATCGATTCGATGAACTCGACTGTACACTCGGCGAAGAACTCCTGAAGCCGCATAAAAACTATGCACCGATAGTCCTACCCTTGCTCGACAAACTCAATTCCGCGTCAGTCCGCGCTACAGAACAGCCAGCCTCGCCGAGTCTAGGCGGGCGGGGCGTTCCGCGTCAGTCTGCGGCCATCAAAGGCATTGCGCACATCACCGGCGGCGGATTCATAGAAAACATTCCGCGTATCCTCCCCCAGGGATTGGGCGCAGTAATTACAAAAGGCTCCTGGTCTGTCCTGTCGATCTTTAACCTCATTCAAAAATTAGGGAATATTGACGAGCAAGAAATGTACCGCGTGTTCAATATGGGAATAGGGTTGGTGTTGGTAGTGAACAAGGAACAGGGATCAGTGATCAAGAACGCAATCGAAAAATCAGGAGAGAAGATATATGAGATAGGAAAAATCATCGACAGAAAAAGTTCGCCTGTCATTATTTACTAAGACTGCGCTATGAAAAGAAGTGAGGATTCGTGTATGTCATACGAGAACAATGAGCCAAACAAGGTAAACGATATGGAGAAAACAGCCGATATGGCTGACCCTAACGCTATTGTGACTTTTTTAAAGAAATAATTAAATAAACTTTTTAAGGGAGATCGAGAGCCAGGCGAGCCTAAGATATCGTTTGTGGTGTTTTATTCGCCTCATAATACAGCCAAGGATTTTGAAAAACTTGGAGATCTTCTGCCAGAGGCGGATGTGTATATACCTGAATCACCTGGAGCAGTAAAATCCAATCTTTTTTTATATGAGAAGGTGTCCAACGGAAAGCTCACGCCAAAAGAAGCGATAAAAATGATGCAAGATGTTTATGGTCAGCAAGATGGTCCTTTGTATGTTATTATTGAAGAGGAGTTTAAACAGTTGCATAATAAGAATAAACACATTTTTATAGCTGATGATCCAAATTTTGATCTGCCTTCTGGAAAAATTGATTTATTGCTGGACAATTTTGAGAAAGAATTAGCGCAGGTAAAAAAATCAATGAAAAAATTTGCTGAGGTTCAAAAAATACGGGAAGATTTCATGTTAAATCAGCTTAACGAGCCTCTGAAGAAATTCATTACCTCTCGTACAGATTTGAAAAACAAAAAAGAAGTAAAGGTCTTACTACAACTAGGCTCTTTCCATACACGAGTGTTTCTCAAATTAAGGGAAAAAAATAGTGCGCGACGAGAATTCAGTACCTACCCCTACGTATATTCTTTTTATTCAGAGACAAGGAGAGCGCACGTATTCGGTAAAGAAGTCGACGACGATTTGGCCGCGAAAGCTTATTTCGATCTGGTGGTTACTAAATTTTTCAAAAAAGATTTTGAATCAATATCTGATGATACTGCTAAGATAGGCTTGCTCAAGAGAAACATCATTGAGCAATTCAACTACGATGAAATCAAACAATTGCATGATTTGCTGAAAGAGAGCACGAACTATCCGAAAACCGTGATTAATTTTCTTTCAACCAAAAACATCACCCTGCCGCGGGATGAGAAAGGAATGGATGCAATGATCGATGAGTGGAAGGAGAGGCATAAAGTCAAGCTCAAGCCCCCTGAATCACATTCGGGCGATCATTCAGCTTACGATTCGGTTTAATTCGGCAATAATTCGGAAAAGTATGCATAGGATAGCCATCATCCAATTCCCCGGATCGAACTGCGAATACGAAACGCGGAGAGCCGTGCAGGCCGCTGGCATGGAAGGTGTGTTCGTGCGGTGGAATGAGGATGCGCACGAAGTCAGAAAATTCGATGCCTACATTCTTCCCGGCGGATTTTCGTACGAGGACCGCGTGCGGTCAGGCGCGATCGCGGCGCGCGATCCTATCATGGACGTGATCAAGGGAGAAGCGGAAAAAGGGAAACCTATGCTCGGCATTTGTAACGGTGCACAGATACTTGTCGAAGCAGGTATAATTCCCGGAATCAATTCTCACGGTAGGGGCGTATTGCCATACGCCCCTACAATCCAGGGTGCGTTAAGCGCCAACAATCACGGGTGGCTCAATATCTGGGTTTCAATCATAAATGAAGGAGCGCCCGGAAAAACGCCGTTCAATAATTATCCGAAAGACCATCACTTCCGTCTCCCCATCGCGCACGGCGAAGGAAGATTTGTGATTCCGAAAGACACGCTCAAACAATTGATTGCAAACGGACAAACAGTATTCCGTTATTGCGATGAACACGGCGCGGTCAAAAATGAATTCCCGGTCAACCCCAACGGCGCCGTTGATAATCTGGCGGGCATCTGCAATCCCGCGGGCAACGTACTCGCCCTTATGCCGCATCCGGAGCGAGTAAAGGAAGGGCGGGTGATATTTGAGTCGCTAAGGGAATACCTTGAACGACACACACCCCGTCCCTTCAAGGCACCCCTCTCAAGAGGGGAATCCCCTCCTACGGAGGGGTCGCCCCGCCAAAACGGGGTGGGGGTGGGTTCATGTGAACTGGAGGAATACGTTGCCCCAGAGAATGCCTTAGAACTCTTTATCGATCTCGTCATAACGGATAACGAAGCGGTTACCCTGGAGCAAGCGCTTCGCCGGATGGGATTTGAGAATGTGAAGGTGGCGAAAAAAACACACTGGGAGATCATGATACACCCCCCTCTCGGCTCCCCCCTTACTAGGGGGGAGAACACACATCAAGGTTCTCCCCCTAACAAGGGGGAGATGAAAGAGAGGGTGTTGATCATAAGGAAATTGATCGCCTCCGGCGAACTCTTGAACACAAACAAAGAAGTCCCCTTCCTTCGCGCGGACGCCACATGGTACGGGTACCGCGATCACGCGCTCCAGGAAATTCCTGCTCTGCTGGAGCCAGCGCGCAAAAATATTTTAGTGCGCCATGCCGATGATTACGAAGGCGTGGGGAAACTGAAGACGCTTCGGGTATTGGGTTTTGGCGAACTGCAATCCGTAAAAAAAGGCGTGGTGTGGCATATTGAGATTTCGACGGAAGATTGGGAAAAATTTCAAAAAACCAATATACTGTTTAACCCCTACTCGCAAACCGCTTTTTTTCTATAAAAACCATATTCCAAGAAAGATTCTATCCTAATATGGATAAATCCCGCATCGAACAAAACCTGAACAACGTTCTCAAGGAAACGAACTTTCCCGGTTTAGGGACTCCCAAAAAGGGCAAGGTTCGCGATGTCTATGTACAGAATGACAGGATAATTCTGATCAGCACGGATCGACACTCGTCCTTCGACCGCATCATCGCCCATATTCCTTTCAAAGGCCAAGTGCTCACGCAAACCAGCGCATGGTGGTTTGAACAGACCGCGGACATCGTACCCAACCATGTCCTTGCCATCCCCGATCCCAATGTGGTGGTGGGGAAAAAGTGCGCCACGATCCCGATTGAAATGGTCGTGCGCGGCTATCTCACGGGCGTCACCGACACCGCCATCTGGACCCGCTACCAGCACGGCGAGCGGAATTTCGGCGGCGTCCTGCTCCCTGACGGTATGAAAAAAAACCAACGACTTCCTCAACCTCTGCTGACCCCCACCACCAAATCCGAAACGCATGACCGCAATGTCACGCCCAAAGACATTATCGAAGAAGGGCTTGCCGATGAAACCACATGGGAAGAGCTCTCCGTTACCGCGCTCCGGCTTTTTACACGCGGACAGGAATTGGCGCGCGCGCGCGGACTTATCCTGGTGGATACCAAATACGAATTCGGACGCGATGAACACGGATCACTGACCCTAATCGACGAAATCCACACGCCTGACTCCTCGCGCTGGTGGAATTCCGACTCCTACGATACCCGTTTCAATGAAGGCCTCGAACCCGAATATTTCGACAAAGAATTTTTACGCATTTGGTTCCGACGTCACTGCGATCCATACAAGGACGCAACACTTCCGGCCGCGCCTACGGATATGATCGTCGAGCTCGCCAGCCGCTATATCCGGATTTATGAACAACTGACCGGCACGCAATTTACCATCAACCCCCGCCCCATCAAGCAGAGAATCAAAGAGAATTTACAAAAAGTGGACTTTCCTGTAATGTAAACTTGTCATCCCCTAATCATCCAAACTTATGAATCAGGAAACTCCAAAAGCATCATGCCCTTCCTGCGGCCACCCTACTTTTGCTAGACACGCGAGCAATTGTGCGATTTTTGATTTACAAACATTCTTTGAGACTCGCCTTAAGGAAGAGCAGGCGCTCCTGGAAAGCAAAGACACTTCGGCTGACCCAGCATCTGTAAAGGAGTATGAAAAAATATTGTCTAAACTCTCAACTGGGAAACTAGAAGACCATGAGTATGTGCTAGGTACAAATTTTTCTGATAAACCAGAATTAAAAAATAAAGTATTTGAACTAACTCAGAAATTACATTCTTCATCAGAAAAAATTCATGACGGGAGTGTTATTGATTTTCTGAGTGATCCAGAAGAAACAGATCAGACTTTCTCTCCGAATCAACAACTGAAGGAAGGATATAAACGAGGGAATCCGAAATTTGTAGAGCAAATCTTTGACTTCATTCAAAGAAAAATAAATGATGAAAACACAAAAGGTGACCAACATGACCAAGTTCGACTCGAACATTTAAGAAACCTGCGCGACTACGTCGGGAAACAACTCTTTAAAGACTAAGGCGAGGAGCTATAATTTATTAAAAAGTAATTTTCGTGATGGAAGATACCGAAGTGTAATTTGATATTTATGCTCATCCCTATAATCATCGCCTCCCCCCAAGACCAGGACTGGGCCGATAAAATCATTGAAGGCCTGAAAGACTTTGGTATTCCGTAC
>Ga0209211_10010148_pt1 | contig 12354 bp, 13 predicted proteins | sample RifGroA2_FD_183992 | JGI IMG/M metagenome (GOLD analysis project Ga0209211, IMG submission 183992) | Groundwater microbial communities from Rifle, Colorado, USA - Groundwater A2 (SPAdes) (version 2) | ecosystem: Environmental > Aquatic > Deep subsurface > Groundwater | place: Rifle, Colorado... | reverse complement strand
TCACGACCTTATCCTTCCTGACTTTTCTTACACCGCCGACAAGCTGCAACAAAAGAGATTCCTTGATTTTCTCATACCCGTAAATAGAAGGAGCAAGAGACTCAACAAGAAGACTAACTGCATTAGGGTCACGTGCAATTTCCTTAATCTGCCTCTCTTCCTCCTCTGTAACAATCACATCAAAAAAAGTCTCCTCCATAGTCTCGACATAATTTGCCTCAAGGATAAGGTCAAACCTTGTTGACTTTGAGCCTGTCCTAAGAATAATTGGAACCTCCTTGACAACTCCAACAACATTAACCTTTGAACCAGGGCTTGTTTTCTTCTCGGAAACAGGACTAACCAAATCATCCTTCAATAAAACATTAATCCTCTTCGGCTGCTCTCCGCTCTCAAGAATATCAGCAGACTCCTCAAGAACAATACCCTGTGCATCAACAAGCTCCTTGCTCAACTGCCTGAATTTACCTTTTCTTCCACAACTGCATGAATTCGGCTCTCTAAAACTCGACTCAAGCTGAAGAATAGTTATCACGTTACCACAACTCGGACATTCAAACCTTGCAGAAGTAACCTGAGGCCTAACATCAGATTTCTGTCTTACAATACCTTCAAAAACAAAAAGCTTGTTAATATGCTCACTCCTTATATTACGGATAAAAAGCTTTTGCGTCTCAGGAATATCAAAAAACCTTACCCTGAATCCCTTCTGCTCAACCTCAAACTCATCTATTGCAAGCTCAGCTGCCTTAACAATCTCCTCAGGCTGGTCAAGTAAAGTATTAGCAAGATCAGGATCAAACTTAGATAGAACCCTAAAGCTGGTATTAAGAAATTTCTTGCTCTGCCTGCTATTCTCGACAATCTCAGAATAATAATATTTTTCAAAAAATTCATGGAATCTTCCAATAACAGCCGTAATCTCCATTTTAACATTAAGAGAGCTACAACTATACCATAATAATTCCAGCCCTCAACCCCCTTTGACATTCAAATTATAATTAAGTAAAAATAAATATGATTCTATCTAACGAACCTTCTTCAGATTAACTATCAGCTTGTCAAGAGCAGCATTAACTTCCTCCTCGGATTTTGTTCCTGTGCAAACAACCTTTCCATTGCTGAACAACAGAAAAGTTGCCTTTGCCTCTGGAAGCTTGTAAACCAATCCAGGGAACTGCTCAGGCTCATATTCAGTATTATCAAGTTTCATTGCCAAAGTATTAAGATTCAAATCCATGCCAACTGTTCCAGACGCAACAATGTTCTGGATTTTAATTTCCGGCTTAATTGTAATCTTGATATTAATCTTCTCGAGACTCTTGATGATTTTCTTAATAGATTCCTCGACCTTGTCCATTGACCTTGCTCCTGTACATACAATCTTTCCTGAACTGAAAATCAATGCAGATGTCTTTGGCTCTTTTATCCGTATTACAAGCCCTGGAAACTGCTCAGGATTATACTCTGTATTCGAAAGTGCAGCTGCCATTTTCTCGAGGGGGATATCATGACCTAAAGAAGATGAAACAACAATATTCACAACCTTGATTTCTTTCTTAGTATCCTTTTCCTTTTTCGCCATACTAAACCTCCCAAACCCCAATCGGCCTATTTTTAAGCAAAAAGCTGCTTCCCTTTATAAATACTTTTATTGATTAATGGGCATTTTCGAGAATACATGCCACCCCTTTATTTCGTATGGAACTATTACTTGATAGTTTTCAAATAATACCTAAATCCCTTCTCAATAGCTTCAATAGATGCACGAAGGATATTTGTATGCACTCCGACAGTTGACCACAATTCCTTATCACACGAAAATTCTATGTAAACCCTGACAGAGCTTTTTGCTCCCATATCCTCAGCAATCATAACCTTATAATTCTCAAGCTTTACTTTAGATATTTGCGGATAAACCTGCGAAATCATTTTTCTAAGTGAATTATACGCTGCATCAACAGGGCCGCCTTCAACACTTGCAGATTCCTCGACGGATTTTCCTTCGACCTTTCCCTTCATAACACATATACTAAGCTCCCCGCCATTATGCTCAGAAGAGATTTTCCAGCTCAGGATAGAAAATAATGGCTTTCCATTTCCAAAAAACTCATCAACAAGCAAAAGATGCTCTGCATGCAATGTCCCTATATCATATCCTCTCTTCTCCATCTCCTCGACGCGGGAAAGCATTTCCTTTACATTAGGAGAATCCTTGCTAACATCATACCCAAATTTCTTAGCAACCTCAACAACAGTCGCTCTTCCAGATAACTCAGAAAGAACAATATTCCTTTTATTACCGACGAGAGCAGGGTTAATATGCTCATAAGATGCTCCTTTCATGACAGCATCAACATGAATCCCTCCCTTATGCGCGAAAGCATACTTCCCGACAAAAGGCTGCCTGTTATTCGGCTTAAGCTGAGTATAAGTATAAACAAGGCTGCTCAACTCAGTAAGCCTGCTCAAATCAATCTTCCTAAGAGAGAATCCGAGCTTCAATTTTAGATTAGGTATTAACTGGCACAAATCCATATTTCCAATTCTCTCGCCAACGCCGTTAATTGTCCCCTGAACATGCAATGCACCAAGCTTAACAGCCTCGAGAGCATTTGCTACAGCAAGACCAGAATCATTATGTGTATGAATTCCAAGCCGTGAGTTTATCCCATTCCTCTTAAAAAAATCCAATATCTGCAAAATTATCTCTCGAACCTCAAAAGGCATCGCTCCACCGTTAGTATCGCACAAAACAAGAGTTGATGCTCCTGCTGAGTGAGCTGTTCTCAGACACTCAAAAGCATAATCTTTATTATCCTTAAACCCGTCGAAAAAATGCTCAAGGTCATAAATTACATCAAGATTATTTTTCCTGAGAAACAAAATACTATCTCTTATAGATTCAAGATTCTGCTCCTTTGTTGCCTTCAACTGCCGAACAATATGCTCAACCCATGTCTTGCCAAACAAGCACGCAACACCTGCCCCTGAATCTAAGATTGCTCTCAGGTTTGCATCCTTATCAGCAGAAACCCCTATCCTTTTCGTCGAGCCAAACGCAACAATCCTTGAATTAGAAAGCTTCAATTTCTTAACTTCCCTGAACGCCTCAATATCCTCTGGCTTCCGTCCCTGAGCGTTGTGTCAAAAATCTCAACTTCATTTCCATTTAAGTTTTGCAATTTAGCCATTTGTTCCTCGAGAAACCCACCCAAATAAAAAGCAGGATTTATCCGATAATAATGCCGATAATATTTTTCGATATACTTATATTTATTCTAAACAAGAATTCACTATTTGAACTTATCGGCTTTCTCATTAGAACACAGCTCATTTAATGGATTATTTAAGCTTTTTGGCAGAGGGTTTAACCACTTCCAAATAACAAATCACAGAAAGCTTTAAATAACCTGCTCAATTACTATTCCACATTACAATCTTAGGAGGAAAAAAATGCTTGTGCAAAAAGAATTTTTATCAAAACTCAAGGAATTTGGCTTGAATACTTATGAATCCAGACTATGGATTGCCCTGCTTTCCCGTGGAGTTTCATCTGCAGGAGAGCTTTCCGACATTGCCAATGTCCCAAGATCAAGGAGTTATGATGTTCTCGCTGCATTGGAAAGAAAAGGATTTATCAATGTAAAGGAAGGAAAGCCGATAAAATATGTTGCAGTCCCTCCTGAAGAAGTTCTCGAGAGAAGAAAAGTAATTTTACAGGATAAAACAGAGCAGCAGATTCAGCTTATAGAAGACTTAAGCGACAATAAAATCCTCAAGGAATTGGTTGGATTGTACCAGAAAGGAAACACAAACGTATCAAAAAGCGATTTCATAGCAACAATAAAAGGAAGCCTGAACATAAGCCACCATATTGAAACAATGCTTAAGAACGCTAAAAACTCAATAACAATATTCTTAACATCAAATACAATAGCAAAAAACCACAAATTCCTTCATGGCTTGCTGCAAAACACAAAGTCAAAGGGCATAGAGATAAAAATATTCACCCAGAAAAATCAGGAATCATCTGAAGCAGTAAAGTTCCTCGAGAGTATTTCGAATGTAAGCCACACAAACAAAAAAGCAAGATTGTTTATTGTAGACAACAAGGAAGTTCTTTTCATGCTCTATGATACAGAGCAGATACATGAAAGCTATGATATTGCTGTCTGGATAAAATCAGAGCATCTCGCAGAATCACTTGAAGGAGCTGTATCGAGGGAGATTGCTGTGCAGAGAAAGGCATTTTGATATTAGGCAGATTATTCAAATTAACAGATTCATTGTGAAATAAAGGCTATGTATTCTTCTTTGACACAATCCTGCATGCATTACAAACATCACCCTTAGCTGGCTCTCCGCACATTCTGCATTGCCTTATTTCTGAAACATCAGCCTGCAAAGAAATATGCTGTTTGTTCTTCAGGAAGAATTTAATAACATTCCTTTTAGTTTCTGGATGCATATCCGCATATTTATTAAGCATGTCCCTGATTTTTGCTCGGTAAGAAAGAACAGCGTTCGGGCATTCCTGATATTCGTCGAGAAGATTATTAAGAAATGCATAAGTCATAATCTCTTTCTCCTTAAGGAAATAAAGCGGCTTGACTTTTCTCACAAACCCATTATGGAAAATAATGCCTGATGCAGGTCCTGAACTTGCAGATAAATTTGCATTTGACCTGATTATATTCATCAAAACTGCCTGTGCCTCATCATCAAGATTATGCCCTGTGCAAACCACATCATGCTTCTTAGAATATTTATTCATTAAATACCGACGGAGTGTACCGCACGCTGAGCATGGCTTAGATTTCCCATCAAGAAAAGAATCCAACCTGCCGCCAAACTCGTCTAAAAAAGAAACAATCTCAAGCTTAATCCTTCGCTTCCTGCAAAAAACCTTTAACGCCCGAAGGGTTTTATTCCGGTATTTAGGAATCCCTTCATCAACAGCAAGGCAATTAACCTTATATTTTTTCGAGAGGATATTAAGCAATGTAAGGCTGTCTTTCCCTCCAGATGCCGCAACAACTATTTTATCAGATTGCTTCAAAAGCCCATATTTATTAATAGTTCTAAAGACATTCTCCTCTATATAAGCAGAGAAATGTTTTTTACATAATGTTGGCTTGATAAAAACTGCCAGTTCTTTACACTTGGTGCATTTCATTTGTTTATCGCTTAAAATTGGATATATACCCAGATGTTAGGGCGAGTCATTGACATTTTTGAGGCTTAAAAATTCCCCTCTAAATGATGAGGAATTTTTAATGGATTAATACCCAGCTCCCTTTGCATATTTGGGTGTTTAATATCTGCTATTTCTTCCCCACATTAAAACACCGCACAACTAACGCCGATTGAAAGCTTTATTTTAACCCATATATAGCAAAGCACACAAATATTTGAGCATAAATAATGTGCTTTGCTTATTACGAACGAGCATCTATTGCTCAATTATTTATGCGAGTGAGTATAGATATGTTTTCCCATATCGAAAAAACCAACCTAAAAGATTATCCCCCTGAAATAACAGGAAGAATGATAATTTCGTCGTGGTTTTTTAGATTTGTATCTGGAGTAATAACAATCCCTTTTCTGACAACAATAACAGATTCCTTGTTAATACTGAGCTTGCCAAAGAGTTCTGATAGTTTTCCTTCAAACTTCATTTCCTTATTTTTTTTAGTCCTAACGAAAATGATTTTCATTTTTTCCCCTGTCTGGGTTTAATACCTCGTTACTTGCAATGATAATTCAAGAGAAATCCGACACCGCCAGTCACAGACTGGCGGATTGCTCGCTCCCTTCGGTCGCTCGGTCGGATTTCTAAGAATACAAATATTCTTGCAGTTCGACAGTATGTCTATACCATCAGTTAAAAACTGATGGAATATTTGTATTTAATCACAGAGCCTATATAGGTGATACTCTGTAGTGTGGTTGGGTAATTTATTACTCAAAATAGGATAAATACCCAAATCGTTATGCCGAGTCATTGACAATTTTTAATGGATTAATACTCTTTTCTTTTCATCGTTTTTTGTGTTTATTAGGAACTATCAAAAACACATTAGATTATGATAGTTGTGAAATTTATTTTTTTGGGGTAGATTTTGTTGATTGGTTGCTCAAAATCGAGTTCATCAACCACTCTTTAGACCAAGTCTACTCCGATTTTGAGGCTTAAAAATTCCTCTCTAAAATACGAGGAATTTTTAATACAACACAAAATAAATTCCTGTTGGTATATATTGTTGTGTGTATCTATATAATCTTCTCGGTGTTTTGTGCTCTGTTGCATAACTAGTCCGACGAAAGATTTGACCTTTTTGGTGCCCAAAAAAAGTATGCCCATCGAAAGCATATTTTCACGCAGTTTCGTAACCTTAACTTTAACGACGAGTGAGTTGTGCAACACAGCAGTGTTTTGGTGTGGTTGAATATGTTGGTTTAGATAATCACCCCATTATTTCTTATGGAAACGGGGTGTGTTTGTATTTGTTTTTATTTTATCATATATTATAATATATTATTATTTATTTTCTATATAGAAAACAAACAACAACCAAAACAACAAAAAAACATCAAAACCAAACAGATTTTAAAAACAATTTTCCAAATGCAATCAACGGGTAACCCCAATATCAAAATATTTATTATCTCCAAACAAAACAACCAATCAAATGACAACAGACATCATCTCTCTAACAACATACAACAAAGAAACCATTGAGATAGTGAAGTCATTTGGATACACCAATATAATCATTCTCGGCAAAAAAGACTTCTCAGAAGAAACAACCAACAACACCAACCATTCTCTCAATATATTCCTAGGAAACCCAGAAACAATATCCAGAGCAACCGAAAACACAAGAGCAATACTGGAAAAAAAGAAAGTCGTGTTAATCTATAACATAGAAACAATAGAAAAAAAAGACAAGTTGCACTATCGCTCATCTGGATTAAATCAAGTATTATGCCAGATTGCCCACAACAATAATATAACTATAGGCATTTCATTCAACACAATCCTCAACACCACAGGAACAGTCCGTGCAATTCTCCTCGGAAGAATAAGGCAAAACATAATCCTTTGCAGAAAATACAAAGTCAAAATGTTTATAGGAAGCTTTGCAGCAAATACCTATGAAATGCGCTCCCCTCGGGATTTAGAATCATTCGGGATAACATTAGGCATGACTCCAAAAGAAGCAAAAGAATCCACAACTTTCCTGCCCAAATCCCTGTCCATGCTGAAAATATAAGTATGTGGCTAGTAAGGAATAAAACAATCCTTTCCAATCACCCAATTTGAATATCCTCTTCTTTAATAGTATTCAGAACAAGCTTAGTCTCAGTTCTCTCGACAAAATCAAAAGTCTGGACTTTCTTAAGAAATTGGTCCATCTGCCTCCTATTCCTGAACCGTGCTAAAATAATCGCATCAGTTGCGCCTGTAACATCATAAATCCCAAACACATTCGGATGGTTTGCAACCTTATTCTCAACCTCAAACAACTTTCCCTTAGAAATCCTAATCTCAATCAATGCCTCAATATCATACCCAATCTTCTCGTAATTGATTTTCGCAGAATACTTCCTGATTATCTTATTCTTCTCGAGATTATTAACATGGTTCATCACAGTTGCAGCAGAAACCCCAATCCTTTTGGCAATCTGCCTGTAAGAAAGCCGTGAATTGCTAATAAGCTCATTCAAAATATTCTTGTCTGTTTCATCTATGTTCATTTCTTTATTACGCCTCTCCAGCGAAACCTTTATATATAAATAACTTAGCTAATTTATATAACTTATGTTATTTAGCTAAGTTTACTAAGTAAGCTAAGTTAGATAAGTAATGTTATTTATATAACTAATATAAGTAAGCTTACAAATGACTCGTGTAAACATAGATATTCGGGACGAGATTCACAAAAAGGCAAAGCTCTATTCTGTCATGCAAAACAAGACACTTTCAGATTACATAAACGAATCACTAAAAGAAAAGGTCGAGAAGGATGAGAAAAAAGGGAAATAGAATCATGATGGATGAGGTTGGGAGATGAAAAGATTGATATTTGATACCAACATTTATGGATTTATAGCTAAAGATATTGAACGTGAGTTAATTGTAAACAGCATTCTTGCAAATCGCCAGTTTATTGTTTATGGCAACAAACTAATCAGGGATGAATTAAGGGATATTCCTAAGAAGATTCGTTATGAAGGGAAAAATGTCAGGGTTGATATCTTGAGTTTGTATGATGAAATAATAAGAGAGCATATTTTGGCTGTTGCTGACCTCCATTATGAGATGGCAGAAAATTATTACAAAGCATATAAGGAACTTGGCGGTTCTAAGTCCAAGGATTCAATAATTACAGACTTTAAGATTGTTGCATGTGCATCAGCCAATAATATTGATATTGTTTCAAGTGACGACGGGAAAAGCATGTTGGTTGAGAATGCAGTTAGAGCATATCACCTTGTAAATTCAATAGCGAAGAAGAGAACACCTAATTTTATTGATTATTACATGCTTAAAAAAATTCTAGGAGGTGCTAAGCCTGATGAAGTCTTCTAGTGCCTTAACATATTCGGGATTTTTCATATGCTCCTCAATCTGCTTGCAGACTGCCTTTATTTCATTCTGTTTGCCTGAGTTTTTCATAAATCAAGATGTTTCAAAAAGAATATATAAACATTTCGCACTGAACGAGGTCGGGAGATGAAAGGGATGGAAAAGGCAGAATTTAATTATGGTAAAATCCTTTTTGTTTATTTAATGTTCACATTAATTATTTCTTCAATAGTTATAGCAATGGAGCCAGCAATATATCCAGCAGATATTGGTTCTGGTGATTGTGGTATTCAGATATTTGGAGAAGAAGGAAGTAATGTAAAACTAACTAATGATGGGTATTCTGTTACATGCCGAATAGACAAAAATAATTTCTGCTTTGTCAAGACAAAAAGTGGGGAAAACTCATATTCATTAGAAGTTAAGCACGGTGATAAAATATATACAAAAGAAATCACTACTACTGATGATGGTACATGTATAAGTAAGGAACCAAGCAACGATTATGCTGTAGTTGTGAAACTTGATGTGCCTAACAATGAGCTTTGGGATTTTAGACTCGGCACAACAAATGACGACAAAAATAAATGTGACCTTGTTTTAATAGAGGAAGATGCTGTTGGAATTAATTTAGGCATAAAATCAGGGGATGATCAAAGGTCATTCACAATTAATTCTGGCAAGATAATTCCGGCAGGTGGGAAAACAGATGGAACACAAAGTTTGAGCGCTATTCATGAAGGAGATTGTAGGGATGGCGATGATTCTCCTTGTGGGGTAATGGATTACAAATTTGGCGGCGGGATGCAGGATGAATGTGATGAAGGTAAGGAAAGCTGTTCTTTAGCAGAATCGTCCAACAAATATATCCCAAAATATGATATTTACTGTGGAAAAGATTCAAAATGGTATGTATGCGATAGCCCATCTTTTGTAATTATGGATACTGCCAATACCAACTGGAGAATATGTACAAATAATCAATGGCAAACAAAAACAATGTCTGATACTTTAAAGTTCGATGCCACATTTATAAACTCCAATTTACTGGGCGACAAAAAATGGTCTCTCGAGAAAATTAGGATTGGTTCTGAAGGAGATACTTCAATATGTAATGGCAAGGAATGCACCCCTAAATTTCCTGATGGATTCAAGTCCTATGAGTCTGAAAGTTATTATAAAGGTAATCAAGATTTTTTTAGTAGCTGGTCATGTGATTGTAAAGATGACGGTAGAAACACCTACTCAATCAAACAATCAAATTCTCCAGATTCAGATGGAACCACTCTATTAACTATTTCTTCCTCAGATAAATACACTCTTTCAAAAGCAACAGCATGGGTATATCCCAAACAGACTAACATCCCTCTCAAAATCAGTCTAAGCCAGCATTCCGGAATGTCTATCTGGATAACCAAAGATGGTGAGGGAGATGCATCACGAGTTGCTTCAATAGGCGATACTGGTTCAAAGGCTATTACTAGTCAACAAAATGAAATTGCTCTAGAATCAATTGCCCTATACAAAGTAGAAGTGTACTATTATAATGTTAACTCAAATGCAAAACTTACAATCAATACAGACAAATCAATTTCGGAATATTTTACTATAATAAATAAAGTGATGCCTAATCATGAAATGATCGATTCAATTCCAGGAGATACAGCAACCACTTCTAATTCAGATGGTGACTGCAATTCTAATAACTGCGGTACAATAACTAATCAAGATATTTGTATTAAGGCAAAGGCACAATCTGACAATTACGAAACAAAACATTCAACACAGGCAATTTCTGGTGATATCGATACTCTCAAAGTAAATACAAATTGCAATACCAATAACAACAAGCTCTATTACACAACCTATACTAATTGGTTAGAATGCACATCTTCAAGTAAATGGATTCATATAAGGGCAAGAGGAGATAATGCCTACTCATGCCTCGACGGTACAATACAAAAGCTCGATCCAAAGAAATTATATGGTGATGATGGTAAAGAGTATACTGTAGATGATGCATCAAACGCAAATGTAAAAAAATTCATCTTCTCACAAGGAAACTTGTACGCATGTGGTGATAGTGTTGGTTATTACAATAATCTCCATGACTCAGCAGGAGTTATAAACACAATGTGCCAGCGAGCAGGAGATTCAGGATTTTATTGCCACCCAGACGGTACCGACGGCAAATTCACAACATCAGCTGTCCCAGCAGGATGCGGTCAAACACCAACCATCAAACAGTCTCCAGATGGCTCATCAAGCGGACAATGCCCTGCAAACACATGCTACACAGGAATCGCTGACGACGATACAAAAAAATGCGTCCCAGCAGGAACATATTTTGATTATTCAGCAGACAAAAAAGCTACAATCAATCTTGCTGGGGATGATTATTGCGAGGCAGTTGACCAGAGCACTGTCTGGACATCGAGGACAAAACAGGTTGCAACCAAATTAATAGAAGGAATCGGAAGTAGCTCTTACACACTTTATTGCGATAATGATGTAGATGCACTGCCTTCAGGAGAAACTGCAGAAATAGAAAAAGCCTGCATACTAAAAAAAACAGATGGTAAAATCGCTGTCGGTGGAATCCTAAACCTCAACAACAAAGACCAAATTATCCAGTTCTTTGAAAATACTCTGAAAAACAGGTGTCCATATGTTCAAAACTGGCCAGCTGACAAAACAGGCTCTCAGCAATGTGAGAACGGCAAAAACAAATTCTGGTACAACAAAGAAACAAATACATTCATATTTTCAAAAGACTTAGACATATCATTACAACCTAATCCTATTACCAACTTCATAAATTGGTTTAAATTATTCATTGGATTAAGTGCTCCTCGTCAAGATATTTTAGAACTTATTCAGCAGGAAAACTTCGATAGACTATATATCTATTCAGCTAATGGGAAATCCATTATCGGGTATATAGGGAAGGATTTGACAAACCCTACTGACACACAATACTTCATTACAGTTAGATATTCAAAATTTACAATCCCACAAACAATCTGTGATTCAATCATACCACAATATGCAGGAAATTGTGATAAAAACGGAGACATCACAACCATCACCATCCCAATCGAAGACATAGACAACAAAGACGACTACTATCCAATCTGGCAATCCCTCACATCAAAACTGAGGCCGAAATAAAAAACTAAAATGAAACGAATAATCCTCGATACAAACATCTACGGAGAAATTGCAAAAGAGGCAAATCCATCAAACTTCTTAGAAAAAATCACATCTCAAAAAGAATTCATATTCTATGGAATCAGAGAAATAATAAGAGCAGAAGTGAAAAACACGCCAAAAAATATTAAGCTTTCAGGAAGGAGTCTTAGGATGCTTCTTCTGAGTATCTATGACTTAATCGTCAAAGAGCATGAACTTAAATTAGACGAGGAAATAAGATTTTTAGCAGAAAGGTATTACGACGCATACAGGGAATTTGGCGGCTCAAAATCAAAGGAATCAGTAATCACAGATTTTCAAATTGTTGCATGTGCCTCTGCTAAAGGCATGGATATTCTTGTTTCCAACGACAACTCAACAATGCTCACAGAAAATGCTGTTCGTGCATATAATCTAATCAACAAAACGAGAAACATTAAAATGCCGGATTTCACAGACTATCTAAACTTTAAGAGGAGGTTGTTTTCCTTATGAAATCCTCAATAGCATCATTAAATCTAGGATCTTTCTGTGCTTCTTCCAAGTTCATTGCAATACTTTCCAAT
>Ga0209211_10010147_pt1 | contig 12354 bp, 13 predicted proteins | sample RifGroA2_FD_183992 | JGI IMG/M metagenome (GOLD analysis project Ga0209211, IMG submission 183992) | Groundwater microbial communities from Rifle, Colorado, USA - Groundwater A2 (SPAdes) (version 2) | ecosystem: Environmental > Aquatic > Deep subsurface > Groundwater | place: Rifle, Colorado... | reverse complement strand
GCCCCATCGCGAACTCGATGTACGCCTCGTCGAAGACGACGATCGTGCGCTCCGGCACGCGCGCCATGAAGTGCTCGACCTCGTCCGCCGTCACGATGGTCGCGGTCGGGTTGTTCGGGTTGGCGATGAACACCAGCTTCGTGAGCGGCGTGATCGCCCGCGCCATGGCCTCCAGGTCGAGCCGGTAGTCCTTCAGCATCACCATGACCCGGACTCCGCCGGCGGCCTGCACGATCATCGGGTAGACGACGAACGAGGGGTGCGGCACGACCGCCTCGTCGCCGGGACGCAGGAACGCGCGCACGAGCAGCTCGATCAGCTCGTTCGAGCCGTTCCCGAGGATCACCTGCTCCTGCGACACGCCGTGCTTCTTGGCGAGCGCCTGCCGCAGGTAGAAGGCGCTCCCGTCCGGGTAACGATTGAGCACGGCGAGCGCCGTGACGATGGCCTTCTGCACGCGGTCGGAGGGCGGCAGCGGGTTCTCGTTCGAGGCGAGCTTGATCGCGTCGTGGATGCCGAGCTCGCGCTCGAGCTCCTCGATCGGCTTGCCGGGCTCGTAGGGCGCAATGCCCAGGATGTGCTCGTTGGCCAGTGATTCCCACTGCGTAGGCATGGGGTCTCCTTATGCCGCGGGGTAGGACCCGAGAATCTTGAGGAACAGGGTCCGCTCCCCGATCTCAGCCAGTACCGGTGCGACCTCGCCGGTGTCGCGGTGCCCCTCGAGGTCGACGAAGATGACGTATTCCCACGGGCCCTGCCTGGCCGGGCGCGACTCGATCTTGGTCAGGTTGATCTTCGCGCGGGCCAGCGGTTCCAGGATGCGGTAGAGCGAGCCGGGCTCGTTCCGCATCGCGAACAGGATCGAGGTCTTGTCGCGCCCGGTCGGCCCGACCGGGCGCCGACCGATCACGAGGAACCGTGTCGAGTTGTTCGGGTTGTCCTCGATGCGCGCCCGCAGCGCGGGCACCCCGTAGAGCTCGCCGGCGAGCGCGGAAGCGATCGCGGCGACCGTCGCGTCCGCCGCGGCCAGCTCCGCCGCCGCCGCGGTGGACGCTACCTCCTCGGTCGGGACGTCCGCCAGATGCGTCGCGAGCCAGCCGCGGCACTGCGCGAGCGCCTGCGGGTGCGAGAGCACGCGCTCGATCGCGCCGAGGCCGCCCGCCCGCGAGAGGAGCTGCTGGGCGATGTCCAGGCGCAGCTCGCCCGAGATCACCGCGTCCGAGGTGATCAGCCGGTCGAGCGTGACGTTCACGGCGCCCTCGGTGCTGTTCTCGACGGGCACGACGCCGAGCTCGGCGAGCCCCCGCTCGACCTCGTCGAACACCTCGGCGATCGAGCGCGCCGGCCGGTAGGCCGTGGCGCCGCCGAACCGCTCGCGCGCCGCCTGGTGCGTGAACGTCGCCTGGGGGCCGAGGTACGCGACCGTCAGCGGCGCCTCGAGGGCCCGGCATCCGGAGAGGACCTCCCGCCAGACGGCGAGGATCGCCGCCGCGGGCAGGGGTCCGGGATTCGCCGCCACGAGCCGGCGCAGGATCTCCGCCTCACGCTCCGGCACGTGGACAGGCGCGTCCGCACGTCGTTTGAGGTCTCCGATCTTGAGGGCGGCCTCGGCGCGCTGAGTGAGGAGCTGGAGAATCTGATTGTCGAGTTCGTTGATCCTGAGACGCCAATCGTCCCAGTTCATAGAAACTCCTAGCGGCCTGGAACTCGTCGACGTTCGATCATTATAGGCCTGGCCCTCGCCCGAGGGCAAGGTGGAGCCCCGGGCGGGCCCGGGCGCGCCGCCACCGGCGCCGCGACCGCGTCGCGGAGCGCCCGCACCTCGCCCGGCGTGAGGCGGCGCGCGGCGCCGGGCGGCAGCGCGCCCAGGCGGATCGGCCCGAACGCGACCCGCCGCAGGGCGACCACGCGGTGGCCGAGCGCCTGACAGTAGCGCTTGACCTCGTGCTTGCGCCCCTCCGCGAACGTCAGGCGGAGCCGGCTCTCGCGCGCGCCCCCGCCCTGCCACTCGACCGCGAGAGGCCGGGCCACGCCGTCCTCGAGCATCACGCCCCGGCGCCAGCGGGCGAGATCCGCCCGCGTCACGCGCCCCTCCACGCGCGCCTCGTACACCCGCGGCAGCGCGTAGCGAGGGTGCAGGAGGCGGTGCGTCAGCGCCCCGTCGTTCGTGAGCAGCAGCACGCCCTCCACGTCCCAGTCCAGGCGTCCGACCGGGTAGAGCCGCACGTCCTCGGCGGCCAGGTCGGTGACCACCGGGCGCCCGTGCGGATCCACGCGCGTGGTGACGTAGCCGCGGGGCTTGTTGAGGAGCACGTAGCGCTTCGCCTCCGCCCGAGGCAGCGGGCGGCCGTCGACCGTGACCGCGTCGACGTCGGGGTCGGCCAGCGTCGCGGGGCTCGTCACGGGCATGCCGTTCACCGCGACGCGGCCCTCGGCGATGAACCGATCAGCTCCCCGCCGGGACGTCAGGCCCGCCTGCGCCAGGATCTTGTTGAGCCGGAGCCTCGCCATGCTCGCCCACGCCCGCGAGCTCCGGCACGACGAGCTCGCCCTCGACCCGCGGCAGGTCGCCGAGGTCGCGGAGCCCGAACGCGACGAGAAACTCGCGGGTCGTCTCGTAGAGGAACGGCCGCCCCGGGGCGTCCTTGCGCCCGGCGATCCGGACGAGCCGCCGCTCGAGCAGGTTCTCGAGCACGCCCTCGGAGTTCACGCCGCGGATCGCGTCCACCTCGGGGCGCGAGACCGGCTGCCGGTAGGCGACGATCGCGAGGGTCTCGAGCGCGGGGCGCGAGAGCCGCACGCGCGTGCGCGCGCGGGCCAGGCGCACGAGCCACGGCGCCGCGTCCGGCCGCGTGACGAGCCGGAAGCCACCCCCGACCTCGACGATCTGGAGGACACCGCTCGACGCCGCGTAGCGGGCACGCACCTCGTCCACGAGCGCGCGCGCCGCGGCCGCGTCGGGGAGGTCGAGCACCTCACGGATCCGCTCGGTCTCGAGCGGGGTGTCGGAGGCGAACAGGAGGGCCTCGACGATCTCAGCCGGCGTCGGCACGCGTGGCGTCCTCGGTCGGCGCAGCGGTCTGGCGCTCGATGACGATCTCGCCGAACAGCTCGGACTGCTGGGTCCGGATGCGGCCCAGGCGGACCAGCTCCAGCACGGCGAGCAGGGTCACGACGATCTCGGAGCGACGGCGCTCGCCGCCGGTCAGCGAGGAGAACAGGAGCGACCAGGTGTCCCGCAGCAGGGTGAGGATCTCGGTCATCCGCTCGAGGACCGAGGGCGGGTTGGGCTCGATCTCGCGCGGCCGCTGCCGGAGCTGCGCCTCGATCAGCCGCCGGAGCGCCCGCTCGAGCCAGTGCACGCTCAGGTCCTCGAGCGGGATCTCCTCGGCGGGCGGCAGCGCGCTGCCCGGCCGCCCCCAGAGCAGCGCCTGCTCGGCCTCGCGCGCCGCGAGCCAGGCGCCGAGCGCCTTCACGCGCGCGTACTCGCGCAGGCGCTCCTCGAGCTCGAGCTTGAGCGCCTCCGCCTCCTCGTCGAGCTGCTCCTCGGTCTCGTCGGGCGGCAGGAGGAGCTTGGACTTGAGGTAGATCAGCGTCGCCGCCATCACGAGGTAGGCGCCCGCGGTCTCGAGGTCGCGGAACTCCACCGCCTCGAGGTGCGCGAGGTACTGATCCGTGATCGTGCGCACGGGCAGCGCCGCCAGGTCGATCTCGTTCGTGCGGCAGAGGTGCAGCAGGAGGTCGAGCGGCCCCTCGAAGCCCCCCACGCGGAGCGTGAGGTCGCGCGCCGACTCGACCGTCATGGCGTGAGGGCCACCGCGGCGCGCACCTCGTCCATCGTCTGCTTCGCGACGGCCCGCGCGCGCCGCGAGCCCTCGTGCAGGATCTCGACGATGACGTCGGGCTTCTCGGCGAACTTCTGGCGGCGCTCGCGGACGGCGTCGAGCCTCGGCACGAGGTGGCCGAGCAGGACGCCCTTGCAGTCGAGGCAGCCGATCCCCGCCGTCCGGCAGCCGGTCGCGCACTGCGCCCGCTCCGCGGCGGGCGTGAAGATCCTGTGCAGGTCGAACACCGGGCAGACGTCCGGGTTGCCCGGGTCCGACCGGCGCTTGCGCGCGGGGTCGGTCATCATGGGCCTGACCTTGCGCGCGATCGCCTCGGGGGTGTCCGAGAGGTAGATCGCGTTGGCGTAGGATTTGGACATCTTGCGCCCGTCGGTCCCCGGCACCTTCGGGATCTCGGTCAGCTTCGCGTCGGGCTCCGGGAAGACCGGCCGGAACGCGGCGTTGAACCGGCGCGCCACCTCACGGGTCAGCTCGACGTGGGGCACCTGGTCCACGCCGACCGGGACCCACTTCGGCTTGTACATCAGGATGTCCGCGGCCTGCAGCAGCGGGTAGCCGAGCAGCCCGTAGGAGGGCGACGCGATCCCCTGCTGATCGATGCGCTCCTTGTACGTCGGCACGCGCTCGAGCCAGCCCACCGGCGTGATCATCGAGAACAGCAGGTGCAGCTCCGCGTGCTCGGGCACCAGCGACTGGATGAAGAGCGTGGACCGCTCGGGGTCCAGGCCGGCACCGAGCCAGTCGGCGAGCATCTCGACGGTGTCGTGCGGCACCTCCGACGTGTCGTAGTCGTCGGTGAGCGCGTGCCAGTTCGCGACGAAGTAGAAGCAGTCGTAGGTATCTTGTAAGCCCACCCAGTTGTCGAGGGCGCCCAGGTGGTTGCCGAGGTGGACTTTGCCGGTCGGGCGCATGCCCGACAGCACGCGCTCTCTCGCCTTCGCCATCAACGCCTCGCTCTCTCCCAGACCTTCGCCGAACGGACGAACACATAGTACGCGTAGAGGCACGCCAGAAGGAAGCCCGGCCAGCCGTCGAGGAACCCGCCGCGGACGACGTACATGGACAGGAACCGGCCGGCCGGCCGCACGACCAGATCGCCCACGCCCGCGCGCCGCCCGCTCCGCACCCACTCCGCCGCGGCGAGCGTGGAATACCGGTCGGCGCGCTCGAGGAAGTCGGCGACGTCGCGGTAGCTCCGGTGGACGAGCGGGCTCGCGAGGCGGCCCACCCGGCCCTCGACCCGCACGGACTCGTGGACCGTCCGCTCGACGAACCGGCCGCGACCGCGGCGGAAGAGGCGGAGCTGCCAGTCGGGGTAGAGTCCGCCGTGGCGGATCCAGCGCCCCCAGAAGATGTTCCGCCGCGGCACCCGGTACCCGTCCTCCGCCGGCTCCGCGCCGAGCAGCGCCTGGATCTCCGCGCGCAGCTCGGGCGGGACCTCCTCGTCGGCGTCGAGGGAGAGGATCCAGTCGCCGGTCGCCTGCGCGACGGCGAAGTTTTTCTGCTCCGCGAACCCCGCCCAGGGGCGCACGAGCACGCGGTCGGTGAACTCGCGCGCGATCTGCACGGTCTTGTCCTGCGACTCGGCGTCCACGACGACCAGCTCGTCGGCCCACGCGGCGCTCTCGAGGCACGCCCGCAGGCGCTCCGCCTCGTTCAGCGTGATCACGACCACGGACAGGCGCGGCCGGCTCACGCGCGGCCCCCCTGCCCGTCGAGGACCGCGGCGACGGCGCGGTACACGCGCGCGACGTCGAGCGCGGCGAGCGTGCCGTCGGCGCCCCGGAGCGCGCGCGCGCCCTGGCCCCACGGCCCGTTGCGCTCGACCGAGGTGGGCCCGTAGAGCCCCACGCACGCCGCGCCGAGGGCCGCCGCGAGGTGGAGCGGGCCCGTGTCGCCGCCGACGACGACCGAGGCGCGGCGCAGCACCGCGACGAGCTCCGCGAGTCCCGTCGGCGGCGCCGCGAGGGCGCCCCGCGGGGCGGCGCCGGCGATCGCGCGCGCGGCCGGCTGCTCACTCGGCCCCCAGACGACGAGCACCGTCGCCCCCGCCTCCTCGACCAGGCGCGCCGCGAGTCCGCCGAACCGCTCGACCGGCCAGCGCTTGTCGGGCCGGCCCGCCCCGGGGTTCAGCACGACGAGCCGCTGGCGGGCCTTGATTCCCGCGCCCGCGAGGAAGTCGTCCACCCGCGCCTCGGCCGCCGGATCGAGCGGCAGCGGGAACTCGACGGCGGCGGGCCGCACGCCCACCGGCGCCAGGAGCGCGAGACCCTGCTCGACGACGTGGCGCGCCGCCGCCGGCGGCAGCACACGGTGGTTCGTGAACACGGCGTTGAGCGGCTCGCGGCAGCGCGCCGCGACGAAGCCGATCCGCAGCGGCGCCCCGGTCAGCGCCGTGAGGACGCCGCTCTTGACGTTGCCCTGCAGGTCGATCGCGACGTCGAGCCGCGCCGCGCGCAGGTGGCGCGCCAGCTCGCTGACGGCGCCCGCCGCCCGCGCCGCCGCGAGCGGCGAGCGGGCGCGGCGCCAGGCCCGCGTGTCCACGGGCACCACCGCGTCGATCGCCCCGTTGTCGCGCAGGATCGCGGCCTCGCGCTGCTCCACCAGCCAGAGGATCCGCGCCTGCGGGAGCCCCCGGCGCAGCGCGGCGGCGACCGGCAGGGCGTGCACCACGTCGCCGAGCGAGGAGAGCCTGACGAGGGCGACGTTCACCGGAACCGCTCCAGCACCCGGCCGATCAGCTCCCGCGTCGAGTGGTCCTTCGGGTCGCCGACGACGGCGACCGTCCCGCCGTGCGCGCGCACCGTCGCGGCCTCCGGCACGGCCTCGGGGGCGTAGTCCGTCCCCTTGGCGTGGACGTCGGGCTTGAGCGCGGCGACCAGGCGGTCGGCCGTGTCCTCGCCGAAGACGACGACGTGGTCCACCGCGCGCAGCGCGCGGAGGATTTCGACGCGCTCGTCGAGGGGCAAGAGCGGCCGGCCGGGCCCCTTGAGCCGCGCGACCGCCGCGTCGTCGTTGACGCCCACGAACAGGACGTCCCCGAGGCGGCGCGCCGCCTCGAGGTAGCGGACGTGGCCGACGTGGAGGAGGTCGAAGCAGCCGTTGGCGAGCACGATGCGCTTCCGCTCGGCCCGGAGCCGCTCGGCCAGCGCCGCGGCCTCCGCGATGCTCACGAGGCGGGGCTGGAGCCGAGCGCCTGCCGGAGCTCCGCCGCCGTCACGGTCGCGGTGCCGCGCTTCATCACGACGAGCCCGCCCGCGACGTTCGCGACCGACGCGGCCGCGAGCGGCGACGCGCCGGAGGCCAGCGCGAGCGTGAACGCGCCGATCACCGTGTCGCCGGCGCCCGTGACGTCGGCGATCTCGTCGCTGCCGTGGATCGGCACGAACGTCGTCGCCCCGTCGCGCTCGAGCAGCGCCATGCCCTGGCTGCCGCGGGTGACGAGGAGCAGCCGCGCGTCGAGGCGCTCGAGCAGCTGCCGGCCCGCCTTCTCCACCATCCGCTCGTCGTCCACGTCCACGCCCGTGAGCTGCGCGAGCTCCGCCTCGTTCGGGGTGGCGGCCGTCACCCCCGTGAAGCGCGGCAGCTGGTAGCGGCTGTCCACCGTGACGAGCGCGCCGCTGCGTCGCGCGAGCGCGCGCACGCGGTCGAAGACGCGCGGCGTGACGGTCCCGTAGCCGTAGTCGGACACGAGGATCGCGTCGGCGCGGGCGCCGAGCGCCGTGAGCCGCGAGAGCAACGCGTCCTCGGTGATCGGCTGGAGCTCGCCCGACGGCTCCCGGTCCAGGCGCACGACCTGCTGCCGGGTCGCCTGGTAGCCGCCCGCCATGATGCGCGTCTTCACGGTCGTCGGCCGGCCCGTCTCGGCGACGATGCCGTCGGTCGCGATCCCGCGGGCGTGAAAGAGCGCGACCAGCTCCTCGCCGGGGCCGTCGCGCCCGATCACGCCGATCGGGACCACGCGGCCGCCGAGCGCGGTGACGTTGTGCGCGGCGTTCGCCGCGCCGCCGAGCAGGACCTCGCGCTCGGAGAAGCGCAGGATCAGCACGGGCGCCTCGCGCGAGATGCGCGCGGGCTTGCCGAACAGGTACTCGTCGGCGATCACGTCGCCGATGACGACGACCGTCCGGCCGCCGAAGGCGTCCACGCTCGCACGCATCCCGGCCGTCGCGGCGCTCACCGGGGCCCGCTCGCGAGCACCCACTCGACGGCGTCGAGCAGATCCCCGGCCACGTGATCCGGTGCCACCGGGAAGGCGGCGCGCCGGTACTCCCACTCGCCCAGGCCGTAGCCCGTGAGGACCAGGACGCCCCGCGCGCCGACCGCGCGCGCGGCCACGAGGTCCGACGGCTTGTCGCCGACGAGCGTCGAGCGCAGGAGGTCGAGCCCCAGCTCGGAGGCGGCGCGCCGCAGGAGCCCGGGCCGGGGCTTGCGGCAGTCGCAGTCCAGGCGGAACGGCGCCGCGCCCTCCGTCGGGTGGTGGGGACACACGTAGAGGCCGTCGAGGTACGCCCCCTCGTCCTTGAGCCGCTGGACGAGGGCGGCGTTCACGGCGGCGAGCACCTCCTCGGAGAAGTACCCGCGGGCGACGCCCGCCTGGTTCGTCGCCAGCACCGCGGCGACGCCGGCGCGGTTCAGGCGCCGGATCGCCTCCGCCGACCGAGGCAGGAGCCGGAGCCGGCTGGGATGGTTGACGTACCCGACCTCCTCGGTGAGCGTCCCGTCGCGGTCGATGAAGACGGCTCCCCTCGGACCCACGCGGCGAGTGTACGCGGGGACCGTGGATTCCTCAAGGAAAATCGGGCGTTGCGGCCCCCAGCCGACGATAGACCGAGGCATAGCCCGCCACCTGCCGCGCGTAGGTGTAGGGCTCGGCCGACCGGCGCGCCGCCGCCTCGAGCTCGTCCGCGGGCAGCGCCCGGAGGCGCCCGACGGCCCGCGCGAGCGCCTGCGCGTCCCGCGGGTCCACGACCGCGCCGTTCACGCCGTCCTCGATCAGCTCGGCGCCCCCCGCCTCCCGGCTCCCGACGACGGGCACGCCCGCCGCGAGCGCCTCGAGGTGCACCTGCCCGAACGGCTCGTAGCGGCTCGGCAGCACGACCAGGTCGGCCGCGGCGTACCACCGCTCCGGGTCGGGGCGCGGCCCGAGCCAGGCCACGCGCCCGGCCACGCCGAGGCGCTCGGCCGCCCGGCGCCACGGGCCCGGCTCCCCCTTGCCCACGACGACGAGCCGGCTCGCGCGGTCCGGGAGCGCCGCGAGCGCCTCGAGCGCGGTGCCGAGCCCCTTGCGCTCGAAGCCGCTGCCGACGAACAGGAGCACCGGCGCCGCCCGCGGCACGCCCGCCTCGTCGCGCGCCGGGCCGCGCCACGCCGCGCGGTGGCGCGGGTGGAAGCGCGCCAGGTCCACGCCGTTGTACACGACGGAGAGGCGCTCGGCCCCGACGCCGTGGAGCTCGCCGATCTCGCGGGCTCCGCGCCGGGCGATGGCGACGATCTCCCGCGTCCGCGCGAACACGCGCCGCTCGAGCGCGAGCACGACGCGGTGGTAGACGCCGCGGGCCGCGGGGGCCCCGCGGCTCGCCAGGTACGCGCGGTGACAGCCCTCCCCCGCCCGATAGACGTCCTGGGCGAGCGTGCGCTCGTGGCTCTGCACGACGTCCCAGCTCCGGCGCGCGACCACGAGCCGCGCGCCCACCGCCAGCGCGAGCGCCCGCGCCGCCGAAGGCAGCGGCGGCAGCGGCAGCCGGTGGAGCGTCACGCCGGGCACGGGCTGCTGGCCCGGCGGCGAGAGCAGGTGGACCTCGACGCCCGCCGCGACGAGCGCCTCGACCAGCCCGGCGGTCGCGCGCTCGACGCCGCCGTGGAAGACGAAGGGGCGCGCGATCAGCAGGAGTCTCATCGGGCGGCGAGCCCGTCGAGGAGCGGATAGAGCGTCGCCCGCGCGGCGCGGAAGCTGTAGCGCGCCTCGCAGCGCGCGCGCGCGCGCCGCCCGAGCTCGGCGGCGCCGGCGGGGTCGCCGAGGAGCCCCGCGAGCGCCGCGGCGAGCGCCGCCGGGTCGCCGGGCTCAACCAGGACGCCGCACCCCTCGAGGATCTCCGGGATCATCGACACGCGCGTCGAGACGATGGGGCGCGCGAGGGCCATCGCGTCGAAGAGCTTGGCGGGCACCTGTCCGAGCGTGTCGGTCGTGGCCCGCTGCGGCACCGCGACGACGTCGGCGCCGGCGAGGTAGCGCGGCACGTCGTCGAACGGCACCTCCCCCACGCAGCGCACCTGCTCGAGGGCCGCGACGCGGCGCGCCCACGCGCTCGCCGGAGCCACGCCGACGAGGACGAGCACGACCCCCGCCCCGAGCACGCGCACGGCCTCGACCAGGTCCTCGACACCCTTGTGGCCGCGCGGCGTGCCGAGGAACATCACGACCCGGCGCTCGCCGACGCCGAGCCGCGCGCGCGCCTCGCCCGCGGGCCAGCGGGCGGGGTCCCACGCCTCGGTGTCGCGCACGTGCGTGAGGAAGGCGCCGCCGAAGCGCCGCTCGAGGAACCGCGAGGCGACCGTGAGCGCGTCGGCGCGGCGGACCAGCCGCTCCATCAGCCACGTCGCGCCGAACCCGTTGGGGTCGGCGAGGTCGAGCGCGCGCCCGAGCGTGCCCCACGCGCCCCCACGGTAGAAGAAGCCGAGCTCCCAGTCGTCGATGTCGAGGACGAGCGGCCGCCGGCGCCGCGTCCGGGCGAGGAGCCCGAGGCCGAGGCTCGTCGGCCGGGGCTTCGACGCGAGGAGCACGTCGCCGTCGATCGCGCGCAGCAGCTCGGGCACGCGCGCGGCGAACCCGGGGTACCCGCCCGCGCGGACCGCGCGGTAGCGCACCGGGCCGCCCCGCGCCGGAGCCCAGAGCGCCGGGCCGAACTGCGGGCCGACGACCTCGACGTCGTAGCGCGGCAGCAGCAGGCGCGCGAGCAGGTCGGCGCGCCCCGTCGCGTTGTCGGCGAGGTCGAACGCGAGGACCGAGACCTTCACGCGAGGACGCCGGCCGCAAGGTCCCGGTAGCGCGCCTCGAGGGCCTCGCCCAGCCGCGCGCCGGAGTAGCGCTCCTCGACCAGCCGTCGCCCGGCCCGCCCGAGGCGCTCCCGCGCCCCGGCGTCTTCGAGGAGACCCGCGAGCGTCCCGGCGAGCGCCGGCGCGTCGCCCGCGGGCACGAGCGCCGCGTGCACGCCGTCCGCGAGCACCTCCGGCACGACGCCCACGCGGGAGGCGACGAGCGGCCGTCCGGCGGCCAGCACCTCGAACACCACGCGCGACATGCCGTCGGACTCGAGCGGGACATAGAGCGCGACGTCGAGCGCGCCGAGCGCCCGCGGCAAGTCGTCGACGAAGCCGACGATCGCCACCTGCGCCTCGAGCCCCGCGCGCGCGATCGCCTCCCGGATCGCCGTCTCCATGCCCCCCTGGCCGACGAAGACGACGCGCGGCCGCACGCCGCGCGCGGCCAGGCGGGCGGCGGCGTCGATCACGACGGCGTGGCCCTTCATCACGCGCAGCCCCGCGATCATCCCGACGAGCGGCGCCCCGTCGCCCCCCAGGCGCGCGCGCATCGCGGGGTCGGGCGCGAGCGGCCGGTACGCCTCCGTGTCGGCCCCGCCCGGCAGGGCCGTCACGCGCCCGGGGGCGAGCAGCCCGGCGGCCAGGTACTGGCGCCGGATCGCCTCCGTGACCGTGACGACCCAGGCGGTCGCCTCGCGGTAGAGCCAGCGGTTGGCCGCGTGCGCGCGCACCGCCTGGGCGATGTGCCGCGTCCGCACGAGCGGGCGCGGCGCGCGCGCGAGCCGGTTCGCGACGGCCGCGAGCCAGTGCTCCTTGCCGCGGTGGACGTGCACGACCTCCACGTCCGGCAGCAGCGCGGCGAGCCGGCGGACGTCGGCCAGGTCGGCGTGGGGCCGCAGGCCGCCCGCGAAGGCGAACGTCGTCACGCGGCTCACGCCCTCGCGGCGCGCCCGCGCGATCACCTTCGCCTCCGTCCCGGCGCGGAAGCCGAGCGTCACCGCGTGGCCGCGCCGCTCCAGCTCCCGCGTGGCGCGCGCCGCCCAGTAGGCGTCCGAGGACCAGCCGCGGCAGGAGACGAGCTGCAGGACCCTCACGCCAGCCTCCGGTAGAGCGCCTCGACGATCTCGACCGACCGCTCGAGCCCGAACTCCGCCTCCGCCCGCCGGCGGCCCGCCGCGCCCATCGCGCGGCCGCGCGCGCGATCCGCGAGCACCCCCAGGAGCGCCTCGGCCACGCGCACGGGCTCGTCCTCGCCGAGCAGGAGCCCGGTCTCGCCGTCCACCACGGTCTCGGGCAGCGCACCCACGCGCCGCGCGACGACGGGGCGCGCCGCGGCCATCGCCTCGAGCGCCGCGCGGCAGGACTCGTCGGAGCCCGCGGCCATCAGCACGAAGCAGTCCGCGGCGGCGAGCACCTCGGGCAGGTCGCGGTCGCGGTAGCCGGTGAACACCACGCGGTCGCCGAGCCC
>Ga0209211_10010142_pt1 | contig 12361 bp, 17 predicted proteins | sample RifGroA2_FD_183992 | JGI IMG/M metagenome (GOLD analysis project Ga0209211, IMG submission 183992) | Groundwater microbial communities from Rifle, Colorado, USA - Groundwater A2 (SPAdes) (version 2) | ecosystem: Environmental > Aquatic > Deep subsurface > Groundwater | place: Rifle, Colorado... | reverse complement strand
GTCGAGCAAAAAATGCATTTTTGCCAAAAAATAATGGAAAGACATGGGATTATCGTCTGAAGACACGTCGTGGAAAGTCGTTTTTACGCCGAAAGAAAATCTTAAGGGCTTACTTTCCGGGCATAACTGTTTTTAATGAGACCGCAGAATCCTTTCCATGCAGAAATACCAGGAGGAGTTTGTAGAGCTTGCCATTTTCGCAGGAGCGCTGAAATTCGGGCAGTTCACGCTCAAGTCAGGCAGGGTTTCCCCCTATTTTTTCAATTCTGGCGTATTTTACACAGGGCAGTTCACCCGCTCGCTTGCGGGGGTATTCGCAGAGCTCATCGGCCAGCGCCTCAAGCCTGAAAAATACGACGCGGTTTTCGGACCGGCGTACAAGGGAATACCCCTGGCCGTAACTGTTTCAATGGCATTGGCTGCCAAGGGGATTGACAAGCCCTGGTGCTTCAACAGGAAGGAGGCAAAGGAGCACGGCGACAAGGGCGCCTTTGTGGGCTCGCCTGTTGTTGATGGCATGCGGCTCGCCATAGTGGACGACGTATTCACAACCGGCGGGGCAAAGGAGGATGCAATAGCGCAGCTAGCTTCAGTCGCAAAGGTCACAATCGCAGGCGTTTTCATACTGGTGGACAGGCAGGAAAAGGACCCTGAGGGGAAGAACGCGATTGCCGAGTTTGAAAAAAGGAACAAAACAAGGGTTCACTCGGTTGTCTCTGCAGACCAGATATTCGAATACCTCTCCGGCCATCAGGTGAACGGAAAAAACATTGTCACAAAAGAAATCATTGCCGCCTACAGGGAATACAAAGCAAAGTACGGTGTTTAGATGGCAGCTTACCTTGAACTCCTCGCTGAATCGGCAAAGGAGCGGCAATCCATAGTGTGCTTCGGGCTGGACCCTGACTTGCAGCAGATGCCCCACTCCGCGCTTCCAAGGGAGGAGCGCATAGCGCAGTTCTTCTCGGAAATAATCGATGCCTCTGTGCAGCAATCTCCTTCAATCAGCGCCCTCAAGCCAAATTACGCCTATTTTGCGCAATATGGATTTGACGGGTTGAGGGCTCTCAAGTCGCTAATTGACAAGTATAAGGGAAAGCTTCCCATAATTCTCGATGCCAAGCGAGGGGATATCGGAAAGTCAAGCGAGGCATATGCAGTCGAGGCGTTCAGCTTCTGGAACGCGGATGCGCTCACGGTGGCTCCCTACATGGGATACGACAGCCTCCTGCCCTTCCTGGAGCGATGCAAATCAGGCAAGGGGGTTTACGTTCTTGTCCGCACCTCGAACGCAGGCGCTGCTGATTTCCAGTCATTGGTAACAGAAAGCGGAAAACAGGTATTCATGGAGGTGGCAGCCAAGCTTCTCAAATGGCACACTCCTGGCATGGGAATGGTGCTCGGTGCCACGGCATTGGAGGAGCTGGAGTCAGCCATGTGGGGCTTTTACGACGCCGGCAAAAAGGTTCCCCTCCTTGTTCCAGGTGTCGGGGCTCAGGGCGCGTCAGCTGCGGAAACAGCCAAGACGCTGAAGACAATCTGGCCCGAAACGCTCCCTCTTCACCGGATAAACTCCTCCTCGGCAATCGCCTATGCGCACAAGAAAAATGGGACAGAAGATTTCGTGGGCGCCGCTCTTTCCGAAATAAAGAGGATGAATGAAGAGATTGGGAAAATTTAGCTATAAGACGATACCTTTTTATATTTTGTATCTTAAATGTGTCTTTGGTGTGTTTATGAACAAAGAAGAAAGCAAGAGAGTCCAGGTTTCTTTCTCTGAAAAGCAATGGAAGCTCATCGAAAAATTAAAGGGGGAAATGGGAGTAAGCGATGCGGAAGTCGTCAGAAACGTGGTTATCTCGTGGTTATCTGAAAAGTCGTTCATAAGCACTTCGATAAAGAAAGAAAAAATGTAGGTGGAATCTTGGACAATAAGAAAGCCGTTTTGGGGCAGTATTTCACTAAAAAAGAAGTTGCAAGCAATCTGGTCAGCCTTCTTAAGCAGTATGCACACTATTCAAACGACATAAAAGTTCTGGAGCCCTCTTTTGGGAAAGGGAGTTTCATCGAAGTTTTGAAGGAGAATGGCCTTAACAATGTAAAAGGTTGCGAAATAGACCCGGAGCTAACAACTCAGCCATCAGATTTTTTCGAGTTACCCCTGGCTCAGAAATTTGACCTAATCATCGGAAACCCGCCATTTACAAAATACAACGTAAAAGACAGCTATTACTATCCAGCCAGGTATTCCGCGGGTGAGATAAAATCAACCCACTATATAATCGGAGAATTAAGGAAAAAGGCAAAAATGCAGGTGGAAAATGCCTTCATTCTCAAATCAATGCAGCATCTTTCAAACGAAACTTCTTCCATCGCGTTTATATTGCCGATTTCATTCTTCATAAAGAACAAAAACAAGGAAGTGAAAAAGGCACTACTCCGAAGATTTCACACTATTGTTGTTTATCAGAATGATCGTGTATGGTTCGACGAGCCTATTCCGTGCTGCTTCGCTATTTTTACCAACAGCCCGGAATTCCACAATAAAATCGTAATTCTTTTTGAAGATGGGAAAAAGGTAAAAGAAATAATCGACATCTCGGAAGTCTACAGCGAAATCATCCCCCGGTCATTTCTCTATAAGAAAAATGTGAAACTTAGCGGGGAATCGTTATCAAAATTTTTAAAGCCTAAACCGCTAAAATACCACAAGTCTTATTCTGAGAATAACATTTCAGGTTCAAATATCCTGGAAAGGACAAAAATTCCAATAGATGCTGTCTCCGAGGATTATAAACTCGCAGTAGTCCGTGTCGGGAATGGAAGCGTCGGCAAAGCCGGGCTGGTCAACATCAAAAAAGATGTTTTGAATGACATGTTTTATGTTTTTGATTTCGAATCCCCATACGATGGCGACAGGAATCTGAAAGAAGTATTGTGCAAATTTCTCAATGAGAACAGGGAATATCTCTTAAATATTACTTTCAGGGTAGGCAGCAAATCAATCAAAAAATCAGATGTCTTGGACTTTCGGGTAACACTGCACTCCACCGGCAAACAGGTCTACGCAGGATTATAAGCGGCTAATCCATTTTCCCTCTGATTCCAATGACTCATAGGATTTTGCAGCTTAGCGATGCAGTTCGGTTTCCAGATGACTTTTTAGGCAATGTTGTCTGCGCTGATGCCCTCGATGCCATAACACAAGTTGCTGACGAATCCGTTGGAACCGTGATAACTGACCCGCCATACGGCCTAAACAAGAAAGGCATCAAAAACGACGCAGATCTTTCAGTTTTTTACAGCATCTTGCCCGAATTGCACAGGGTTATGAAAAAGGATTCCTGGTTTATTTCCTTCTTCAGCACAAAGCACATGCCAAAGATATTTGTTAACAATCCATTCGAATACTTCTGGCAGATGGTTCTCTATAGCCCAGAGGCATTTGTCATGTCTCCTATCGGTATAACAAAGTTCATGTCAGTATTCGTTTTCAAAAAAGGCAACCCCAAATTAAACAAACGAACCTGCGACATCATCAAAGACACTCCTGGCAGGCAGGTCGAACCGGACGAGGGGTTCATCAACCACCCAACACCAAAGCCGAAGCGTTTCGTCATGCATCTTCTAGAAGCGTTTTCCAGCCAAAATGACGTTGTCTTCGACCCATTTGTCGGAAGCGGCAGTTCTCTTCTTGCAGCAAAGCTTCTGAACAGGCAGTTCTTTGGCTTTGAGATAGAATCTAAGTTCTGTAAGTTGGCATGCTCGAGACTGAATAATTTTCCTCTAACTCAAAATTCTAATCAAGTCGTTTCTATGGTCTCTAGATAGATGTGCTAGCGCTATAACTACTTCTTTGACGTCCTCCTTTTTTGGTTTCCATATGGCACGGCATCCGCTTCCAAGCATTTCACTCTTATTCACATTTCCTAAACGGTTTTTGATTTCAATTTCGTTTAAAGAGAACGGAAGTAGAACGAACATGTGTGGAGCTAAGGTGTAATCTCCCATCTTGAAAACTATCCGAATCCTTATCTTTGATTTAAGTTCTCTCTCGAAAGAGTAAAAATTTTCCGTGTATTTGAATATCCTGAATCCTTCAAACGTTTTGATTTCTTGCGTTGTTGTCTTTAGTGCTTCTCTAGTGGCATATTCAGTATCCCTTATGAATTTTTCGAGCTTTTTGATTTCTTCTATTACAAAAATTCTGTCGGCATCTTCCAAGAACACCCTAACAAGTTTTTCTACTTCATCATTTGTTATCATCCATTCCGCAGTATATTTTGGTTCGTATTTCGCTTCTGTTGGTTTTGATATGTGATTGCCATTCTCGTCGGCGATCCTAACTTTCCCCCTAGCTTGACTAAGCACTAATACCGCTTCTTCAGATGCAATTTTAACAGAACTCATAGCAACTCGCCTCAGTCGTCTCTCACTTTCCCCTCTTTCACGAAATGCGCAATTTTTGAGGAAAGCTCGCCGATTTTCACGCGGATCTGCTTGCCGTCGTTCCTGAAGCGGACGGTGACCGTTCCGTGCTTGTCGGATTTTTCGTCCAGCGTGTCATAATCTACAGTGATGCAGTAGGGAACGCCTATCTCATCCGCGCGCGCGTAGCGCCTGCCGATGCTACCCGAGTCCTGATAATAGACTGTCAGTCCCTCCTCGCGCAGGTTTTCCTCGATTTGCCGCGCCTTTTCATCCATGCCGTCCTTTTTCATAAGGGGGAAAATCCAGGCATGATACGGGGCAATTGCGGGCGGGAAGTCAAACCACTCCCAGTCCTTTTCTGGCGTTTTTCCCCGGAAAGCATGCTCCAGCACGCACCAGAAAAGCCTGTCCACGCCCATGGAAGGCTCCACCACGTGCGGCACCACTTTTGCCTTTTCCCCTTCCACGAATACCGACAGGTCCGCGCCCGAGTGCTTGGAATGAGAAGAAAGATCGAAGTCCGTCCTGTAGGCAACGCCGACAGTTTCCACGAGGCCATAGGAGGTTTCGACTTCCAGGTCTATGTTCCCTTTGGAGTAGTGCGGGGTCTCCTCTTTGGGCATTTTCCGGAAATGGAATTTTTCCTTAGGGATCCCGCAGGACAAATAGAGCCGCTCGACTTTCCATAGGAAATAAGCCATAATTTCGTTTGCAACCAATCCAGTATGCACAGCTTTTTCGATCTCAATATACTGGGGCTGTCCTTCTTCCGAGGCAAACCGAAGCTTTTCATGTTTTATTTTTCCGAATTTCGGGTGCGACTGGTCTTTGGGATTGAAGAAATACTCAAGCTCCATCTGGGTGAACTCCCGCATGCGGATAAGCCCCTGCCTTGGCGAGATTTCATTCCTTGCGCTCCTGCCCACCTGGCCTATTCCGATCGGCAGCTTGCTTTGGTAATTGCGCACAATCCTTGCGAAATCCAGGAAAATGCCCTGAGCGGTCTCTGGGCGGAAATACGCAGTGTTTCCCTCAATAGGCCCAATGTTGGTGCGGAACATCATGTTGAACCAGCCCACATCGGAAAGGGTGGGTTTTTTGCATTGCGGGCAAAGAACGGCGTATTTTTGAATAAGTTCGCCCAGCTGAGCCGGCGGCAGGCCTGCGGCTTTTACGTGTTCTTTCTTCGCATTTTCGCTCTGCTCAATAAGGTGGTCAGCGCGGAACTTGTTTTTGCACTGCGAGCAGGTGACAAGAGGGTCTGCGAAGTTCTCCGCGTGCCCGGACGCCTTAAGCACAGCCTCGGGCACAATGAGCGAGGTTTCTATTTCGTGGAAGCCCTCTTTGTGGAGGAATTCCGAGCGCCAGAGGTTCTCGATTTTCCGCTTTATTGCAGCCCCAACCGGCCCGTAGTCGAAAAATCCCGAGGGCGAGCCGTATATTTCGCTTGAGGGGATGAGGAAGGAGCGGCGTATCGCAACGTCCATGAGCGCGTCTGCCTTGTTCAATGCCATGGCGTTATTCTTCTTGCGAAGTTAAATAAAGATTTGGAGGCTAATTAGACGGGAGTGGATTATATGCAGCTTAACCCTAAATCAAGGGAGGAATTCTTCAAAAAGGCTAGGAAAAAGGTCTCAATTGCCATCTCCTCGCGCGACAACATTCTCATCCAGTGCGTCGGCGCTGTGGACGAGCTCAACAAGTCTTCAAATTTGCTTTTCGAGCGCCTGACCGAATGGTACGGCATGCACTTCCCGGAGTTCAAGACAAGCGAGCCAGCGAAGTACGTGCAGGGAGTGCTAATCATGGACATGGAAAACCCCAACCTTGCGGAGCTTGAGAAGGCATTCGGGCCGCAGGCGCCCACCATAATGGGCAGGATGAAGGTCTCGGTGGGCACCAAGCTTTCGCCAGAGGACCTCGCGCGGATCCGGCTGCTTGCCAAGGAGATACAGTCGCTCTGGTCCCTTAGGGATGAAATAGAGGCATACGAGGCAAAGGTGGCACAGGAGCTTTGCCCCAATCTTTCGCACATTGCAGGCCCTGAGCTTGCTGCCAAGCTGGTTGCGCAGGCAGGGGGCTTGCAAAGGATGTCCACCTTCCCCTCCAGCACAATCCAGGTTCTTGGGGCCGAAAAGGCGCTTTTCAAGCACCTAAAGAGCGGCAGCAAGCCTCCCAAGCACGGGCTCATCTTCCAGCATGCCATGATAGGCAAGTCCCCGAAAAAGGCAAGGGGCAAACTTTCGCGGGCGCTGGCGGCCAAGCTCACAATCGCCTCCAAGGCTGACGCCATTTCTCACAATTTCATCGCCGGCCCGCTTAAGGAGAAGTTTGAGGCGCAGGCAAAAAGGATACTTGAAAGAGAGGAAAGGAAGAAGTGAGAAAATGAAGCTTCTTGCGCTGTCCGACCTTCACGCAGATGAGGAGCTATTGGACAGGCTGCGTGCCATATCCTCAAGGAGCCAGTATGATGCGGTGCTCTACTGCGGCGACATCACCAACCGGGGCCCTGTTTCATATGCAGAGGAGGCAGTAAAGATTTTCCCAAACGTTTATGCGGTCCACGGAAACATGGACACGCCCGAAGTGGTGCAGGCGCTTTCCAGCCTGGGTGTGCTGATTCACGGGAAGAAGGTGCGCCTGGGAGAATGGAACCTTGTAGGATTGGGCGGAAGCAACCCCACGCCATTCCACACGCCAAGCGAATTGTCCGAGCAGGAAATAGAATCTACACTTGCGCGCGCAGGCGTGAACGAGTTCTCAATACTGCTTTCCCACCCCCCTCCATTCGGCGTATTCGACTCTGTCGGCCCCACGCACGTCGGCAGCCAGGCTGTGCGCAAAATCGTCGAGCGGAAAAAGCCCATCATGGTCATCTGCGGGCACATACACGAGTACGAAGGCAAGGAAATACTCGGGGAAACCCTTATTGTGAAGCTTGCGCCTGCTGAAAAGATGCGCGCTGCCGAAATAGAAATCTCGGACGCCATAGACGTGAAATTCATCAGCCTGTAGGTGGGCCGGAATGTTTCTTGTCAGGAAGGCGAAAAAATCAGACATGAGCGCAATACATGAAATGATGGATCTCCTTTTCCCCAATTCCCGCCAGCACTTCCTTCCATACGATTCTTTCCTGGTCGCAGAGCGGGAGGGGCTGCCCATAGGCTTTTGCCACTACAGGATGCGCGGAAAAACCGCATATATTGCCGGGCTGGGTGTGCTTCATCAGTACCGCGAGCACGGGGCGGGAAGCCAGCTCATGGCAGAGGCTCTTTTCAGGATAGACCGCAAGGGGGCAGATACCGCTGTGCTCAAGGTCCGCGCGCTCAACTCTGCTGCCAAGCTATACTTGAATTTCGGCTTTTTCGAAAAAAGGTGGGGCGAAACCATGGTGCTGGTGAGGAAGAGGCCGAGCTGAAACATATGGGGCGCAGGGCAAAGGCAGTCATAACCGCCATCTTAATCATCCTTATTTTCGCGTTTGCCCCTTGGCTTAATGATAGGGAAATCCATGACAGGGTGTTGAAGGAGAAGGGCAGGCTTGACCACACTATTGACGAAGATGGAAGGCTGATCTGCGATTACAAAGTGAACTGGGCGCCTTTTGGCAGGTGGGTTGCAAGCTGCGAAGGAGGTTGGTATGTTACGTTCTGGGGGCAAATAGTCTAGGTGCAAGGCAGCCGTTCAGCCCCATTCGTCCTTTTCACTTTTTCATTCCAGAAGCCCGATGGAACAGCTCTTCCGCATATTCAAGCGCGCCTTTGACGTCCTTCTCCTCAAACGAGCCGTACCTGTAACCTGCTTGGTGCAGCTTTGCGGCATAGGCAAGATATTTGTCATAATCCCGCCTTTCAATGAGTTTCTTGTTCAGCAGGTTATCTCTCACCAAGAACTGGAGCGCCAGCCTTCCGGTGAACTCCTTGTCTTTCCCAGGATACGAAATCTTGCTTATGCCCTGCGAATAGAGCATCGCCTCAAGCGAATTCTCTATCGCCCTGAATGACTCTTCCGCAGCCACGAACAACCTGTCTTCTTCAAGATTGCTTTTTGCCGATTGCAGATACTCTTCTGCCTTTTGCAGCGCCCAGTCAGCTAAATCTTTTTAGCCGTTTGCCATAAAGCTCCACCCCCTCATTCTGCACATTCAATATGAAACGCTCCTTTTTTGCCAGGGCATTCGAATATTCCTCCTTAGTCATCACAATCGGATAGCATGCAATTCCATATTCAGAGGCAATTTCGCTGTTTATGTAGGAAACCAGCGAGCTGAATAGCGTCTCCTTGCCCGAGGCATTTTTCACAATGAAAACAAGGTCAATGTCGCTTGGTGACTCGGAAATGTCGCTTCTGACCTTCCCCTTGGCGGTGCTCCCCACAAGGATGACCGTTTCAAGCCCCTTTGATTCCGAAACCGCCGCTTTGCATATTCTCGCAGCGGCTTTCCGGTACGTTGCGTTCAGGTCTGCAAACAGCTTCCTAAGCGACGGCACAAGGAAGTGCTTCTCGTTTATCTGGTAGAGCTTTCCCTTCCCAATCCGCTCGACCTTCACAAGGCCTGTCTGGACAACGGAAGGCATCTGCCTGTTTATTTCAGACACTGCCACGCCAGCCTCCCTAGCCAGTTCATATTCCAAGAACCTCCTCTCAGGGCTGTTCAGAAGCACGCTGAGCGCTGCCACCTTGGTGCTGGTGCCTATTATCTTCTCAAGGTACATTTTGCCACCTTTCGGTTTTACGAAAACGTTTTCTGAAATAAGAAATATAAAGGTTGCGCTCGCCCAGGCTAACGAATATGCTTCAGGCTATCCGCCTATCCCCATTCCCCCTTTTTCAACTCTTTCCTGTTGTTCTGCCTTATTCCACCCAGCCTTTCAACCCTTTCGGACATCTTCTTTATTTCATGCAGCATGTCGGTTAGCAGTTGCTCGACCGCGGGCTTTCGCGTATGTTCGCCCATTCCGTGTGCTTCCTTGGCAATCTCCACCTTTTCCAAAAGCTCCTTGATGAACTCGTCCTTGTTCGCTATGCCAGGCAGTATTATCTCCTCGCGCATCTGCGCGCCTGCGGTCTCTATTTCAAGAGTGGCAATTCCCAGAAGCCGATCAGCCAAACTCCGCTCGCTTCTCACGTCCTGTATCCTGGCATAGGGAATGACAGTGTTCCTTCTCGTTATCACCCCCTGTCTTATGACCAGCTCGGTTTCAGAAATTTCGTATGTGAACTGCTTGTAGATCAGGTTGATCCAGGCAAATGCAGGGATTGCTATTGCAACTGCCGCCAAGGGAAGCCAAAGCAGGAAATTGGTGCCGTTCACCCAACCCACGGCAAGCTGCGGGTAAACCACGAAGCCCAAAAGCCCGACCAGAAGGAGTATGACAAGGGCTATTGCAATCGGCATGAACCAGATTACCTGTACCTTGGGGTCCAGATGCCTTCTTTCCTCCATAGCCTCCACCCCGGAAAGACAAGCCATCCCATTTCGAAGGCAAAGCGTAAAAACAGCACTATGAAGAAAAGGCGGTCAGCCCCACTCGTCCTTTTTCACTTTTTCCCTGGGCACGCCTGCGGCAATCAGGGCTGCTGCAAGCTCGCCTGCCATTTCCTTCGAGCCGCATAGGTAGAACGCTTTCCCTGCGAGCGATCCGAGCTTTTCCTGCAATATCTGCACATTTATCCTCCCGGCAAGCCCGTCCCAGCCCGGAGGGGGATCGTCTCCTGTGATTGAGGGGAAGAATTTGAAACCATCATGTTCTTCGGATAGCTTCTTCATCTCGTTGAAATAGGTGAGGTTGCCAAATCCGTGCCCGGAGTGGAATAGGGAGCACACCCTGCCTTCATTCACGGTCTCCAATATCTGGCTGCGCAATCCTGAAATTCCCACACCTCCCCCGATGAACACGCGCTCGGAGTCGTCAGGAAGGAGGAGGAAGGTGCCGTAAGGCCCGTCCACTTCAAGTGAGTCGCCTTCCTTGAGGTTCCACAAGAGGTGCGTGAAAGATCCCTTGAGCTTGATGCAGAATGAAAGCAAGGGCTCGGAGGGGTGCGAGGCAGCCGAATAGGAGCGCTGGCAGGGTTTCCCGTCCTCGCCCGGCAGCCGCAGCAGGAAGAAATGCCCGGGCTTGTAATCAGGCACGCTCCCTTCTTGCTTTGCGAGCCTGAAGGTGCGCACCTCCTCGGATTCATGGACAATCTCTTTCACAACATATTGTTCGAATTTCATACAATGAATTCAAGCAAGAGCTTTTTTATTGTTTGTCTGGCAATCCGTTCTGGTGCCCATGGAGGAAGACAAGACACAGGAAGGCCCATCAGACCTGAAGGAAATCACCATCCAGCTGGACAACTACGACGACATATTCTCTGACTTTGACCCCCGCCCCTACCATTCCCGCGAGCTTTCAGAGGACTTCATAAAGGAGATGCGCAGGAGATACCTTGAGGACAAACGTGGCAGGTTCGAAGTGCGGTTCACCATGCCCTCGTCCGAGAGGGACCAGAAGGAGGAGGCGCTCATAAAAAAGAGGCTGCGCGAGCACTTTGCCTCAATGGTGGAAAACGAGAATGATACGGTTTCCCAGATCCGCTCGCGGGGCTACATATACATGCTGATAGGGGCGATCGTGCTGGTGGCGGATGTGTTCGCCCTTTTTGCGCTCAACGAATCGTCGGTTTTCTACCAGATTCTCTCGGTCCTTATTGTGCCTGCAGGATGGTATGGCATGTTCACTGGAATTGGTAAGATACTTGACGAGCCCGCCGAGGCGATTGAGAGAAAAGGTATCTACGAGAAATTCGAAAAGGCGGCATACATTTTCATGTCCGAAGAGCTGGAGTGAAGCTTTCCATTATCCAGTTTATTTCCCCGACTGTTTTTGCCGCGTTGAGCTTCTTTCTTGCTGTCTTAACTCCCTCTTGCCCTGCCAGGAACTCGATTGCATGGGCGCGCATGGATTTTGCTGAAAGCACTCCGTATTTTTCAGACAATTTCTCATACTCGCGGAAGTCCGAAAGCTTCTCCTTCCAGTTCACTTCAGGCATCTCCTTTCCTCCGAGCAGCGCACTTGCCCTTTCAAATATCCGAGGATTTCCAAGCGCGCCTGAGGAAATCATCACTGCGTCGCAGGCAGTGCAGCGCAGGAATTTCACTGCCAATTCAGGGGTAGAAGCCCCCCCGTTCCCAATCACAGGCATTTCGACTGCCTTTTTCACCTCGCCAACCACTTCCCAGCCACCCTTCCTCCTTCTTCCCTCTGTCGCAGTCCTCCAGTGGACGGTTATTCCGGACGCGCCTGATTTTTCTACCAATTCCGCAATCCCAACGGCATTGTCCTCTTTCCAGCCCGCCCTTATTTTGCATGTGATCGGCATTTCTGATGCAGAAGCGCAGGCTGACACAATGGCTGCGATTTTTTCTGGTTTTTTCAGGAGTGCGGAGCCGGCCCCTGCGCGGATCACGCTTCCCGAGGGGCAGCCGAAATTCAGGTCAATGCAGGAGGCAAACAATTCCCCGTCGCGCACCCATCCGCCAATCGCCCTCACCGCATCCCGCATCATCTCTTCGCTTGAGCCGAATATCTGGATCCCTACAGGCATCTCCTCCCTGCAGGTGGACAGGAGCTTCATTGCCGCAGGTATCTTCCTCACCACTGCATTCGCGTTCGCGAATTCGGTGAAGCACATGGCTGCCCCGCGCTTCCTGCAAAGAAGCCTGAAGGCAATGTCCGTGTAGGCCGCCATTGGCCCGAGCACGAACTTTCCGCCCAGTTCAGAATTCCCGTATTTCATCCATTGCACCTTTTCCCCGATGCGAAGAAGGCAGTTCGAAAGTAAATGGGCATAAGGTGCAGCATGCAGCCCTATGCAGAGGCAGCTTTCCCTCTGGCGTCCCGCCGCACCTTATGGGGGAACTGGTAAACGCCCTTGTTCGTTC
>Ga0209211_10010141_pt1 | contig 12362 bp, 7 predicted proteins | sample RifGroA2_FD_183992 | JGI IMG/M metagenome (GOLD analysis project Ga0209211, IMG submission 183992) | Groundwater microbial communities from Rifle, Colorado, USA - Groundwater A2 (SPAdes) (version 2) | ecosystem: Environmental > Aquatic > Deep subsurface > Groundwater | place: Rifle, Colorado... | reverse complement strand
CGGCAGTGTCCACGGAGTCGTCGTCCAAGCCAGTAGGTAGGTTTGCACGTTTGCACGTTTGCACGTTTGCACGTTTAGGTCGCTGAGAAGGAATTTGACTGTTACTGAAATGTCTGTCACATCCTTGTATCCTTGCGTGACTTCAAAGTTACTCAAAGGAGTCACGCACCTGGGGCAAACATGCATCGGCTTATGCCCCTCATAAATAAGGTTTTTATTGTAAAGTTCGCTGAATACCCACCAGATCGATTCCATATACTCGGGGTCCATTGTGCGGTAATCCCAGTCCATATCCACCCATCTGCCCATCCTCTCGACGATTTCGCGCCATTCTTTCGTGTATCTTTGGACGGATGCACAGCAGAGTTCGTTGAATTTTTTTACTCCCATTTTTTTTATATCTTTATGGCTTTTTATTTTATTTTCCTTCTCAATGAGGTTTTCAACGGGTAGGCCGTGGCAATCCCACCCGAACCGGCGCTCGACGTATTTGCCGCGCATTGTCTGGTATCTTGGGATAACGTCCTTTATCGTTCCGGCAAGCAGATGTCCGTAATGCGGGAGTCCCGTTGCGAAAGGCGGCCCGTCGTAAAAACTGAACGGCTCACCGCCAATCCTGCGGTGCAGTGATCTTTTGAACATGTCCTCCTCTTTCCAATATTTAAGGATTCCTTTTTCCATTGCCGGGAGCGATTGTTTAGGATCGACCGGATCGAACATGCGCACATATTAGCGCAACAGAATAAAAAATCCCAAAACACAAATCCCAAAACACAAATAAAACTCAAAACCCAAATCCTAAATCCCAAACTATTTGATCTTTGAGTTTTGTAATTTGTGATTTATTTGTGTTTTGTGTTTTGGGATTTGGAATATTTTCAACCTGTTCCTTGATCTTGGTCTGCTTAAGCCTAATATTCTCTTCCTATGCTTGGAAAGTCTGAATACAGGATAATGAACGGCTATGCAGACGAAGAGGTGGAAAAAGAGCTTGGAATCAGGTTTATTGATGCTCAGCCGGATCGTTTGATGCGTTTGCGCGAGAGGCTGAGAGTAATCGCTGATAAACTTAATCGCAAATTTGATGACGCAACTTGCACGCCTCCGGCAAAAGGAGTGCTGGAAGAAAAATTGACAGTTAATCAGAGAAAACGACTGACAGCAGTTTTGGGGCCTGTATATGCAAAGAAATATACTGCGGTGCTCCAGGAAATCGCTGGCATCAGAATTGATGAATGCTATGAAAAAATGGTTCCTCTTTTGGGAGAATTGGATGAATGGGGCGTAAGTTACACTTACAGCACGGTGCCTTTTCATGAGGCTTGCGGAGAATGGGCGGGAAAACAGCGCATTATGTATGTCCGCAAGCAGGTTGCCTCAAGCGCCGCAGCCATTTTTAAGGCATTGAACATGATCGGTTTCAAGCCGCACATTGAAGATTGCTGGAGGCCTCCTGAAGTTCAAAAGGGGCTTCTTGTAAGAAGAATTGTGGATATAGCGAGGGAAAATGCCGATTATGACTGGAAAACCGTGTATCTGCATGCGGCAAGCCTGACTGCTCCGGCTTCCGGATTTGCAGGCCATCAGGCGGGATCCGCCATAGATTGGCAAATCAGAAGAAACACGCCGAGAGAGGAATTTCTGGATGCAGGGAACAAATACGCGGAAGGCGGAGCGCCTTCCTGCCTGGATTTTCCTTATCTGACCTGTTCTCAATTTAGAACCAGAATGATTTTCCTCATGTCGGCGTACTGGGGGGCATTTAAAGTGCTTAATACGGAAAACTGGCATATGTCCGCCGGCGACCGCGGAATGGTTGGAGGAAAGGTAGTTTCAGATACAGTCCATTACGGCCCTATTTCCGAATTTGACAGGGTTACAGGCGCAGTTCAGCCCATGGCGAATGATGAGGCTGATTCGTATTTCTTTTGCGATTCGGAAGTCGAGCGCATTGTTAACGATGCTCGTGAAAAAGATGAGAGTGGACGGTTTAGGCGTGAGGCAGCCGATATGGCGAATCCGTTGCATTGAATTGCAGAAAATAGCAAGGGACGCTCTGATTAATCGCCGGTTTTAATACTATTTTACCGTTATAGGTCGATTTGCGATAATTAGATGTTAAGTAAACTTAGTTAATCAGAGCGTCCCAAGCTGTGAGTGATGACTGATAATTGTCGGTTGTATTGTTGAATTAACTCAAGAATATTGAAGCCAAAATTGTTGATTTTGAACCTTTAGTGAGTACAATTCATCCGAGTTGTATGTTGTTAAAACAGTCCAAAAGCGGCAATATGCGTTCAGGCGAGCGAAAGGAAGATTTGTCCGAAATTAAATCGAGATCAAATCCAGATATTGCTGATGATGATTTGGCGAATGTTGAAACAGTTGAGCAAGCAGTCAGATATAATATTAGCTTCGCTCTGCAAAAATTTGCTGACATCACAGTGGGGTCTGACATGGCAGTTATGTCGCGGAAGTTAGGTTTTACAAGTGTGCGGAATATGATGCGTTATTTTTTCGGCAAGATTGAAGGGTTTGTTTGCACAGCCTTTTCTGAAACCGGCGTAAGTTATAATCCGGCTGAAATTCAACGTTCTATTACAGCAGAATGCTGGAATCTGTTGAATAAGCGCACAAGAATGGCAGATAAAAGATGAGACAGAGTTGAAAAAATTATGTTGTTATTTGTTGAATAAATGTTTACAATGAGCTTCCTTTTTTAAGATTTGTGAGAAAAATCACTGACAACATCGGGCAGCAGGCTATTGCTATGCGCGAGTCTGCCAAAGTAATAAAATCGGTTTCCGAAGACGGCTGGAGCGATTATGAGAATGTTACGCCACAAAAAGCGGCGGTCATATTAAAAATGCTGCAGGGCGGCCAAACTGGCGAGGAATATCTTATTACTGAGCATGATAAGCTTGACCGCAGGCAGTTGGAAATCGCAAAAAGCGTTAGGGTTCGTATAGCAGATATCTCATCACAAGATGATGTGAATATAATTATGGATATTGAATCAGGTTTGGTTGACTGGGTTGATGGAATAATGGCAGAAAATGACTCTTCTTCTGCGCGTGATAAGTTCGGTCTTACCAATCGGCAAAATGAAATGGTTGAAAGTTTCCAAACTTTTGGAGGGCATGTCAGCAGATTGCCGGAGGCAAAGATCCGTTTCATTATCAAGCACGGGATTTTTACAATAATGGAAGTGCCCATCAGAGGCGTTGGCGGGGCAGAGGTGTATATGCCAGTCGCGACAGTATGTGCCATTAGCCCGAGCAGTCACACAATGGCGGTTGATTCGCAAGGCAATTTGTTATTTCCTAATCTTGATCCGAGCGATTTGATGCTGCCGAGTGATCTTCTGGATTTGGAAAAGAAAAAAGCTGATATATGCGTGACTGATTACAGGTCCAGCGTGCGCAAGGATCTTAGAACGGAAGTTTTGAAAAAAGAAAAGAAAGGAAGTGAACTATTAGGGAAACTCGGCGGTAAATTGCCTGATGAATGGGAAGGGTGGAGTCCAAGAAGGTTTGGTCTCGCTGGGCTGGGCAAGGTGGTAAATGTTATTGGAGTAGGCGGCAACAAAAGATTTTTTACCTTTAACATCGGCACAGTTAAACGCAATCGCGATGATGAAAACATAGGAATAAATATTCCAAGCATCAGGCATAATAGTTACGCGGAGTTCCTGGCATGGAGAAATTATTTTGATGAAATCGGAGATGTTAAAGTGTATTGGAGAAATTTTTGGACTACAACAAAAAGATTGCTTGATTGGGGTCTGGGGATGCTCGACCAGAAAGGATATGATCAAGGGAAAGTTCTTGATGACTCTGAAGGAGTCGTAAAGCAAATATCACAAAAGATTGATCTTGGAGAGCACGAACCATTGTAGTTTATTACCCGTTCGGCAAAGCGCGGCTGCTCTGCGGCCGCGTCATCAGAAAGGATTTCCTTCGGTGGCGGGCTCAGGGTGAAGCGCGGGGGCTCTGCCCCCGCGTGCTTCACAAATAATGCAAAGTTCTTTCACCCGTTTTCAGGTGCGCGAAAAGAATCAAGGCGATTATCAGCGCTGTGAGGGCGTAAAGCTCGGGTGGCAGGAATATTCCGAGAATTGAAGATTCAAACAGAATCGCGATGGGAATTTCCAGCAGGAACATGTCTGTTACATACTTGAATTGCGTATTTTTAAGTACAGCGTTAAAGCAGACGTAAGGAACGAATACGCAAAAGAACAGGTATGCAAGAATCAATATGATCATCCAATAAGAATATCCGTTCCATGATTGGAAAGGAGCCATTACCAATCCGACTATTCCCGCCATTGTTCCGATGTTCATAATCAGTTGCGGGTATCTTATGCCTATTTTATGGCGTTGAAGCGTATACTCGGTTATGAGCGAGTATGAGGTATACGACACGAGCGCCAGCACTGACAAAATAATTCCGCGAGTCTGAAGCTCTGTCTGCGGCAAAGTCATTATCGCTAGAGTAGCTGTGCATATTGCGAGTATCGCGAGGAAAGACCTTTTTTTGACAATATGTTTTCTGGCGAGAGAGTACATCGGTAGAAGCAAAATATTGAAGCGCAGTATTGTGAGATGAACGGAAGGAGGCATTGTTTCTAGGGCGAGATATGTGAACAGCGGGAGCGCCACCATTGCGACAGCCGGCATGAATGCGATCTTTGCGGCGCTTTTGATCGGGCGATGTTTCCCGCGCGCAAATTTTTTCCAAATGGCATAGAAAACCGATGCAAAGAACGCGAATCCAAGCAGACGAATTGACAGAAGAGACATCGGGGCGATTCCTCGCAACAGGAGCCACTTTGCGGCGACAGGATTGATTGCCCAGAAAAGAATTACAGCGCCGAGAAAATATTTAAATGAAGGTGAAACGACTGTTATTTCGATATCTTGCGCTCCCGCCGCCTGAAGCCCGAGGAAGAACGCCTTACGCTGTTCGTTTGTCAAATTTGCTTTCACGGTGATAATTTCCGTCTTGATTTCCGGTTTGTGTTCCTGATGGATTGATTTGAAACAGTTGCGGAATGGCGTATACATGCTGATGATCCGGCTAAGAAGTTCCGCGTCGCCCATCAGGCGCTTGTAACGGATCACGCTCAAAGAAACTCTGGGTCCTTTGAGAATTAATTTGGGCTCAAAAATCGCGTTGTACGCTTCTTCGGGATTCAGATGCCCGTCCGCTATCGCCTTGTACGCTTCATTGATGGATGAGTAACCTATGACATTGATCGCTTCATTTATTCCGATTTGGTCGAGCTCTTCAATGAACCCTTTCTTTTGTTCGGCAATCTCTTTCTGCAACAGTTCTTTTCCTGTTTTTATTTTCATAAAGTCGGACTGGCGCGCCAGGGCCGAGCGGATTAACGCGGTGGCGTATCCCGTGTTCACGCTGTTCAGCCATTCGCGGCCCGCAGTCTGCTTATCTGTAAGCGAGAAGTCGATTGTTGCCGCGTTTTCCATTGGAGCAGAAAAAGCGCATTCTTTCCCGTTGATTTTCAGCGATGTCATGAATAACGCTTTTTCTCCGATGAGGTAAACGGCTCCGTCAAGCGCCGTTGCACCTGCCGGCAGGGACACTGCGTCGTCATTAGGGCCGTATATGGTTATGGAATCGCCAAGAATGTCACTTTGAAGGCTATTCCAGAATTGCGCGCTTCTGTCCGCCGTATCGGCGGAAAGAGCGGCTATCTTGTCCGTCCAAGGCAAGTACGAGAAAATGCCCGAAGCTTTTTTGTCGAAGCATTTTGCGGTTATCCCGCGGCCGGCGTACTCATCCATCTCCTCGGTTCGTATCTTGCATCTCACGCGGGCGCCGTTCTCCATTATTATAGTGGTGTGGAGCCCGCGGTAGCCGTTTATCATGGGTGTATTTATAAAATCGTTGAATGACATGTCCTCGTGTTTCCATATTTCATGCAGAGCCCCGAAAATCCGGTAGCAGTCGGGAATATTTTTGCAGACGAATACGGCCGTAAACGCGGAAATCCCTGTCGCGGCGGCTCCTTCGACCTCAAGCTGGGCGGAAAGCTTTCTCCATGATTTCTGTTCGTAATATATTTTGATGTTTTTTGTTAACTGGGGAAATGATTTTGAGATGGAGCTGTGGATGGATTGTATTGCCGCGTGTCCGGGTTCTTCATTTTGTTTTTCCAGATCGGACAATCGCTTGAACAATTCAGGCTCAAGAATGCCGAGGCAAAGAGCTTTCAATTCGTCCCGCATGGCGCGCATGCCAAGACGGTCCGCGATTATCACAAACACTTCCTCCGTTTCCTTGGCGAATGACATCTGCCTTTCTTTTGCCATGTGGTACAGAGTGCGCATGTTGTGCAGTCTGTCCGCAAGTTTTATGACCATGATTCTTACGTCATGCTGCATGGACGTGAAAATTTTTCTCAAAGTTTCAGTTTCTTCCTCAAGAGTCGGGTTTTCGCCAAGGTCTTTTTGGGTCAGCTTGGTGACGCCGTCGACGAGCTCCGGAACCGATCCGTCGAATTCTTTTTTTATGTCGTTCATTTTCAAGGCGGAATCCTCCAGCGTATCGTGAAGGAGCGCAGCGATGATCGTATCGGCGTCCGCGCCCATTCCGGCAAGTATGGTCGCTACCGCTATCGGATGGGTGAAATACGGGTCTCCATGGAATGGAAAGTGTACGCCCTTTATTTGCTTTTCGCCAGCGGTTTTATCGTGGAAACTAGGAGAAGCCATATAAGTGGAAAATGGAAAGTGGAAAGTGGAAAATACGACGAGAAATGATGCATTTTAGTTGGCATAAGAAAAATAGACTGTAGAAAGCTGTAGCACAACTTTACCATTACTTTCAAAAGACAAGGAATTGATCCGTATATTGGTAGCAAGCATCAAGACATCCAAAGCCAATATAAGGAAATAACAGAATCGTATTTTCCACTTTCCACTTTCCATTTTCCACTAGCAGGTTCCTTTTCTCTGATTTCTTCTCAATCATCTCAATAATAATAAACATTCTGTTATACTTCCATTCGCGCATGGTCCTCATCAACTCCAACTCCACCGTCCTTTCCATCGGCGACCCCATGCCGGATTTTTCCCTTCCCGCGACCGACGGAATGACGGTTGATTCCGCGCTGATAAGAGACGCCGTTATCGCAGTGGTTTTCACATGCAATCACTGCCCGTACGCGCAGTCGTACATAGACAGGCTGATTGATCTGGGCGACTACTTCGACGGACAAGGGGTTCAGTTCGTTCTCATTAATTCCAATGACAGTGAAAACTATCCGGAGGATTCGTTTGAGATGATGAAAATCGAGCATGATGAAAAAGGGTACCCTTTTTCGTATTGTTACGATGAGGATCAGGAGATTGCCAAGGCATTCGGGGCGCTTTGCACTCCGCATTGTTTCGTTTTCGATTCGGAAAGGATACTGAGGTATAAGGGCCGGGTTGACGACAATTGGGAAAATCCGAATGCCGTAAAAGAGCACAATCTCCGCGATGCGATATCGGCTCTCGTGGAAGGGGAAGAGCCGGAAATTGAAGAGGCGAATGCGATAGGATGCTCCATAAAGTGGAAAGTGGAAAGTGGAAAGTGAAAAATTACGCGAGCGAGAACGAACTCCGAGTCACTTTAGTATTTTCCACTTTCCACTTTCCACTTTCCATTTAAAAGTTTCTCCTTCAAATATTTACCAGTATAACTTCCCTCTGCCATTGCCACTTCCTCCGGCGTTCCCGCGGCGACCACTTTGCCGCCTTCATCTCCGCCCTCCGGACCCAGGTCTACCACGTAATCAACGCATTTGATGACGTCGAGATTATGTTCTATCACAAGCACTGTGTTTCCTTTGTCAACGAGCCTCTGTAGAACCGAGAGCAGGCGGTTGATGTCGTCGAAATGCAGTCCGGTCGTCGGCTCGTCCAAAATGTAAAACGTATTGCCGGTGGCGCGCCTCATAAGTTCTGTCGCAAGTTTCACTCTTTGCGCCTCTCCTCCTGACAGAGTTGTGGCGCTTTGCCCGAGGTGTATGTATCCAAGGCCTACATCCTTGAGGGTTTGCAGTTTTTTGCTGATGGCCGGGATGGACGAAAAGAATTCAAGAGATTCGTTTATCGTCATGTCCAGGGCTTCGGATATATTCTTCCCTTTGTAAGTTATTTCCAGCGTCTCGCGGTTGTATCTTTGCCCGTGGCATGTTTCGCATGTTACGAAGACGTCGGGAAGAAAATGCATTTCTATGCGCTTTAGACCGTCGCCTTCGCAATCTTCGCAGCGGCCGCCTTTCACGTTGAAACTGAAGCGGCCGGTCTTGTATCCTCTTAGCCTTGCCTCCGGCGTTTGCGAATACAAATCTCTTATGTCTGTGAATATTCCAGTATAAGTCGCGGGATTGCTTCGCGGGGTTCTGCCGATCGGGGATTGGTCGATTGCGATTGCCTTGTCGAGATGTTCCATGCCTTCCACGGATTTCATCTCGATTCCTTTGGTGTGCGCTTTATTGAGCTGTCTCAAGAGTTCCGGGCCCAATATGCCGTGAATCAGGCTGGATTTGCCGGAACCCGAGACGCCGGTGATTCCGATGAATTTGCCCAGCGGTATTTCCACGTCTATGTCCTTAAGGTTATGCAGGCATGCGCCGCGTATGAGCAGTTTCTTGCCGCTTCCGGCTCTCCGTTTTGTCGGAATCGGTATTGATTTTTTGCCGCTTAAATACTGCCCGGTTATTGATTTGGCAGATTCCATCAGATCTGCCAATGTTCCTTGCGCGATCACTTCCCCGCCGTACTTGCCGGCGCCCGGCCCGATCTCGAGAAGATGGTCCGCGTTCGCGATGGTGTCATGGTCGTGTTCAACAACGATTACGGTGTTTCCAAGGTCTCTGAGCTTAATCAGCGTTGAGATGAGCCTGCTGTTATCGCGCTGATGCAGGCCTATGCTCGGCTCGTCAAGCACGTAAAGAACGCCCTGAAGAGCCGACCCTATCTGCGTAGCAAGGCGTATTCTCTGCGCTTCGCCTCCGGAAAGCGTCGCGGCCGACCTCGAAAGCGTAAGGTACTTGAGCCCCACGTTTTCCATAAAGCTCAGACGCGCAATTATCTCCCTGAGGACCTTTCTGACAATTTTATAATCGTAATCGCTTAGAGGCTCCGCTTTTTCGTCTCGCGATGCGTTTGGAGTTTCAGACGGCTGGGATTCTTCATTCGCCGGAATCAGCGATAAAAAGAATTTTTTTGAATCTTCGACGCTCATGTCGGCCGCTTCCACGATATTTTTTCCGCCGACTGTGATTCCAAGTATTTCTTTTTTAAGGCGCATTCCTTTGCAGGTGGAGCAGGGGAGTTCCCTCATATATGCTTCTATTTGCGATCTCACGTAGCTCGATTCGGTTTCCCTGTGCCTGCGTTCGAGATTCGGGATCACGCCCTCGTAAGTCGTTTCGTAATTGCCATTGAATGAATCCGATTCCCAGTTTACGGAAATCGGGTGCGGATACCCGTAAAGCACGATATCCCTTTCTTCATTTGACAGGTCTTTCCACGATTTTTCCATGCTGAACCCGCGCTTTTGCGCGACTGACTCCAGCAGTTTCATGGTAAAACTCATTCTTGTCGCGGATGTCGCCCAAGGATGAATCGCTCCTTCCGACAGCGACAGTTTGGGATTCGGGACGATTGTTCCCGTATCAATCTGCAGTATGGTTCCGAGCCCGTGGCACTCATTGCATGCGCCGTGGGGGGAATTGAAGGAAAAGCTTCTGGGTTCTATCTGTGGAATGTCGTTCCCGGGATGGTCGGGGCAGACAAACGCCTCCGAAAATCTGGTTTCTTCTCCGCTTTCCGCGTCAAGAAGAATCATTGACCCTTCGCCGCGTTTTAAGCACAGCTCTATGGAATCGGCGAGCCTTGTTCGATTTGGATTGCTTTCTCCTTCTTTGGCTTCCAGATCGCTTATTACCATGCGGTCAACGATTATTTCAATGCTATGCGCTTTCTTCGGATCGAGCTCGATTTCCTCGTCAACGGTCAGAATCTGCCCGTCGATTCTCATTCGCACGAATCCCTCTCGCCGGATATTGTCCAGTATTTTGATGTGTGATCCTTTTCTTCCTTCCACGGCCGGAGCGAGCAGAAAAATTTTCTTTCCCTGCGGCATTCCTGCGATGGTATCCACTATCTGGCTTGGCGACTGCTTGGAAAGTTCTCTTCCGCATTCTATGCAATGCACCTTGCCAGCCTTGGTCCAGAGCAGGCGCATGTAGTCAAAAATCTCCGTGATTGTCCCTACCGTTGATCTGGGGTTTCTTGGCGTGGTTTTTTGGTCTATCGAAATGGCGGGGCTTAATCCGTCAATGCTTTCTACCTCGGGTTTTTCCATCTGGGCTATAAACTGGCGCGCGTAGGCGCTCAGGCTTTCTACGTATCTCCTTTGCCCTTCCGCGAAAATGGTATCAAACGCAAGCGATGACTTTCCGGAGCCAGAAAGGCCGGTAATCACCGTCAGCTTGTTGCGCGGAATGCGCACATCTATGTTTTTAAGATTATGCATTTTTGCGCCTTTGATGATGATTTCGTCCATAGGAGATTAGTTTTCAAGTTATCAAGTTTTCAAGTTATCAAGTTTTGCAGAGGTAAAGTTGGTGCCAAATGAACGTGTAAACTTGAAAACTTGAAAACCTGCAAACGAAAAGGCGCCCGCGCGCGGCGCAGGCCAGAGCCTTGAGTCTAGCAGAATTTTTGGCCTCTGTCTAGGGACTAGAAGAGGATTAAGAAGATTAAGAGGATTAAGAAGATTAAGAGGAATTCCTCCTAATCCTCTTATTCTTCTTAATCCTCGGTCACCCTAACGGTTAAAATTTTTGAAATCTTCGATTTTGTTGTAGTATTTCCCTCCTATGAAAATTGATGACTTGAAGGCCCCTGATTTTGATTCAGCGGAAGGGAAGCACGCTTTTTTAGGAGAAGTTTTCGAGGGAAAAAGAGATTTTCCCCTTATGAACGGAGGAATGGGAGTTGATTTTTCAAGCAAGGAATTTGTTTCAGAAATGCTCAGGCTGCGTTATATAGGAGTATTGTCAGGAGCGTGTCCGGGATACAAAGCAATTTTGCAGGATTTGTCCTGTTTGTCAGTAAGAGAAAGAAGCCAATTGCTGATGGCGGAAAGCTCTAAGGAATTGTCAAAAATGATTGAATATGTGAGGTCAAAATGCAGACACGGCATTTTGGGGATTAATTGCATGTACCTTTTGGATAATTTTAATGAGATGATGCGGGTTGCGGGCACAAGCGGTGAAGTTGATTTGTTTTTTGCGGGAGCAGGGATTCCTCATGGCGCGACAGAAACAATGGCAAAATATTCGGATATGGGTTTTGTGCCGATCGTATCTCCTTCCAGAGTCGTGAGAATCATGGAGAAAGCCGCAGGAAAAGAGGGCAGGAGGAGACCGGATGCTTATTATGTAGAACTTCCACATCTTGCAGGAGGCCATCTTGGCGCGACAAATCTGGAGGACGCCGTAAACGCGGACATGTTCAAGCCTGATGTCTTGCGCAGGGAAATAAGAGAATTGGTTCCAAACACACCTGTGATACTTGCAGGCGGGATTGCTTACCGAGACCAGATAGCGAAAGCTTTTGCTGATGGATATCAGGGGGTTGCAATGGGGACAAGGCTATTGCTTACGAGGGAATCCGGGCTTGAAGATGATATTATCACAAATGTATATCTGAATCAGAGATACAGGTGTGAAACGGGCATGAAAAGTCCCGCCGGTTTTCCTTCGAGGTATCTTGTTGTCCCCGAAGAGCTTTTAGAATCCAGAGAGCGAGGCGAATCGGTGCGGAATGCGATGAGAGAATGCGTTGACTGCATCGGAAAAGACAAATGCAAGTTATTTACGGAACAGTGCGCTCCGGAAGAGAAGCTTCATTACTGCATAATAAGGGAATTGGCGAAAACCAGATTGGGCATAAGAGGAGGCTTGTATTTCACGGGTTCCGTAGTGGAGCAGATCAGATCGGATGATTTATACTCCGGGGATGGCCGACCATATGTTCCATCGCTTGAGGAAGCAATTGTATATTCACTGACGCATGATTCACCTGTCTAAAATATATAAGTATTTATTTTAGTTCAATAGCGAAAGAGTAACATTAGGGCTGTGTTCACCGGCATCGTTGAATCAATGGCGGAAGTACTTGATGTTTCAAGAAACCAACTTGGCATTTCAAAGCCAATAATGTTTGACGATGTGTCGATTGGCTCAAGCATTTGCGTTTCCGGAGTGTGTTTGAGCGTTGTCAAAATGGACGAGGAATCTTTGTCTTTTGACGTGGTACCGGAGACGGCGAAATGCA
>Ga0209211_10010140_pt1 | contig 12363 bp, 8 predicted proteins | sample RifGroA2_FD_183992 | JGI IMG/M metagenome (GOLD analysis project Ga0209211, IMG submission 183992) | Groundwater microbial communities from Rifle, Colorado, USA - Groundwater A2 (SPAdes) (version 2) | ecosystem: Environmental > Aquatic > Deep subsurface > Groundwater | place: Rifle, Colorado... | reverse complement strand
GAGACCGTGGCCCTCCCAGCGCAGCGTCATGCCGAGGTTCTTGAACGATTCATCCACGAACTCCCGTACGGTGTGCGTCTCGCCGGTGGCGATGACGTAATCGTCGGGAGTGTCGTGCTGGAGCATGCGCCACATCGCTTCGACGTACTCGGGCGCATAGCCCCAGTCGCGGCGGGCGTCGAGGTTGCCTAGCATGAGGGGATCGCTTTGCTCGCCGCGTTCCGCGTCCTTCGCGATCTTCGCCGCGGCGAGGGCTATCTTCATGGTGACAAAATTATCACCGCGTCGCTCGCTCTCGTGGTTGAATAGGATGCCGCAGCAGGCGAAGAGCCCGTAGCTCTCGCGGTAGTTCACGGTCGCGTTGTGCGCGAGCACCTTCGCGCACGCGTACGGGCTGCGCGGGTGGAACCGTGTCCGTTCGTTCTGCGGCGTTTCCGCCACCTTGCCGAACATCTCGCTTGAACTCGCTTGGTAGAATCGCGTCTTCGGTGAGAACTGTCGTATCGCCTCGAGCACGCGCACCGCGCCGTTGCCGGTCACCTCGATGGTGTACTCGGGAATCTCAAAACTGATCTTGACGTGGCTCTGCGCGCCGAGGTTGTAGAACTCGTCCGGCTTGACGCGGTTGATGATCTCGTCGATCGAGCTGCTGTCGCTCAGGTCGCCGTAGACGAGGAATAGCTTGTCTTTGTATGATGGATTGAGGTGGAGGTGGTCTATTCTGGGCCGTTGCATGGTGCTCGATCTTCTGACGATGCCGTACACAGTGTACCCTTTTCCGAGCAGCAGTTCCGCGAGATAACTGCCGTCTTGTCCGGTGATGCCGGTGATGATGGCGGTTTTGTTGGTTGTTTGGTGCGGTGCTGTTAAGGTCATATGAGGGGCGGGGAAGGTGCGTCTATAAAAAAACTCTGGTGCATGCTCGTGACGAACAGCGTTGTTTATAAAGCACAGTCTCGTCTTTCACCTCGGTGTCGCAGTCGTTACACAGTCTACGCAATCACAGCGATTGTTGATCTGTGTACTTTCATCGGGATATTGTGTGTTCGCCACTCTACACTCTGACATTCTCGAACGAGACTTGTTCCAATACAGCAACCTTCTGTTAAGCAACCCTTTGTTAGATACTTCCGTCTGTTCTTTGCCGAGGAGCCGTGCCGAACCGTAGATTTATTAATCGTAGTGGCCGCTTGCGAAGCATGACGCGGAGAACATCGCAATCCACGGGGAATGACCTTTCGCGCATCGCCGTCCTCACTCCGACATTCTTCGCCTACAGCGGCATCGATCGCGTGGTGGAGATGCAGGTGGCGGCGCTCGCGCGCAAACACAGCGTGACGGTCTTCTGCCTCGACGGCGATATCAAGGTGCCTCGCGTCAAGGTGGTGCGTCTCGGCATGCCGCATAACCAGCTCCTCTCGCGCATCTATCGCCTCTTCCTCTTCCTAGACATCATCAAACGCCGCAGAGCAGCGAGGATGCTCGCCCGCTTCGACCGCATACACACGCACTTCTACCCGATGAGCGTCTTTGCCGCGGACGCGAAACGCATGAATCCATCGCTCGAGCTCATCGAGCACGATTACGGCGTCGCCACCCCTGCGCTGTTCACTAGCGTGCACGAACGCGTCTACTTGCGCCTCTTCACGCGACTATCGTACCGATACATGCGCCGCGCGGACAAGGTCATCAGCATCAGCCATTATCTCGCGGGAGTGCTCAAGCGCGATGCCAACATCGATGCTTCCGTCGAGCACATCGCGATCGACACCGTGCGTTTCAATGCCCACGCGGACGGCAGGCGGGTGCGGCGCGAGCTTGGCATAGGCAAGGCGCCGATGTGCCTGTATGTCGGGAGGCTCAGCCCGCATAAAGGCGTTCATCATCTCATACTGGCGTACAAACGCGCGAAGAAGAAGATTCCGTCGCTTGTGTTAGTGATCGGAGGCAAGCCGACGTTCAAGGGATACGCCGATGAGCTCTTACGTCTCGCAGATGGAGACCCCGACATCCGATTCATCGGATTCGTTCCGGATGATCGTCTCGCGGAGTACTACGCCGCCGCAACTGTCTACACGACGTGCACGCGCTGGGAGGGATTCGACATGCCCATCCCGGAAGCCGCTGCCTGTGGCACTCCTACGGTCGCGTTCGATGTATGCGCGCATCCCGAGGTGACTACTGACGGCATCTTGGTGAAGGAGGGCGATGTGCGTGCGTTCGCCGACGCGGTCGTGAGAACTGTGCGGAAACGAACCTTGTCAGAGTGAAGCAAGCGCAATATCGCGGCGAGAATGCGTGGGACACGGAGCAGAATCGTTGATGCTGGGAGACAAGGTCACGCCCGACGCATGATATTCATTCTATTCATCCTCTTCCCTGAAGGGAGCGTTATCGTATAGTTCATATAATCGTGTATTTTGTGATGGACCTATAGTTGATAATGTCGTGCGCTTTTCAGGATCGTGATCGTTTTCGTGCCGGCTTCGTCCTCGTTGTCCGCCGCGTCACCGGCTTCTTTCTGTACAGCTCTGCGTAGAGACGCTCGAACGCTTTGATGTTCGCGTTCCACGGGAACTCGCGCGTCGGGGTCGTCCGGTATTTGCCATTCTTCGTCGCGATGACCCCGTGCGCTATCGCTTGCGGATCGCGCGGCGTCACGAGCAGATGTTTGCCATGGATGACCTCCGGGATGCTCGTAGTGTCCGACGCCACAACCGGGGTGCCCGTCGCGCAGCTCTCGAGCGTTGTGTACCCGAACCCTTCGGTGATGCTGGGCACGACGATGCAGTCGGCCATGTGCGCGTAGATCGTGAGCTCCTTGTACGGTTTCGGGTCGATGATCAGGACGCTTCCATCGATACGGAGATCTTTCGCTCGTCGACGCATCCTGTCTATCTCGGAGGCATACTGCTTGTCTTTGCTTAGAATGAGCAGGAGCGTAGCGTTTGGGATTCTCCGTTTTATTTCCGGGAACGCCTCGAGAAGGTAGGAGAATCCTTTGCTTGTGCCCGGCCGTCCGTAGCCGAACACGACATACCGTCCCTGTAGGTCCAATGCATCGCGTAACGTCTTGAGCGCGCTTTTTGGAATCGGCCGCTTCCAGTGCGATGCGTCGAAACCATTGTGTATAGTCGTGATGCGTCGCCTGGCGTTCGGCAGCGCTGCGCGCAATTGCCGCGCCGTAGAGTCGGAGACGCATGCGTAGTGGTCATATCGTGGCAAGAACACCGCGCGTTCGAGTGCCTCGTGCATCCATGCTTTCCACGCCGGAAAGTCGGTGTATGCGCGCCATTTCCCTATCCATGACTCGTGGACCATTATAACAACGGGTTTTCCGCGCGTACGCGCCGCGAGCCATGCGGGCGGTGCGCCATTGAACGTGGTGGTGTGGATGATGTCTGCGTATTTCGCATAACGTATTGCTGCAGGAATCGCGGCGAACGTGAATAGGTATCTGCTGTCCTTGCACGGGATGCGGACGACACGGACACCGTCGAGTATCTCCTCGTGCCGCGTGCCGGGAATATGGTGCGTGAGGACCGTCACATCGTGTCCACGTGCCGCCAACCCCTCGCAGAGGTTCTTGAACACTATCTCCACGCCGCCGATATGCGGCAGATAGTTCTCCAGGATGAACAGTATGCGCATGTTATTTCATGAACTGCACTGTTATTTAACCATTGTGGACTGGTGCCTCATCCTGCACTAGTTCTATGTATATCAAGCTCTATGCGAGACCTGTACCGGAGACCGCGAGTAAGGAGTATTATCGTACCTGGGCGAGCAAGAATCCGGGCGCGCTGATGACTTGTGTCATGCGTTGCGACGCACTGAGCCGCTGCGCGAGCTCGACGGTGGCGTTCTCGCCTATCGTCCTGATACACGTCGCATCCAAGGTTACGTACGCGTACTCATGCTGTCGCAGGAACGAGAAAATCTCTTCGGCTGTCGCGTTCGCGATGGTATTCCTGAAGGACACCACGTCTGGATCCCATGCATCGCTGCGCATACCGAAACCTATGACGTTGCGATCGAAGTTGCACATCGGGAAGACTCGGGAATTCTTCGGTATAGTCTGTCTCATAGCGGCATATCCGCTAATCTCTTCGGCGGCGGTCCATGATACGCCCGGCGGCCATTGAGATGTCTGCACGACGTACTTCGGATATCCGGCGGTGAATGCTATCCACACGAGCACCACTATTATTATTGCCGATTTCGCGTGCCATGATTTCACGCTATTGATGAGCGTCATCACTGCGAAACCCGCTATCAGCACGACTGTCACCGATAGCCACGGCCAGAATCGGTGCGCGCCGATCAATAGGTGCGGCGCGATGCGGTTTCCATGTATGTATACAATGCTCGTCGCGAGCCATACGAGACTGATGACTATCCATTCTTTCTTGCATATTTCGCGCGCTTTGAGCATCGCTAGCAGTACGCCGCAGATCACGAGTACGACCATCGCAGCGCCCAGACCGGTCGCCTGATCGATGTGACTGCTTTGAGGTGCGTTCCAGAAATCTCCGAATGAATACTTGATCCCCCCAGAAGTGTCGTCTATTGATACCTTACCATTCCCGATACTGAGGCTAAGGCCGCTCGTAAGGGTATCATTGCCGTACACGAGGTACATCGAGCCCCAATAGAGGAGTGCGGCTGCTACGCCGATGCCGCATATGATAAAGACGCGCCACAGCGCGGGATCACGGAGGCTTCCGCGATTAACGATGCGATATAGCGCCATCCCTGCCCAGAACGTGGCGAAGAATAACCCGCCGTACACTATCGCGAGCGGATTCGATATGAACGTAGCGCACACAGCGATGATGGCCCACCACAACCATCGTTTGTCCTCGCTGGCTTTCACAAGAGCGTGGAACGCTATGAAAAACGTGATTATGCCGTACGTCTGAGCCCATATGAAATGGCTTGCGAACGACGGTAGCATCATGAGCATCGCTGCCATGATGGCGGAGGCAGTCCTGTTTTTCGTGAACGCCGCAAAGAACAGATACGCCGGCACCAACATGAGTCCGACTAATACACTGTTGAAGAACTTGAGCGTCCACGGGATATCGTGCGATATCTGGGCGAGTGTGCCCATCATCGTGGTGTAAAATGGCGTATATGGCGCGATGTAACGCGTGAATACTTGTCCTGGCGTCTGCCAGAATGTGAGTTTCTCCGCCACGTACGATGCGCCTTCAGCGTGTACCCATGGATCATCATCCTCGAGGTATGGATATGTTGTCGCGCCCTTGTACATCACCGCCGCGAGCGTTATCGCGAGAATGATCACGATGATCAGATGCCAATCTATCGTGTCGTACCATTTGTCGCGTTTTTTTGCGCGCACTGCCTGTCCGGGGCTATTCCATGTGAAGAATGCCCTGTACGTCGCGCCCATGATGGCGATGGTGAGATAGGTGAGCCAGTGTATCGGTATGTGGAGGACTCCGACGAGCAGCGTGATAGGGATGAATGCCGCAATGCCGAACAAGAAGCCGAGCACAGTCTCCTGAACGACTTCCTCTTCGGGCAATCGCAAGAGCGCCCTCAGTCCTGAGCCGATGCCGGAGAACACCGCGGCGAAGAATACGATGCTGCTTATCTGCGCATAGTCCATTGTCCCCTCCGCGCACATCTCCAGCCATCAGCTATATATTGTTTTCGAAGAACGCTGTGTAGACCCTGGCATCTCAGGCAGCTCCGCAGTACCAAGCATGAGGAATGCTACCATCATCCTAGATGGCCTAGATTGTGGACATGACGACTGTTGTGTTCTATAGTGTCATCTGGATCTCGCGATAGCGAATATCTCGGCACCGAAGATCTGCTTTAGCCCTGGCAATGAGCACAACGCGTATACCATGCGTACAGCGACGCTCTTCGCAGGACGGAGGAATGGTATCACCCATATCTTGGATGTGTAACCGCAATGTTCGAGCGTCTTTCGCAGGGTTGCGGGGGTCTGTTCGTTCACGTGCCCCATCTTGTTATGGCTTCCCTTTTCAGGGTCCTTCGGCAGGCGATACCTTCCTTTCCAGTTCGGCTTCGTCCAGAGGAGATCGCGTAGCGGCCTGATGCGCCGCAGGAGCGGATATGCCATGCGTATGAGCGGGTAGCCGTAGCGGTAGAACTCAAGATTCGGCGCAGTGTGGATTATCAATCTCGCGTCCGGCGCGAGCAGCGGCCGTAGGCCGCGCAGCATCTTCTCGAGCTGCGCCGGATAGAGATGCTCCACGACGTCGGTCATGAATACGACGTTCACCGATCCCTTCTTCACATCGAGCGTGGATATCCTGGTCGCGTCCATGCGGAAGAACGTTATCCTCTTGCCGTAGGGCGCAGTCCGCTGTTTTCGCTTGCACATCTGGATGGCATCGCTCGAGTAATCGATGCCGATGACTCTCTTGACGCGCTTCGCGGCGTTGAATGACAGTTCTCCGCTGCCGCATCCGATGTCCAGTACGATGTCTCCACGTTTCATCTGCGCGCGATCGAGCGTGTATTCGAGCCGTGGCGAGAGCGCGTTATCCTGCGCGGTGAGCGCACCCCCGTCGTTTATAGTGAGATAATACTCCTTGGAATAGATTTTCGACGGGACGCTATTTTTCGCCATACGCTATCGGGAGAAAATGGCCGTTTTAAGTGTTGCGGTGTTAAAGACTCTCCGATGATAGTTCTGGGTGATACTGGTGCCGTCCTGCAGCACACTCGCTGATATATGCACTTGCGGATATCTTGTCCCCGGTATCTTTTTCGCAACGGTGAGGCAAACTCCAATATCACTCTAATATCACTCTATGCGAGACGGTGCTATAGTCACGATATGCTACGGATATGTCGCGGATATTGTTGTGCTTGCCAAAAGATATGTATAAAAACCGTCGTGTATTCGTCTAGATGGTGGAGCGGTTATCTCGTTGCAACTTATGTCTCGGCGCACGATTCTCAGTGTATGCGCGTGTTCGGGGAACGATGCTTAAACGCGTGTTCACGCTCTTGCGTTGCGACGGTTGCGGTCTCGTGTTCGTGAGTCCACGTCTCACCCGTGCGGAGGTGAGCGCGCTGTACTCACCGTCATATTTCCAAGGAGATGGGTTCGATGCGGCGGTCGATTATGTATCGCTACTCGATAACTACGATGCCGCGCAACGGGAGAGCGATTATGTGCTCGAGCGCATACGTGTCTTCTCGTCACGCAAGGACTTGCGTATCTTGGATGTTGGCTGTGCGACAGGGTCGCTCTTGCGCGTGCTCGAGAGAAAAAAATACGCGTCGTTATTGGGCATAGAGCTCTCGCCTTATGCGGCAGGGCTCGCACGGAAGAATTGTACATCGCCCGTCATAACTGGCGATTTTCTCAAGCATGATTTTGGCGATCGTCAATTCGATGTGATAGTATCCACCGAGGTCATCGAGCACGTCACCGACCCGATGCGTTTTTTCCGCAGGGTAAAACGTCTGCTCGCACCGGGAGGCGTGTTCATATGCTCCACGGGTAATGTCCGGTCGCTTGCGGCCCGATTGCTAGGAAAACGATGGCATTACATCGCGCCAGAAGGTCATTTGTTCTACTTCTCGCCGACGACTCTGTCGAGATACTACGCCGCGGTCGGTCTCGAGTCGGTGGAATACTCCGCGTTGGATGGCAAGCATCGTAAGAAAATGCTGCGCATAGAAGACAATATGCTCCTCTCCATACTCGACCGCAGCATGCATAACAACGATCGCCGTGTCGAGTTCGTGCTGAAGATGCTGCGATTCCTTCCTCGTCGATTCATAGGCAGGGTTCTCACCATAGCGATGGGGAAGTACCGCCTTCCGATGGCGAAGAATGGCATTGGTATCGTTGGGGCCGGCAAGGTTTCGCGCAAAAAATGATGCTACGCGCGTTTGCTTGCGCGTCGGTCATTATCTCGAACTAGAATCTATACTTGAGCATGACCCATATGTCCATAAGGCCGGTCTTGACGACGTTCACTTTTTTCCCTTCGCTAAAGCCGCGCGAAGTATATTTCACCGGGACTTCGATCGGCTTGTGCCCGCGTTTGATGAGCTTGATGACCATCTCGAAATCCATATAGAATCCATCCTCTTTGAAGGTGACGCCCTTGATGCACTTCCTGCGGAATACCTTGTACATGGTCTGCGGATCTGTGAGGTGCACGCCATACAGGATATTGAACAGGGTATCGAGCGATTTCGCGCCTATATTCATGATGTGCGCCATGAAGCGATCGCGCCCATTGAATCGACGGATGGTCCAAGCTCCCTTGCCGAGGTGTCGGCTGCCAAGCACGAACGAAGTCTTTCCCAGTAGGATCGGCTTGAGGAGTTTCGGGTAGTCGTTCGGGTCGTACTCAAGGTCGGCGTCCTGTACCATGATGATGTCGCCGCGCGCCTTCTTGAACCCGAACGCGAGCTTGGTGCCCTTACCGCAGTAGTCCTTGAGATGGTAGATGCGTACGCCCGTTTCCCCTTTATGGCGGTCGATGATCGCGGGCGTGCCGTCCGTGCTCGCCGCTTCCACGATGATAATCTCGCGTCGCATGCCTTTGGGGAGTGGGGCGCCCTTGACGCGCTTGAGAATAATATCGAACGTCTTTGCCTCATTGTAGACTGGCATGACTATCGAGAGCAAAAGCGGGACGTGGGTCGATGCCATGCGCCCACAGCGCTGCCAATGATATTATAATCCTTTTGTAATCTTTCGTTAGCTAGGGCGTCTCGTGCATGACACCAATATGGCCTGTGTACGACAATCTTTTTATACCGGAATGGGGTCCGACGAGGCATGGGTGGTGATACTGTGGCATCTTCGCGGAAATGGGCGCTCATCAGCGGCGGGGCCTCAGGTCTCGGATTGCGTATCGCGGGTCATCTGCTCTCGGGCGGATGGTCTGTCGCGGTCTTCTCTAACGACGCTCCTTCCGTCGAGTCGGCGCGCCAGGAGCTGCTCTCGCTCGCGGCAGGCGGGCCGGTGGGCGACCGTGTCCTGGCGCTCGTGTGCGATATCTCCTCGGAGGAGGACGTCGTCTCCCTCGTGCGTACGCTCAAGAATGAAGGCATAACGCCGGACGCCGTCATCAACGCGGCCGCGATCCTCGGGCCCGTGGGTCCGTTCCACGAGAACGACTTCGCGGTGTGGGCGCGGACCATCGACATCGATTTGGTGGGCAACGCCAGGCTCCTGCACGCCATGCTCCCCTTGCTCCTCGAGAGCGTACCGGCGCGCATCGAACGCGGCGAGTCGCTCCCCAAGATCGTCAACTTCGGTGGCGGCGGCGCGGGCTACGCGCGGCTCTACCACACCGCGTACGGCACGGCGAAGACCGCCATGGTCCGTCTCACGGAATCGATCGCACTCGAGTACAAGGGTAAGGTCGAGTGCAATATCATCGCGCCGGGGGCGCACAAGACTGCCATCTGGAACGACGAGACGCACGACAAGGAACCTGCGCAATGGTCAAGCATGGAGAAGCTCTACGCGCTCATCGACTACCTCACAGGCAAGGACTCCGACGGCATCAGCGGCCGATTCATCCACATCGAGAACGACTACCGCAGCTTCACGCCGGAGATATCGGGCACCGACCGGTACCAGCTGCGCAGGACGAACTAGATTCCGTATAACAATCACGATACAATATTCCGTATAACAAGCGCTGCCTTGGCGTATCTCCTGAGGGCCGAGTATTTTTCCAAGAGGAAAAATCCTGCGAGGCCCGAGACGATTCGCGGGTGAATGCGCCGCAGCGCGAGCGACAAGTGAACAGCATGACCACCACGAAACCTCTCACATTCGGCATCATCGGCGCAGGGCTCATGGGCAAGCGCCGCGCGCTATCCATCATGGCGGCGCTGGGCACCAAGATACTCCTCGTCGCGGACACATCGCTCGAGAAAGCGCAGGCACTCGCGCAGCAGTGCGATTGCGACGCGACGACCGACGCCGACGCTCTCGTCGCGCGGGCGGACATTGACTGCGTCATCGTCTGCACCACGACCGAGCACCTCGCGAAGTACACGATCGCCGCGCTCGCGCACGGCAAGCACGTGCTCGTGGAGAAACCGCTCGCCATGCGCCTCGATGACGCGCGGGCGGTGGTCGCGGCGGCAGAGCGAGCGACGGGGAAGATAGTCAAGGTCGGCTTCAACCACCGCTACCTTCCGACCATCATGAAGGCCGCGGAGCTCTACGCCGGCGGCAACGGCGCGATCGGTAAGCTCATGTTCATCAAGGCAACGTATGGCCAGAAAGGGCGCATCGGCTACGAGAAGGAGTGGCGCGCGTTCACCGCTCACGGCGGCGGCGAGCTCCTCGACCAGGGCGTGCACGTGCTCGACTTGTGCGCGCGGTTCATGGGACCGCTCGACCCCAAGACCACGCGCGGCATCGCCGAGCGGTTGTTCTGGGGCGGCGACGCGGACGACAACGCGTTCTTCGTGGTGAAAAACGTCGCGGGCGTCCCTGCGTCCATCCACGTCTCGAGTTCGCTCTGGCGCAACACCTTCCGCTTCGAGATGCAAGGCACGCTCGGCAGGATAGAGATCGAAGGCATCCGCAGCCACTACGGCGCGCCGAAACTCACGCTTCTCACGCGCAACGAGCAGAAGTCCGCCGATGTCGGGGTCTACCAGTTCGACGAACAGGTGTTCACGTTCCCCGACGAGGACACGACATGGACGCGCGAGATGGAGTCGTTCCTCGCTTCGGTGCGGGACGGCGCGCCGGTCGACGGATCGCCGCGGGAGGCGCTCGAGGCGCTCGAAGTAGTGTTCGCGCTGCACGCGAACAACGTGCACGCGAATAACGCGGTGGGACCGCGCGGCAACGGAGGTCATCCATGAACAAATCGCTCATCGTCATCACCGGCGGCGCCGGATTCATCGGCAGCAACCTCGCGGACAAGTTCCTCGCGCAAGGATGGCGCGTGCGCGTCATTGACAACCTCCGCACAGGGCACAATGAGTTCATTGCGCATAACATGTCGAATCCTGATTTCGAGTTCGTCAAGCTCGACCTCAAGGAGGCCGACGCGCTCGTCGATGCCGTCCGCGGCGCGCGTGTGGTCGCTCATCTCGCGGCGAATGCGGACGTCAAAGGCGGCCGCGACCATCCGACGGTCGACTTGTGGGAGAACGGCGTCAACACGAGCAACGTGCTCGAGGCGATGCGCGTCGCGGGCGTGAAGGACATCATCTTCAGCTCCACGGGATCGATCTATGGCGAATCGGAGGTCTTCCCGACACCCGAGGACGCGCCGTTCCCTATCCAGACGTCGATGTACGGCGCGAGCAAGTGCTACGGCGAAGGGCTCATCAGCGCGTACTGCGAGGCGTACGGTATGCGGGCCTGGATCTTCCGCTTCGTCTCCATCCTCGGCGAACGGTACACGCACGGCGTCATCTTCCATCTCATGCAGCAGCTGCGGCAGCATCCTGACCACGTCGATCTCCTCTCGGACGGGACGCCGCTCAAATCATACTTGTATGTCGGCGACTGCGTGGGCGCGATATGGACTGCGTACAACAACGCGCAGGAGAAGATCAATATCTTCAACCTCGGGCACACAGAGGAGATACGCGTGCGCGACATGGTGGGCGTGCTCCTCGAGCATCTCGGCAAACGGCCTGGCGTCGACGTGAAGATCAACTTCTCCGACACGCCGCGCGGGTGGATAGGCGACTCGCCGCACATTCTGCTCGACACCGCGAGGATACGCTCGCTCGGATGGCACACCTCGCTCTCCATCCCAGACGCCGTGCGCAGGACGGCCGACTGGCTATCGCACAACGAATGGGCGCTCGGCGAGGCGTACTTCAGAGAGAAGCCTGCGGTGCCGATGACGGCGCATCCCAGCGGTGTATCCGACGGCATCTACGAAGCCATCCTTCCGTGCGCAGGAGCTGGGACCCGCATGGGCGACATGGTCAAGGAGATCCCGAAACCCATGATTGCGTTCGGCGGTGTTCCGTTCCTGCAGTTCATCATCCTGCATCTGAAGCAGAACGGCATCAGGCGGTTCATCATCCCCGTCGGATACCTCGGCGACGTCATCAAGGAGTACTTTGGCGACGGGTCGCGCTTCGGCGTCGAGATCGTCTACGCGCAGAGCTCGGTCGAGGTAGAGACTGGCGGGTCATTCAAGCGCGCGCTGCCGTACATCGAGGGCGACGCGTTCATGATGCACTACGGGGACGCGTACTTTCCGTACGACTTGGCGCCCATGAAGGAGCGCTTCCTCTCTTCAGGGAAGACCGCGATGTACATCTGCAACCACCGCCCCAAGCTCGAGGGTTTCGATGACAAGAACAACATCATCGTTGATGCGGAGGGGAATATCA
>Ga0209211_10010139_pt1 | contig 12364 bp, 8 predicted proteins | sample RifGroA2_FD_183992 | JGI IMG/M metagenome (GOLD analysis project Ga0209211, IMG submission 183992) | Groundwater microbial communities from Rifle, Colorado, USA - Groundwater A2 (SPAdes) (version 2) | ecosystem: Environmental > Aquatic > Deep subsurface > Groundwater | place: Rifle, Colorado... | reverse complement strand
TCATCTCTCCTCCTTGGTCTCCAGCTCGAACGGCCTGAAAGCACGCCCGCGGCCCTCAAAGAACTTCCCGAAAAATTCGTAATACTCCAGCCGCAGCGCCTGCACGGCCGCCACCAGCCCCTCGAGCCCTATGGCCGCGGCGTTGCCGGCCACCACCGCGACGAGCCCGGCCGCGCTGCCGGGCCCCCAGGTTTTATCGGCCGCGTCGCGCAGCGCCCAGGCCGACGCCAGCAGCGCCGAGTGGCTCATGGCGTAAGCCGCGAGACGCACGAAGCTGACGGTGTTGGACAAGTAAAGGAGCGCCCCTTCGAAAGCCCCGGCCAGGGCTTCGGCGGCAACCGCGAAAAAGCCGCCGTTCTTCTCCTCCTCCCCGCCCCGCCGCAGCAGATACAGGACCGGCCCCGTAGCCAGCCAGCAGGCCGCGGCCAGCCCCATCAGCGGGAGCAGGAGGCGCGGCCCGCCGAGGCCGGCTGCCAGCGCCACGCCGCTCCAGTAGAAGAGCAACCCCGCAAGACCGAACCGGCCCAGCGCCGCCCCGGGCAGGTCCCCGGCGCGGAAACGGTTCACCACGTTCAAGGCCAGGCCCAGGCTTATCACCGCTACCCCGGCGGCCAGCGCCGCTTTCAGCGGCAGCAGCGGGTCCCCCGCCAGCGGGTCGCGCCAAAGCGCGTATTTCCTGAAGCCCTCCATCCCGAAAAAACCGCCGTACAGGAAACCGAAGAGGATAGCGGAGAGCCCGCAGGCGAAGACCACCTTGCCGGCCTCCCGCGCGGCGGCGCGGCCTTTCAGCACCGCCCAGAGCCCGCCCAGGCAGACCACCGCGCCCTGCCCGGCGTCGCCGAACATCATGCCGAACAGCAGCAGGAAGAGGAGCGCGGCGAAGACCGTGGGCTCCACCTCGCCGTAGCGGGGCAGGCCGTATGCCGTCACCAGCGCCAGGAAAGGCCTGAACAGCCGGGGCGGCCTGAGCAGCACCGGGATATCCCCCCCGGCGCCGGGCCGGGCCGTTTCGGCGGCGCAGCGCCCGCCGGAGGCGCCGCTCAGGGCGCCAGCTACTCCCGCCGCCGCGTCCGCCGGAGTCCAGCCTGAGATCAGTACCGCTGTCCCGGTGCGGCCCAGCCCTTCCTCGGCTTCCAGCAGGCGCTTCTCGGCCAGGAAAGCGCGCCCGGCGCAAGCCAGGGGCCCGGCGGCCGCGCCGGCCAGTGAGCGGATCTCGTCCTCTGCCTTCTCCAGCCCTGACCTGGCGCTCCGCTCCTGCTCCGCGTAATAAGCCGCCAGGGCGGCCAGCGTAAAGCCCGGCCGCCCGGGCAGGACCGCCGCCTGGAAACCGGACCGCTTCAGCAGTTCCGTCAGTTCTTCCGCCGGGCGCGGGCCCAGCGCCACCGCATGCAGCCGCCCCTCACTTTCAGCCAGCGGCAGCAGTACGGAGCCGGCCGGCAGTTTCGCGCGCAGCGCGTCCAGGTTTTCCGCCGGCAGCGTCCCGGCCGCAGAGTAAAGAAAAAAGAACTCTTTCCCGGCCGAGGGCAGCGGCAGGCCGGCATAAGGCGCCAGTTTTTCGGCCGCCGCGGAAAAGCCGGCCGCTTTTTCAGCCAGTTCCCCGCGCAGCCTGAGCGGCCCCTGCAGCGCGCCTTCCCAGTTCTCCAGCGCGGCGCGCGCCTCTTCGAAGGACAGGCCGCCGGAAGCCGGCCCCGTTACCGCCCCGGCGGCCCGGCTCAAATCCCGCAGGCGCAGGAGCAGGCTTTCGCAATCCCTTACCGCCCCGCTTTTCTCTCCCGGCACGGCGGCCAGTTCGGCGCTTTCAGCCAGTTCCAGAACCCCGGCGCGGCCCAGGCCGCGCAGGGCCGCGCGCGCGTCTTTTTTCAGCAGCAGGACGTCCAGCCGCGCCATTTTTACCGGGCTAAACATAACTCACCCCGGACAAGCGGCGCAGTATTTCCCCGGCTTCCAGCTTAAGCCGGAGCCCCTCCGAGATCGTGGTCAGGTCTGAGACCTCCACCCGGCGCAGGGCCAGGTAAGCGGCCGCCGCCCCGAAACCGATATGGCTGCCCCTGAAAGCCCTTAAGGCCAGCTGCGCGTAACGCCGCCAGGCGAGGGCTTCCGCCCCTGAAGCGGCCGGCTCCGGGCGGCCCGGTTCCACGGCCGCCCCGGCCAGTGCGGTCAATTCTCCCGGCCCGGCCGCGTCGAGCATTTTTCCGAATCTCCGCCGGCTGAAGCGGGCGCCCGGCGCGAAATGCTCCAGCAGCGGCTTTCTGTCCAGGCTGTATGAGAACCGGCCGCGGGAGGCCAGCGCCAGGTTGAAGACGGCCGCTTCCTGCGCGCAAAGCCGGCAGGCATAGTCCCTGTCTTCCCCCGCCAGCGCGGCCGCGCGGGCGGCCAGTTCGGCCAGGTAATCCCTGTCGAGAGCGGCCTCGTAAAAGAACAAAGCTCCCTCTCCGGTCCGCGCGGCATAGGCTTTAGCGAGGCTGGCGCGGAATATTCCGGCCGGCAGGGCCGCCAGCAGTCCGGCCCGGTCTTTCGCCGCCGCCAGTTCCGGACCGTAACCAATGTCCGCCGGCAGGCTGGTAAGCAGCCGCGCCGCTTCACCCCTGTCGCGCCCGGCGTCGAGGGCGCGGACCATGACCTTCAAGTTCTCGAGCTGGAACCGCGCCCCCTGCCAGCCGATAAAAGCGGCCTGCGCCCCGGAGAGGGAGCGGCTTATCCCGCGGATCTCCTTTACAAGGTCTTCGGCCAGCCGGGCCTGTATGCCGGAGGCGCTTATAATGCCCGAGGCTGGAAAAAGCGCTTCCGCCAGGGCGGCCGGCGTCCCCAGCCCGCAAAGGTCTCGGAGGCGCGGCCCGCAGGCCATGCGCCCGCGCCGGCCGTGCAGCCTCGCCGCCAGATAGTCAAGGTCCCCGAGCAACGGCATTTCCCTTCCTCCTAAGTTCCCAACACGCGGCGCACCGCTTCTCCGGCGGCGCGCCGCAGGGCGGACGCGTCGAGCCGCGTCTCTTTTTCTATTTCGGCGCGCGCCGCGGCCAGCAGTTCCTCTTTTTCCCGCGCGGCCGCGGCCAGAGCCGCGGCGGCGCTTTCCCCGGCCGCGAGCCGGGCTTCCGCGGCGGCGGCGGCGGTCAGCTCCGCGGCCCGCTTTTTAGCTTCGGAAAGAATGGTTCCGGCCCGCGCGCGCGCCTCGGCGACGAGCCGCGAGCCTTCAGCTTCGGCCGCCAATACTTTCTCTATAACTTCGCGCATAATAAAATAAATAATTACACCGGACAAAGCCGGGAAGCAGGGCGAAAATCATCCAATGGCCGCCCAAAGAGCAGAGTAGCAAAACGGGCCGAAAAGAAGCAATACAAAAAAATACTCGCGGGACACCCGACCTCCTGCTATTGCTAACGGGGTTTTGATCATGCCTAATACTTCATGTAATTTAAAGGATTGTGTATGGCAAAAAAACGCAGGTGGGCTTAATTAGGATAGCAGCGCACCCACAAAATAGTTAATTCAAGGCAGCATATTTCCAGATATAGGCCGCGGCCCCGGTTTTCACGCAGATCCATAGACGATATTCTTCCGTCGCCGAATACCGCGATGAGACTGTCATCCTTCCGATAGTGCTGGCGGCACAGTCCCCTGGAGGAGGGGGGCCGGCTGTGTCGTCGTCTAAAGTGTCTATCTGCGTATAGCTCAGAGTGGCGTTTCCTGGCGTTCCAACAGAGAGGCTGCTTGCCGGACCCGCGGCACCAATGCCGACCCTGCCGGCGCTCAGGTCGCCATAAATGAGGCCCCCGATGTTCAACTCGTTGTTGGCCGCCGGTGCTGAGGTGTCTTTCTCATAGCCGATAACTATATTGCCGGCGCCGGTGGTGATATTGTCGCCGGCCTTGAAGCCCAGCAGAATGTTGTCAGAGCCGGTAGTAAGTCCATAACCCGCCCGATACCCCATGATCGTCGAGCTGGAGAAAGATGTATTATTCAATATACCATAGCCTGCTTCTCTGCCGAATATTGAATTGGCAGAACCTGTGGTGTTGAGGTAGCCGGCACTTCGCCCAATAAAAGAGTTGTGACTCCCCGAAGTGTTCATGACGCCAGCCTGATATCCCATGAAGGAGTTGCCTTCGCCTGTGGTGTTGTAGTAGCCGGCCTCCGCCCCCAGAAAAGAGTTGTTATTTCCAGTGGTGTTGCTGAGGCCTGCACCAGCTCCCACGAACGTATTGTTCGTCCCAGTGGTGTTGAGGGAGCCTGCCCACCCCCCAATAAAAGAGTTGTTGTTTGCAGTGGTGTTATCGCTGCCTGCAAGATTCCCAATGAATATATTGGACCCCCCTGTGGTGTTGGACTCGCCCGCCAAAGACCCGATAAAAACGTTGCCCTCTCCAGTGGTGTTGAAATAACCGGCACCATACCCAATGAAAGAGTTGAGACGTCCTGTGGTGTTGTAGTAGCCGGCCTTATACCCCAGGAAAGAGTTGTTGTCTCCCGTGGCAACTCTGCCGGCATCTATCCCCACCCCCAGGCTGCCGAATCCAGGCAGCACGGCAAGCACCGTACTACCGGCTATCTGGTACCGCGCGGCGGTGATGTCGCTGGAAGTGTTCACGCCGTAAGAGCCCATTTGCAGCGTTGTGGTGCCCACATGATTGCCCAGGCTGTCGCCCCCGCCCCCGGAGGCCTGCCATACGGCATTGCCGGAGGCGTCGGAGGTAAGCACTTTGCCGGCGCCCTGTGAGCCGTCGGTGATCTTTACCTGGCCGTTCACATGCAGTGTGGCGTCCGGCGACGCCGTGCTGATGCCGACCCTGCCGGCGCTCAGATCTCCGAAGATAAGGCCGCCTATGTTCAACTCGTTGCTGACCGCAGGCGCGGAAGTGCCTTTGTTGTACCCGATAACTATATTGCCGGCGCCGGTGGTGATATTGTAACCAGCCCTGAACCCCACCAAAATATTGTCTGAGCCGGTCGTAAGCGCTGAACCAGCCTGAAACCCTACGAGAGTTGAACTAGAGAAAGAATTGTTCGCCACTCCATAACCAGCCTCATCACCGAAAATGGCGTTGGCAGACCCTGTCTTAGTGAAATTGCCGGCCATATACCCGACAGCAGAGTTGTTCCTGCCCGTGGTATTGCCGTAGCCGGCCCTATAACCAAGGAAGGTATTGGAGCCTCCCGTAGTGTTGAGGGTACCGGCCCACCCCCCCAGGAAAGAATTGTACTCGCCCGTAGAGTTGTCGGAGCCCGCATAAGCCCCAACGAAAGAGTTGCCTCCGGCAGTGGTGTTGGACCATCCTGTCCTTATCCCCAGGAAAGTGTTAAGGTTCCCAATTGTGTTGTAGTAACCGGCCTCATATCCGAGGAATGAATTGTCCCCGCCCGTAGTGTTGGATAAGCCGGCCTGATGTCCCACAAAAGTGTTGGCCGACCCCGAGGTATTGTAAGAACCTGCCACGGATCCCAGAAAAGTGTTGTCTATCCCGGTCGTGTTGTCGCGGCCCGCCAAGTACCCCAGGAAAGAGTTGCCAGATCCGGCAGTGTTGGAGTAACCAGCCCTATACCCCAGGAAGGAGTTGTACGGCCCCGTGGTGTTGTTATAGCCGGCCTGATACCCGAAGAAGGAACTGAAATAGCTCGAGTTCACTCTGCCGGCGCCTACGCCCACGGCCAGACCTTCGCCTCCCACCAGCACGGCAAGCACCGTGCTTCCGGCTATCTGGTAGCGCGCGGCAGTAATGCTGCTGGAAGTGTTCACGCCATATGAGCCCATCTGCAGTGTGGTGGTGGCAACATGGTTGCCTAAATTATCGCCCCCGGCACCCGCGGCCTGCCAGGTGGCGTTACCTGCAGCGTCTGAGGTAAGAACTTTGCCAACGCCCTGAGAACCGTCGGTGATCTTTACCTGGCCGTTCACATGCAGCGTCGCTTCCGGCAGCGCCGTGCTGATGCCGACCCTGCCGAGGCTCAGATCTCCGTAGATAAGGCCGCCTATGTTCAGTTCGTTGCTGGCCGCCGGAGCGGAGGTGTCTTTCTCATAGCCGATAACTATATTACCGGCGCCGGTGGTGATATTGTCGCCGGCCTTGAAGCCCAGCAGAATGTTATCGGAGCCGGTTGTAAGCCCATAACCGGCCTGATACCCCATAATCGTTGAACTGGAGAAGGAAAATGTGGCTGCGCCTCTCCCCGCATCATATCCCACTAGTGTATTGGCCGAGCCTGTCTGATTGTAAAGGCCAGCCCCGAAGCCGAGGGCTGAATTATTACTGCCCGTGGTGTTACTAAAACCAGCCCTGTAGCCGAGAAATGAATTCTCGTAGCCCGTGGTATTAGAATAGCCGGCCGCGAAACCGAGAAATGAATTGCTATTACCTGTGGTATTGGTATAGCCGGCCCAATCACCAATGAATGAATTCTCCAAGCCCGTTGTGTTAAAGTGGCCGGCTTGGTAGCCGAAGAATGAATTACGGTAGCCAGTGGTGTTGGAATACCCGGCCAGGCTGCCGAAGAACGAATTCTCATAGCCCGCGGTGTTGAAACGGCCAGCAGCGAAGCCGAAGAATGAATTGTTATTTCCCGTCGTGTTGTCCTTGCCGGCATGACTTCCGAGAAGTGAATTTCCACCTCCCGTGGTGTTGGCTTGTCCCGCGTAATTGCCAATAAAGGCATTGTAATCCCCACTTGCCCCGGCGTAGATTCCATAAGCAATGCTGTCAGTGCCTGGTAGCACGGCTACCATGGCGGAGCCGTTTATCTGGTAGCCCGCCGCAGTGATATTGCTGGAGCTGTTCACGCCGTAGGAGCCCATTTGCAGCGTCGTGGTGGCCACATGGCTGCCAAGGTTGTCGCCTCCGATGCCGGCGATGGCCGTAGAACTTATGCTCTGGGCATAGGCGGCTGTCGCGGCGTAAACAGCGTATATGGAGGAGGCTATCTTCTCGCGACCGAGAAGATCGCCCGCCACGGTCACTTCTATATACGGCGTGACCGTTTTCCAGTCAACGGACGGCGTTATAGAGACGTTGAACAGGCCGGTGGAAACCGCGACGGCCATGTCGGAGCTGCACCAGTACTGCGTGGAGCCGCCGCTATTGGTCACGCAGAATTTCATCGTCCTGTCCCCGGTTACCGGCTTGCCGCTTTCACGGTAATAGCCCTGGTAGTTTATCTCCTGCGGGACGCCCGCGTAAGCCGCGCAGTGGAACGCGGCGAGCGCCGCCAGGATCTTCATACCGTGTTTGCAAAGGTTCATATGGCCTCTCTTGAAAAAATTCCGGTCACTTCTGTTCAACATGGGGGTTGGCCTCAGCCGCCTGAACGGCTGTGGCGAATTTAATATTTAGTCCCAGGTGATGGGTTATCCCGAATTCACCCATCTGCAGGAACGCGTAGTCCAAACTTATCCCGCGCGACGCAATGCCCGCGCCAGCCCTGAACCCGCTGCCGGCGTCATTGCCGGAATAACCGGCCCTTAAAAAAATTCCTTTCACGGGCGAATATTCTATCCCGGCCCGGGGTTCGGTCTTTCCTGAGTTCGGGATGCCGCAGTCAAGCATGAATGCCAGACCGTCGAACGGTTCATAGGCCGCGCCGGCTTCCCAGATCATCGGCGGGGTTTCGTTCGCCGCGTCGAACTTGACGGCGCTGCCGGCGTTCTTTAACGCAAGTCCGAACATAAGTTTCGCTTCGGGGCCGGAAGGTTTGTAAAACAGCCCCAGATCAAATAAAAACGCGCGGCTTGTCGCGCCGCCGATCTTCTGCGAGGCTGTCTTCGCCGCCGCACCGGCCGCGAGTTTCCGGCTGAGCTCCCTGGAGAAATTCAGACCGAGGACATAAGCCCCCGCCGTGTAGTCGGCCGTACTGTTGCCGGCGGCGTCGTATCCGCTTATATCGCCGTAGTCCAGCTTGCGGTACTCGATACCGTACGCGTACTTCCCGGACCGTCTGCCAATAACCACATCCTGATAATTTATACCCTCGACCCACGCAGAATACGATAGCCCGGCCGACACGGAACCTTCCTCGCCTGGGGCGCAATTCAGGGCCGGATTGAGCAGTACCGCGTAGGCGTCCGTAGGCCGTCCCACCGCCGCGCCGCCCAGCGCTATGCCGGCCGCACCCGCGTCCATGCGCAGGAAATCGAAAGCGTTGCCGCCCACATCGGAAGCCGCCGCGCCAGCCGCAAGACACATGCCCGCCGCTAAGCATAAGCCCATGGATCGCAGGATCCCGGGCGATCTGCGGGTAAAGGCCGGCGATCTGTCACAATTTTCCGGAGTCATCTGATTATCGCGAACTTCCCTGTCCGCCTGCTCCCCGGGCTCCTGACCAGGTATAAATATATGCCGCTGGCCGCCTTATTGCCGCCCTTGGTGCGAGTATCCCAGACGATCTGGCCGCCCGAGGAATTCGCCCCTTCCCAGACAAGCGCCCCGCGCGCGGTATACACCTCGACGTTGCTTCCGTCGGGAGCCACGAAAGTTATGCCGCCAGTGTCGGTACCGGTCTTTCCGGCTCCAATGCCCGCATCGGGCCCATTCGGCCGGAACGGAGACGGGTAAACCTTCGTCTGACCGAGCCCGGAGATGATCTCGCTTCCGGCCATGAAGAAGCTTAAATGCGGAGCGTAGGCCGACACCGTGCCCGAGGTCCTTGCGGCCGTCGGCAGAGGCTCCCATTTAGCCGTAGCCTCGTTCAGGATATATATCCGCGGGTTCGCGATGGCAGTCGGATCATATGGCAGCGTGACGAGCAGTGTGCCTTGAGGAAACGCCACATCATCTTTAACGCAATTGCCATCGGAGCTGTTGTCATCACAATAGTCTATCCCGGTTATACTGCCGGACAGGCCGCCGGAATATTCGCCCTGAAAAGCCGCGTTAGCGGCGGCAAGCAGCGCGTCAACGGGGGCGGTGTCTATTCTGAGATAGCCGTCGGTCGGGAAAACTTCCTGCGCCATCTTGACCTCGGTATCGCCGGCCTGTACAGTCTTTACTACGTTATTCTGGTCGTACTTGAACCGGGTCGCGAACGTAAAATCAAGGGCGACTGCGGGAACGCCATCCTCGCTGAGCACGCCCGTGCTCACGTCTACCCTGTATATTGAGTTGTACTCCCACGAGGTGGTAGAGGGGAAGATGGCCAGGCGGTTGTTCTCCCCGTCATAAGAAACCGTAGAAAATACGATCTCTTCGTTCAGGCTATGTCCGGCGCGGTTTCTTATCCGGTAGACACGCAACGCTGACAGTGTGTCCAATAAGACAGGCTGGCTGAACAGCAAAGGCGCGGGCATGCCGGTGGAGATCCCTATCAGCTGCCCTTTAAACCGCCATGCCTCGAATTCCGGTGACAGCCAGGCCCACTGCTCCTTCGCAAGCTCGCTGTAAAACCCGATGAGCGCGCGTGCCGTGCCGGAGGAGAGCTCCGCGACAAGCTCCGGCTCTCCCGAAAAGAACAGTGATTTACTGCCGGCTGTTAGCGCCGTGGGAGAGTCTTTAGTAAGCCGAACGAGCTCCTTGGAGCCGGACGCCAACGCCGCGGCGGCAGGCCCGGCGTACAAGAAGACAAGCGCGATAAGGAGAAAATATTGTTTGCGACCCAAGGCGGGCATTTTTGCGGTCCGAGTCTGGTGATATAAGTACTGCGTACGGTCCCCTCTTCTATCCTTGCGAATTCCGCCTACTCCGCTATAATAACAAAAAGCGGGTCTTTTTCGTGCTTTTTCGCAAGGTTCCCCGGGCCGGCTGGCGTTGGACCGGTTTCGGCTGTAAGGGATTCAGTCTTCCGGAGCCGACGGGTCAATTGCAATCGTGGCGGAACTAGCGGTTATTAATATTTTAATAACCCTTAAATTCCCGGCCTTTCCGGCATAATTGTTCGGCGGTAAAAAATTTAGCTATTGCGCAGCGGCAACATTTTTCATCGTCAATAATGAGCAGTGTTTTACCGTGCATAACCGCCTCCCTCGGAGCGAAAATACCCCGCGGGGCGGGGTATTTCATCGCGGCCAGGTGCCTTTACAGCTTGTGCTTACGGCGGAACTCGGCCACTTTCAGGCGGACGGCGGCGCGCCGCAGGGCCGCGCTCGCTTCTTCCAGGTCCAGGTCGGCGTCGCGGATCGCCAGGAGTTCCTTGGCCTTCTGGTGGGCCTGGCGCGCGCGTTCCTCGTCAACTTCCTTGGCCAGCTCGGCGGACTCGGCCAGGATCAGCACCTTGTCCTTATGGATCTCGGCGAAGCCGTTGAGCACGGCGAAGATCTCCTTGTGCTGGCCTTCCCTGTAGTGCAGTACGCCTTCCATCAGCTGCACCACGAAGGAAGCGTGGCCTGGCAGCACCCCCATCTCGCCCCCGAAAGCCGGTATGGTTACGAAATCGACCGGCTTATCCGAGAGGACGGTCTTCTCGGGGGTCACTATCGTGAGGAGGAGTTGCTTTTTATCCATATTCCAAGCCTGTCAGCTTAAGCGGCCTGCTGCTCTTTGGACCGCGCTATGACTTCTTCGATGCCGCCGGCCATCCAGAAAGCCTGCTCCGGGATGTCGTCGAGGCGGCCGCTCAGGATCTCCTGGAAGCTGCGGATGGTCTCTTTCAGCGGCACGTACTTGCCCTCGCGGCCGGTGAACTTCTCGGCCACGGAGAAGGGCTGCGACATGAACTTCTGGATCTTGCGCGCCCGGTTGACGGTCTTCTTGTCCTCGTCGGACAGTTCGTCGATGCCGAGGATGGCGATGATATCCTGGAGTTCCTTGTAGCGCTGCAGTATCTTCTGGATGCCGCGGGCGGTATTGTAATGCTCGTTTCCGATCACGCGGGGGTCGAGGATGCGGGAGGTCGAGTCCAGCGGGTCCACGGCGGGGTAGATGCCCAGCTCGGCGATGGAGCGGGACAGCACCACGGTGGCGTCCAGGTGGGTGAACACCGCGGCCACGCCGGGGTCGGTGAGGTCGTCGGCGGGCACGTAGACGGCCTGGATCGAGGTGATCGAGCCTTTCTTGGTGGAGGTGATGCGCTCTTCGAGCACGCCGATCTCCGTGGTCAGCGTGGGCTGGTAGCCTACGGCCGACGGCATGCGGCCCAGCAGCGCCGAGACTTCGGCGTTGGCGAGCACGTAGCGGAAGACATTGTCCAGGAACAGGAGCACGTCGCGGCCCTTCTGGTCGCGGAAATACTCGGCCTGGGTGAGGGCGGTGAGACCCACGCGGGCGCGGGCGCCGGGGGGCTCGTTCATCTGGCCGTAGACCAGCGCGGTCTTGGACAGCACGGTGGAGCCGTCGGAAAGCTTGGATTCCTGCATTTCGAGCCAGAGGTCGTTGCCCTCGCGGGAGCGCTCGCCGATGCCGCCGAACACGGAGCAGCCGGCGTGCTGGCGGGCCACGTTATTGATCAGCTCCATGATGACGACGGTCTTGCCGACGCCGGCGCCGCCGAACAGGCCGACCTTGCCGCCCTTCATGAAGGGAGCGAGGAGGTCGATGACCTTGATGCCGGTCTCGAAAATTTCAGGGGAGGTCTTCTGCTCGGTGAGCGGGGGCGCTTCGCGGTGGATCGGCAGGAACTCCTTGGTGTCGATGGGGCCGCGGTAGTCCTGGGGCTCGCCCAGCACGTCGATCAGGCGGCCGAGGCAGGCCTCGCCGACCGGGACCATGAGCGGCGAGCCGGTGTCTTTCACCTCTATGCCCTTGCCGAGGCCCGTGGTCGGGCCCAGCGTGATGGCGCGGACGGTATTGTCGCCCAGGTGCTGGGCCACTTCGGCCACCAGCGTCTTTTCCTTCCCGTCCTCATGGTACTTTATCTTGAGGGCGTTCAGGATCCTGGGCAGCTGGCCCTGCTGGAACTCTATGTCCAGCACCGGCCCGATTATCTGCACGATTTTTCCGATATTCATGGTAACTCCGTAACTAGTTGTTCAGGGCTTCCGAGCCGCTGACGATCTCGTTCAGCTCGGTGGTGATCATCGCCTGGCGCGTCTTGTTCATCTTCAAAGTGAGGCCATCGATAAGCTCGGTGGCGTTCTTGGAGGCCGATTCCATCGCGTTCATGCGGGCGGCCAGCTCGGCGGCCTGGGATTCCAGGAGCGTCCGGTAGAGCTGCGCGCCGATATGGCGAGGGATCAGCTCTCCGAGCAGGGCGGCCTTGCCGGGCTCGAAGGAGAAGAAATCGCTGGTGCGCTTTTCATCGTTCCGCTCTTCCTCCATGATATGGCGCTTCAGCGGCAGCAGGCGCCCCGTGGCGATGTTCTGCGTCATCATGGATTTGAATTCGTTATAGATGAAGGTCACGCTCTCCACAGGGCGCTCCTTGTAGATCTTCATTATGGCGTCGGAGAGCAGCTGGGCGTGCACGTAGCCCACCTTGGGGAAAACGCCGACCAGTTCGTGCGCTATCTCCAGGT
>Ga0209211_10010138_pt1 | contig 12364 bp, 10 predicted proteins | sample RifGroA2_FD_183992 | JGI IMG/M metagenome (GOLD analysis project Ga0209211, IMG submission 183992) | Groundwater microbial communities from Rifle, Colorado, USA - Groundwater A2 (SPAdes) (version 2) | ecosystem: Environmental > Aquatic > Deep subsurface > Groundwater | place: Rifle, Colorado... | reverse complement strand
GCGCGCCGCGGCAAGAATTGGGCGCGCGCCGACGAGCTCCGTACCCTGATAGAATCGGCGGGCTACACCGTCGAAGACAAAGACGGCAGTACCCGGGTCTTGAAACAATAGAGGGGCCGCGAGGAGGCCGTATTGCTTATCTCTCGCCATGGCGAATTATAAACAAGGGGAGCGATTAGTCCTGGACTACGAAATTGACTAACCTACCTGGGACGACGATGGTGCGGATGATTTTTTTGCCGTTTAGCCTATCTTGTACGGCTTTCGTCGCTGCGGCTTCCTGCGTGACCGAATCGCTGCCCGGTGCGACGCTCGCCTGTCCGCGCGTCTTGCCGTTGACTTGGACGGCAATCGTAATCGTTGCTTCCTCAAGGCGTGAAGCATCATAGGACGGCCAATCAGAGCTATGCACGGATGATTTCTTGTGGCCGGCGTCAAACCAGAGCTCCTCGGCGAGAAACGGGGCGAAGGGAGCCAGCAACCTGATAAAGCCGTCCCATTGCGTGCGCGACGCTTTCTTGACCTTTTCCGCGTGGTTGAGGAATATCATAAGTTGACTTATCGCGGTGTTAAACTTCAGCGCTCCTATATCATCCCCTACTTTCTTGATGGTGCGATGAAGAACGCCCTCAAGCTCGGGCACGTCTTCATCGCAGACACATTCTTGAAAGCGCGCGACACGCTCGAGGAAGCGGCGTACGCCGACGACGCTGTCGGGATTCCATGGGAAGCTGCTTACCTCGTTGTAAGGGCCTATAAATGCGAGGTACATACGCACCGTGTCAGCTCCCAACCGTCCGACCACCTCATCGGGGTCAATGACGTTGCCGCGCGATTTGCTCATCTTTTGTCCGTCGGGCCCCAGAATGAGTGAGCGGTTCATGCGCCGCGTGTACGGCTCCGGCTCTTTGACGAGACCGAGGTCGAAGAGCGCCTTGTGCCAGAAGCGCGAGTAGAGCACGTGCATCGTCGTGTGCTCCGCGCCCCCTGAATAGAGGTCTACGGGCATCCAACTTTTGAATTTGTTTTGAACCTTGGAACTTAAAAATAGTTTGGAGTTTGGAGTTTGGAGTTTGAGAATTTCTGGCACGCAGTAAGCCAGGTAGTACCAAGAAGAATCCACGAATGTGTCGAGCGTATCGGTCTCGCGCTCCGCCTTTCCTTTGCACTTTGGGCATTTCACACTCACCCATTTCTTCGCCTTTGCGAGCGGCGACTTCCCGCTGCCTTCAGGCAAATAGTCTTTGACCTCCGGGAGCTTCACCGGGAGTTCGCTGTCCTTGACCGCAACGGGCCCGCATGACGGGCAGTGCACGATGGGTATCGGCACGCCCCAGTAGCGCTGGCGGGAAACTATCCAATCGCGGAGTTTGTATTTGACAACCCGCCTACCGAAGTGATCCGCGATTTTCGGTATCGCTTCATCGCTTGTAAGGCCGTTAAAGTCCCCTGAATCGAAGAGGATGCCCCTTCCCGCGTAACATGCGTCACCCAGCACACGGGTCCACGCGATGCGCCAGTCTTCGTGGTTGATGAAGGCCGACATTTCTTTCGCGCTCACCCAGAAGACTTCATGCCGGGATTTCTCATCGGGCGCAATATCTACTTGCGTGCCGTCCCCAAGCTTGAAAAGCATCGGCGTAAAGTGAGCGAACGTATTTACCTTGCGGTTGTCGCTGTAGTACTTGCTGTGTATCGTGCCGCCGAGCTTGCGGACGAGCCTGGCATTCGCGTAGCCCGTTTCTTCGGCAATCTCCCGCTTTGCGGCAGCGACCGCATCCTCGCCTTCGTTCATGCCGCCCGAAACACATCCGCGGACATCGACGGGTTTGTACTTTACGGCGAGATACTTGTCCTCCGACCAGTGCTGAACGAATGCCATCACGGAGTTCCTGTCTGCGAACGATTCATTGTCGTGAACCGCATCCGCCCCCGCCGTGCGCACCACAAGCGGCTCCAAAGTTTCTTTGAGAGGAATGCCGTACTTCTTTGCAAACGCATAATCGCGCTCGTCGTGCGCATCCGCGAAGACCGCGCCCGCACCGTAGTGACCGAGTACAAAATCCGCCACCCACACGGGGATTTCCTTGCCGGTTGCGGGATTAACGGCCCTTACGCCCTTCAGTTCGACGCCTGTCTTCTCCTTTTCCTCCGCCAAGCGTTCTATCTCCGTACGCTTCTTTGCTTTTTCAACGTACGCCTCAATCTCTTTCGCGTTTCTGCAGGTCTGACTTGCACAAGCTTGCGCGACCCACGGATGCTCCGGGGCAAGCACAAGGTACGTGCCGCCGTAGAGAGTGTCTGCGCGCGTGGTGAAAACGCGTATGGTTGGGCGCAACCACATCAGCACCGTCATTTCTTTCTCACCTGTGAAGTGTGGTGTTTCCGCGACAACTCGTTCCGCCTTGATACCCAGAGTCTTTTCGAGGTTAGCAACCTGTTTTTCACTTATAGCAGTATCGTTTATATCATGCAGAATTGTTATAGATTTTGCATTTTTCTTTATCTTGGCGGCATCAAATGTCCACACAAATCGTTTATCAAAATTGCGCGGCTTATCTTTAAAGTTACGGTCAACAAAGCCGCCGGCAAGCACCAATCGCGCTATAGGTCTTTTCAGTTGCTCCACGACTTTCATCGCTACAACAGCACCTAGACTGCCGCCAAAAAGGACGGTGTTCTCGTCATAGTTGGTTGCGGCAAGCGCCGCTGCGACCTGCTCATCTTCTGAGGGATGGTCAGGGTTAGGTAAAGTCGGGATAATCACTTTGTGCCCCTGTTTTTCGAGCTCAGCCTTCCAGTAGTGGAAACGCGGACGGTCGGGACTTCCCTGGAACCCATGCAAAATGACATAAGTATATTTCTTGTCGTCGAGAATCAGGGGGAAATCGATTTCGGCACCTTCCGAGCGGCCTATCCAGTTTTTTTGCGACTCCTTTATTTCCTTCGGCCAGTCGAGGGCGTCAAGGTCGCCTATGAGGCGCTCCGCATAGTCGGTAATTTTGATATTCCACTGAAGCATCTGCTTCTGGACTACTTCGCTGTCGCAGCGCTCACACTTGCCGTCTACCACCTGCTCGTTGGCGAGCACGGTTTTATCCTTGGGGCACCAATTTACCGCGGTCTCTTTGCGGTAGACCAACCCCGCCTTGAAAAATTGCAGGAAGAGCCACTGCGTCCACTTGTAGTAAGCGGGGTCGCACGTGACCACCTCGCGTGACCAATCGAACGATGTCCCCATCGAGCGGATTTGTTTCTTCATGTACTCGATGTTGCCGAGTGTCCATTTCCGCGGATTGAGCTTGTTCTTGATGGCGGCATTCTCGGCGGGTAGCCCGAAGGCGTCGAACCCTATCGGGTAGAGCACATTTTTGCCCTGCATGCGGCGGAAGCGCGCGAGAATATCGGGCACCGCAAAGGCATACCAATGGCCCACGTGGAGATTGCCCGATGGATACGGGAATTCGACGAGGAGATAATAGTTATCCTTCCCTTTGGCCTTGTCGGCCGTCTTGTAGAGGGCGTCCTTCTCCCACTTCTTTTGCCACTTTTTCTCTATCGCCGTGTGGTCGTAACTCTTCATTCGGAAAGACTAGCACATTTTGCCGGAAGCTGGCAGCTGGGAGCTCGCAGCTATTTCGTCGGATAGGGCGGGTAGCGTTCGGGGTCTATTGTCCGGTCAAAGCAAACCTTACCCGCGCTATGTTGCCAGTTGTCTTGAACATCCGTTCCCGCACTCTTTGGCTCAACGGCAACCGCGTAGGGACGACCCTCCGTGCCGTTCGTACCGCCTTCCGCCGCGAACGTCGCGCAAAGTTTGAACGAAAGCCTGCCGGTGGATGAGTATTCGTACGGCTCCTTCGTCTGCGGGTCCACGGGCACCATGAAACCGGAGATGGGGTCCACTAGTTCCGCAAGACCCGCGGGAAGCTTCTGCTTCTGCTGCCAGTAGTTCACGACCTGCCATTGAATCGTCTGCAAGTCCTGCACACGGATTGCATCCTGCTTTTGCACGCGTATCTGCTGCGGAGTACCGATGATGAAGAATCCGGCGATTATCGTGATGAGGACGAGCACTCCCGCAGCCCAATTGACCATCCGCGCGCGCGTTGGCTCGCGTTCCCAATACCCCCAGAGGTCGGCCATAAAGTGCATGAAGCCCAAGCCCGCGACAAGAAGCACGGTCAGCACCTTGAGGAGGAAGCCGACGGTGAGGTCTTCTCCCTGCAGATACGTATTGAGAAGCACGATGAGGTCTACGACGATAGTGGCACCCGCAAGGAAGAGCGTGAGGAAGAGCGCCCACCGGCGGACCCAGATGTCGTTGCGCGACGGGTCGGATGCGATGTCGCGCCGGATGAAGCGCATGAGGATGAGGAAAACGGGCGTCAGCACGATGAGCGCCGCCGTCTCATAACTGATACTACTGGAGTACGGGTCGACGTAGTACGAGCCCGAAACAGGATTCGGATATGCCTTGTTAATGTACTCAAACACGAGCGTAATAAAAGCCACGACACCCGCATAGAGCGAGGCCATGGCACCGAACCAGAGGACAAAGTCCTTTGGCGTTACCTTTGGTTTATCCATATTATTTTTTACTTAATTGCTAAATGCCGCTCTATTTTGGTAGATTGGGAACCACCTGACGAATTCGCTGTTCGAGAGCCCGGCGCTTTTCCGGCTCTTCTTGAACGACTCGTTGCACGGTCTTGAGGTCGCGCTCAATCTCATAGAGCCGAAGGCTCATGGACGTCGTTTTCTCTTTTATCTCGTAAACATCATTACGAAGAGTACCAACTTCGTCCTGTAATTTGTCAAACTGCGAAAGAACCAGCTTATCGTTCTCTATAAGCGTGTCGATATTGGCACTAATCCGGGCAAGGGACGCTTCAGGTTTTGTACTCCTCTTTTTCATTCCCCTATAATAGCATATACCTCCGGTCGTCAACATGCGATCAAAATATCCCTTTTCCGGAGGTTTAACCTCCGAAGTTACAACAAAGTGAAATAAACAGTGACTGTCCACGTTTCCTACCCGAAGATTTACGCGAAGGAAAAATATTACAACACAACAAAGTGAAATAAACGGTGACTGTCCCCGTTTATCACCCCGTTTATACAACACAACAAAGTGAAATAAACGGTGACTGTCCCCGTTTATAAATATACAACACAACAAAGTGAAATAAACGGTGACTGTCCCCGTTTATAAAATGGTACCTGACACCATTTCCTATTGCGTAAGCGCGAACATGGGAGCATCATTTCCGTATGCTATCACCGTCCACCTAGTAAGCGTACCCAGCTGTACGGGGGAACTACAAGCAGTAACATTGCCGAGACCCAGTCGACCAGTATCGTTATATCCCCATGCCCAGAGCGTTCCATCGGTTTTGAGAGCGTGGGATCTATTATTTCCCGCACTGACTCTTGTCCACGTGGCAAGTGTGCCCACCTGCACCGGAGAGGAGCGGTGGGTGGTGTCGCCCAAGCCGAGCAGTCCTGCGGTATTTCTTCCCCAAGACCACAGCGTGCCATCGGTCTTGATAGCGAGCGCATGGTTACTTCCTATGGCGCTCACCTTTGACCAGGTTGCAAGGGTGCCCACCTGCACCGGAGAGGAGCGATGTGCGGTGTCCCCGAAACCGAGATTGCCGTATAAGTTTCTTCCCCAACACCATAGGGTCCCATCCGTCTGAATGGCGGCTCTATACACAAAATGGGCCGAAACATTTGCCCAGGTGGCAAGGGTGCCCACCTGCACCGGCGAGGAACGGTCGGCGGTAGAGGCATGCTGTAACCCTATACCCAGTTGGCCATAGTGGTTGCGGCCCCATGCCCACATAGTTCCATTTGTCTTGATAGCGGTGCTAGCTGCGGCGCTTGCCCACGTGGCGAGCGTACCCACCTGCACCGGGGAGGAGCGGCTCACGATGTCGCCAACCCCAAGATAGCCCTTGCTGTTGCTACCCCACGCCCAGAGTGTTCCGTCGGTTTTTATCCCAAATGTTTGCGACGAGCCGTCTATCTTGGACCATGTGCTAAGCGCACCCACCTGTACGGGCGAGGAGCGCTGAACAATATCGCCGAGACCGAGAGCGCCGGAGGTGTTGAACCCCCACCCCCATAATGTTCCATCCGTCCGGGTGGCCAAAGCGGATGCACCTCCTACGGTAACACTCGCCCAAAGAATAGAGCCTTCCACTTGCACGGGGGAAGAGCGTTCCACAACATCGCCAAGGCCAAGTTGCCCGACGTTGTTGCTACCCCAACCCCACAAATAAATTGGCGCAGAGGGCGAGATCATGCTCGCGGGGCCTTTGCCCATCAGTTTTTGGAAGAGCATACGGAAAAACCGCGCTTACCGCGCGGAATATGATGACCGTATAAAGCGCCCGGCTACCCGCTTACCTTCGATGACCCCCCCCGCAGTTATATTTTGTGCCTTCAACTTACGCATGGAGAGATTATAGCACCCCCTACTTACCTCCGTGCGAAACGTGTCACGATTTTATTCTAAGTATGTTTAATCCATTACCCCGGTAGCAGAGCAGAGCTCGCTACGGGGCATGCATTACGTCGCTTAACTGTGTAGAAACTCCCCCATTAGAAAGCTACGCTTCTTAACGGGGCATGCATTATGTCGCCTAACTGTGCAAAAATTCCATCACGTCACCATCTTGGACCACGTATTCCTTCCCTTCCGTACGCAGTGTCCCCTTCTCGCGTGCCTTTGACCACGAGCCCGCCTCAAGCAATATATCCCAGCGGATGACTTCCGCGCGGATGAATTTGTCCCGGAAATCGGTATGAATTGCAGCTCCCGCTTCGGGTGCTGTGGAGCCGCGCCGTATCGTCCACGCGCGGGATTCATCCTCGCCTGTCGTGAAAAATGAGATCAGGTCGAGGAGGTGGTACCCGCCTTTGATGAGGTCGTCGAGGCCGTCATTCGCCACACCGAGCTCACGGCGGAAATCGGCGCGTTCGTCATCGTGCACATCCGACAAATCGCTTTCAACACCCGCGTCGACAGTCACTGACTGAGCATTCTCCCGCTCGAGAAATTCTTTCAAGACTCTCCAGCGCTCCCCGCCTTCCGCATCCACATTGACCGTTCCGCTCTTTCTGTTGAGTACGTACAAAATGGGCTTCATGGTGAGGAGCTGCAGACCTTTTGCCAGAGGTTTTTCCTTTTCATCAAACGCGATTGTCCGGGCCGCCTTACCCGTCTTCAATACAGGCGCTATCTTGCGCAGCACATCGCGCTCGGCAATGATTCCCTTGTCACCGCCCTTGGAATCGCGCTCGGCGCGCTCAAGACGCTTCTCGACACTCTGCATATCGGCGAGCACGAGCTCAAGGTCTATCGTCTCGATGTCCCGCAGAGGGTCGGTCTCACCCTGTACGTGATGGACGTCTTCGTCGTCGAACATGCGGACCACCTCCGCAATCGCATCTACCTCGCGGATGTGCGTAAGGAATTGATTGCCGAGGCCCTCCCCCTGCGAGGCACCCTTTACGAGGCCCGCGATATCAACGAATTCCACCGCCGCAGGGACTTTCTTTGCCGAATGGGACATATCGGCGAGCTTATCGAGCCGGAAATCAGGTACCGCGACGATGCCGACCGACGGGTCAATCGTGCAGAATGGATAATTCTCCGCGGGCACACCCTTCTTGGTTAGTGCATTAAAAAGCGTCGACTTGCCAACGTTCGGTAAACCAACGATACCTATAGAAAGCGACACTACGATATCCTATCTTATTATTTAGAACCAGTGCCTTTACAGGTGTTCTCTTACGTGTTAAGATACACACCAGTTGTCAACTGGAGAAATAAGCAAATGGCGGTACACCAGCAGGGGAAACCCGACCCAATCGATGGAGCCTGGCTTGGCGGCTGGCTTATCATTATCATCGGGGCAATCATGGGCATCATTGAGGCCTTGAGCACTAAGCCCCTACCACCGATTGTTGGTCCGGGGTAGTGACAATTTCGACGCCACCGGCAGGTAACTCCCGGTGGCGAAACGTTATACTAAGGCCTTTACAAGGGTTCCCGTTTTTTGCGCTACAACGCGATAGAAACACTCGCCGCTTGAGTATCACGCGCTGCGAGTACGGGGTCTGCGAAGAAGAAATAGTCGGCGGCAAAAAACAAAAGGCCCATTGTGATGAGAAGAATGCCCGCATGGAAAGCGCGTTTGCGGTGATGCCTGCGAAATTCAAGCCCAGTATCCACGGCAAGCGCGAGCAGCACCAAAAGACCGATGATGAAGTACGCATACCGCATCGTATCTTTCGGGAATCCGACGAAGGCCGCCCAGAACGGCTTATTGCTTGCCGCGTCCGATGCGAGCGCGGCGGCGAGCGCGGGATCGGTCGTGGCGACAGCGTTTAATTGCGGAGCGGATGCCGTTGCTACTGGCGCGGGTTTAGACGACTTTTTTTTCGCGGGAATAGGAGCCGCGGGAGATTGTTCACCGAGGACGACGCCTGTATCGGGTTGTGCCGTTGCTATTTCTGCCGGATTTTCAGGGACTTGCTGCGTTGTAGCTACGGGAGCCTTGCCTGCGGCGGGCGTCCCGAATTCCTGAACGACAAAGGTGGTCAGGTGCCCTTGGTACATCCCCTGCGCGGTCGCGATACCAATTTCGGTGTATTTCGGATTGAGAAGGTTTTCACGATGTGTCGGAGAATTCATCCACGCGGAGTTCACATCGCCGGAATCGGAAAAGTCCACGGCAAGATTCTCGCCCGCATACGTAAACGCATATCCCGCTTCTTTAAACCAATGCCACGGGTCGACGCCGTCGGGCGATATGTGCGCGAAGTAACCCTTCTCGGCCATGTCGTTGGCTTTGGCCTGCGCCGCGGCGACGAGGACAGGGTTGACGGTAAGCGTGCCCAGGGAGCTTGCCGCACGGTCACCGTTCGCCAAATCGACAAGTATCGCCGAGACCACTGCGGCGACATTGGGAGAACGCAACAGGAGCTGCTGCAAGCCCGACAATGCGAAGACACACACAATGAGAACCCCAAACGCACCCACGGCCGCTCCGCCGAGAAATTCGACGCGGCGGCGCTCGCGCTTGCCTTTCGGCAAGAAACGTTGAAAGCGCGAGTTTCTAGTGAACCTCTTTCTCACTCCCTCATTTTCGCACGCCACCGGCCCGCTGTGTAAAACGGGTGGATTACGTGTGCGTAACCCTGGGGATAAATTGGGCCTACTATTGGCCCCTTAGGGGATGGTTATTGCGGATTCTCTCGTCGCGTTCAAGCTGCGCTTGCTCGGCCTTCACCTCGTCGTCCTCGAATTCGTCCATCGTCTCGCGCTTCCCTATCTGCCGAAGCATAAATGCGCGGAGCGTCTTCATGCTGAAATAAAATGCGAAAAGGAAAATGACAGCGACCAGGACGCGCAACATGAAGGCGACAGGCTCCACATTCTTGTATCCGTACATGCCCCACATCGCGTAGATGACGAGGCCCGTGCCCGAAACGATGGCGCTGCCGAGCACCACCCACTTGTCGCGCGGATTCATGAGCGCCGCGAAGGCGGCCGCGAGCAAGGCGCCGATGATAATGAACGGGAATTGCACTCGCAGTACATCGCTGTATAGGGGTGAGAATATGAGCATGAGCGCAGCGGCGCCGAGCAAGAGCTGGCGAACGGAATCGCCGTAGTAGTGAGGAATATGCCGCGGGCCCGTATTTGTTGTACCCCAAAAAAAATCGGCCAATCCGCCGTCGCCGCCTGACCCGCCGCCATCTCCGCCTCCGCCGTCAGACATACCCCGTTAGTAGAATGTGCCTTTGCGGCAGACGGCATGCCGTTCTGCCGCGGCTTGGTGCATGTCCTCCCGACCGGAGCACATTTGGAGTCGTTCGTTGTTTGTTTTCATAGGTTGTTTGAGCCGAAGGCACATTTCACTACGGGGCATGCCCTTATGATGCCATGTCACCGATATTCTGCAATAGAGAGCACTGCCTTCATGTTGTCGTTCTTGGCAAGTGCTATAGGGCGCTCCAGGCGACAGCGCTCGCAGCGGTGAATAATCCGGTATTTGCCCGTCGAGCCTTCGAGCGCGATGGGCTCCATCATGCCTCCGCAGGTCGCCCCTCTGTCGCCGGGTTCTACGTCTACATGTTTGCTCCACAGACACTCCGGACAGTGATTCGTATACCCGTCGCCTGTTACGGATGCCCCACAATGTTCACAGACAAAGTTTTCAACCGTACGTTTAAAACTCATATGCCTTCCGTATATGTTAGCGCACCATAACCGCCGCCGTCCGTTGGAAGGTTGCACCGGAAGCGGTCGTGCAGGAGAGGTAGAAGACGAGTGAGCCGACACGCGTCGTCGCGGACGTTCCGAAGGTGGCAGTGCCGCGATTCATGCGCGCAATAACGTTCGAGCCCGCCCGAAGCTCGCAGGGCTTGTCCGTACTCATGCCAATGCTCGTCCACGAAACCTGCACGGAGTCACCGCGCTTGACCTCGGTCTGTTCTACGATGATATTGACCAAGCGGTTCGCCGCGTTTCCACCCGAGGGGTCCTGAATTGCGCGCGCAAGTTCCTCCGCGGCGGTCGAGGTCGCCGTCGGGGGCCACGGCTTCGGAGCGGCGACCGGCGGCTGAGTCGCGTTTTGGTTTTGCGGGGCGGGAGCCGTCTGTTGCTGCTGCGAGTTCGACGACGGCGCCACGGGTGGCTGTCCTCCATAGCCAAACGCGCTGCCATACCCCACGGTTGCGGGAGAGGCGGTGGGACTTAAATTGAACGGCGACCCGAATTGCGTGCCGCCATTTGTGCCGTAGACCGTCCGCGCAACGTAGCCCGGAGTACCTTCGGGGAGTTGTGCGCCCCCAAAGGCAACCTCCAAGCCCTTCTGCAATTGCTCCGGAGTGTATATAACGCCGCGTCCGTTCTCAAACCGCGAGGACGCCATCATGATTGCGGCGATTTGCCTGGTATTGTTCGGGTCTATCGTCTGATTCATAGGAATACCCGTCTGAGCGGATATGAATGCTGCGTACTGTGCGCAGTTCGACGTGGAGTACCCGTTGCAAAAGGCGCCGAGAATGGTGTTGTTGCCGCCCGCGAAATATCGCGGGTTTGTCGTGAGTAAATTCGCCTGCGCGGCGATTCCTCCTTCTATCGTATCGAAACATGTCGTATTGTTATTCAAACCGCACGGCCGGCCGCCGTATTTGCTCTGCCACGGACTGAACGTAAGTGCTCCGGGGTTTTTCCCCTCGCACGTGAGTGAGTACGGATTTGAAAGGCACACACTGTTACTACAGCCGCCCAGTCGTTCGCAGAGCGGTGCAAGAACCTCCGCCACCCCAGGCCTTTCAACTTCGGGAAAGGTGTACTGCGCAGATTTAGTCCAGTTTTCGATATCTTCTTTAGAAAGAACCGGCTCGAATTTCTCCGGGTCGAGACGCACCTCGTCTATCAGGTCTTTGTTGAGTCTGAAGCCGAGCTCATTCGCAATCCCTTTTGCTTCGTCGGTACTCGATGTCGTGACGAACTTATCAAGTTGAGCTTTCACCGCTTCGGCCTTCCTTTCGTCGCTCACCTTCGCGTCGGCTTCGTCTTCCGAGAGCCCGTAGTTTCGAAGTATTTGCGAAAGTTGTTTGCGGCCATCTTCCGTTGAAACGTCTACCTCTTGAAGGCGTTGGGATATAAGCGCCTGCGCGGCAAAGTCGGTCATCCCTTCTATTCCGCCCGCCATCGCCTTGGCGAGGTTCTTTTGCATATTCGGGTCGCATTTGTCGAGAGGGATCGGTTTTTTCCCCTCCGGCGTATACAACAACTTGCCGCAGACACACTCCGGGTTTGGCTTTGTCTTTTCTTTTTCAAGAGAACAGCCGCCTGAGATGTTCGTGCAGGTTTGATATCGCGTACTCGCCGTACTCCCTCGCTCGGTGATGACCTTGCCGTTGAAAATGACCACTTTTTCATCCAAACATTTGTCGCTGCTCCCCATAACCGCCTTCGGATCGAATTTCTCCACCGCAAAAAGCGCGGACGGCACGGAGAACAAAAGTACAAACAAAGTTGCCGCGATGCGCATTGGTTCAATTGTATCCCGATAGCTGGTATTGCGCAGACCAGCGTGTTGAAAACCCTACAGCAGGACAACGACGCGGCTGCCCGAACATTCAAGTACTCCGCTTTCGACGGGAAATTGCCGCGGCTCGCCTTCGGTGAGACGCACGGTGATTGTGCCCTGCTTGAGAGTGGTGACTATTGGCTCGTGATGTGCAAGAACGGTGAACTCGCCCGCAGTGCCGGGAAAAGTGGCGGAAACGGCGGCGCCGTCAAAGCGCGTTTCGCCTACGCTCGCGATTGTGA
>Ga0209211_10010136_pt1 | contig 12365 bp, 9 predicted proteins | sample RifGroA2_FD_183992 | JGI IMG/M metagenome (GOLD analysis project Ga0209211, IMG submission 183992) | Groundwater microbial communities from Rifle, Colorado, USA - Groundwater A2 (SPAdes) (version 2) | ecosystem: Environmental > Aquatic > Deep subsurface > Groundwater | place: Rifle, Colorado... | reverse complement strand
GAGGTCATGAGTATTCAGGAAGACAGTATCCCGACCGTTCCGCTAACCCTGGAGGGCTCCTTCATCCTGCACCAGATGTTCCGCGTGCGCTGGCCAGTTTGGAAGGCCGCCACCTCCGTAGAGCAAAAGCGGGCCATTGAAGAAGCAACGGCTTTGCTGGAGGAGATGGAAAAAGGGGGCGAGGAACAGAGCGCGCTCTTTTCCATGCTCGGCCATAAAGGGGATCTCATGCTCCTCCACTTTCGGCGCACTTTGGAGGGGCTCAACAGCGTGGAGCTGCGTGTGGCCAACCTCACTCTGGCCGAGTTCCTGGAGCAGACAACCTCATATGTCTCGGTAGTGGAATTGGGCCTGTACGAGGTTTCGGTCCGCCTCTACACAGCGCTCAAGGAAAAAGGAATGCAACCCGGAACCCCCGAGTGGAACCAGGCCGTGGAGGATGTGCTCGCCAAGCAGCGGAACGCATCCATTTCTCGGCTCCGGCCCGAGGTCCCGCCGCAACGTTATGCCTGCTTTTACCCCATGAATAAAATGCGCGGAGAGGAAAAAAACTGGTATATGGCCCCGATCACGGAACGCCAGCGGATGATGCGCGAACACGGCGTAATCGGACGGAAATACGGGGGACAGGTAACCCAGATTATTTCCGGATCTATCGGCTTTGACGACTGGGAGTGGGGTGTGGATCTTTTCGCCGACGACCCGCTGGTGTTCAAGAAACTTGTTTACGAGATGCGCTTCGATGAAGCCAGCGCCGTGTACGGGCAGTTCGGCGCCTTCTATGTAGGGCTGCGCTTTCCCGCTGCCGGGCTCGGCGCTTTAATGGAAGGTAAAACACCGGGCCTCCCCCAGCTTTAGCCGCGCTCGCGGTCCTGGCTGAAAAGTCAACGAACAGGCTCTTAGGAGAAACGTATGGGAAAAAATCTTCATGACTTTCTCTCGCAACTAGAGGGTCAGCTCCAACATGATCTTGTGCGAGTCGAGCAAACGGTATCCCCTGCCCAATTCGAGGTTACGGCTCTGCTTCAGCATCTGGAAGAGATGAAAAAATTTCCCGCGTTGTTTTTCGAAAAGCCGCTTAACCTTAAAGGCAAGCCTTCTCGCTTTCCGCTCTTAAGCAATTTTTTTGCTACCCGACAGCGTTGCGCGCTCTCTCTGGGGATGAGCGCCGATGACGCCAAACTGGCGCTGAGCCTCGAGTACGCCAGACGCGAGGAAAAGCTTATTTCTCCCGTGACCGTCTCGACCAAGGAAGCCCCCGTCAAAGAAGTCGTCAAGCGAGGAGACGACGCGGATCTTTACGAGTTTCCGATTGTGCGTCATCACGCTATGGACCCTGCCCCTTACATCGACATGACCCCGGTGATGAAAGACCCGGAGCAGGGCTTCTATAACGTGGCCTTTCTCCGCAATATGGTCAAGGGGCCAAGGCGGCTGGGCATTCACATGTCTCCCAGGCACAACTGGCAGATCCACCGGAAGAACGAGGAGAAGAAGCGTCCCACTCCGGTAGCTATTGTGGTGGGCCATCACCCTGCCTTCTATCTCGGTGCGCTGAATGTCTCTCCTTTCGGTGTCGATGACTATGCCCGCATCGGCGCCGTCATGGGAGAGCCGCTCAGGCTTACAGCCTCGGAGACTTGGGGAGAGGATTTCATGGTGCCTGCGGACGCCGAGATAGTGATTGAGGGGCATGTGCTTCCTAACGTTAAGGAGGTCGAGGCGCCTTTCGGGGAGTTCACCGGCTACTATGGCCCGCAGCGGCTGCGCCCGGTAATCGAGGTAACCGCGATCACTCACAGGCGCAATGCGGTTTTCCAACACATCTTTGTCGGCCACCGGGACAACTGGGTGTTAGGAGGGATTCCCAAAGAGGGGAGTCTCTTTAACCTGATTCGCGGCATCGTGCCGACCGTCAAGGCGGTCCACTTCCCGATCTCCGGTTGCTGCCGTTTTAACTGCTACGTCTCAGTCGACAAAAAGATCGACGGGGAGACCAGGCAGGCAGCGCTGGCTGCCCTGGCCGGGTGCGACTTCGTCAAGCATGTCGTGGTGGTAGACGCGGATATCGATGTCTACAACGAGGAACAGGTTATGTGGGCTATGGCCACCAGAGTTCAAGCGGATCAGGATGTGGACATCATCAAGAACGCCAAGGGGAACACGCTCGATCCATCTCAGACCGATGACATCATGACCGCAAAAATGATTATTGACGCGACCCGGCCGGTGCAGAGACCGTTTGCCGCTCGCGTAGAGGTGCCGAAAGAGGCTCTGAGTAAAACCCGGCTGGAAGATTTTATCTCGCCCCAGCTTCTTGACCGTCTGCCCAAGGCCTAAGCCGAAAGGAAGGAGAGTTATGGCTAATATTTTTTGGGTTACCTGCCCCAAATGCCGGGGAGAATTTTACTGCCACACACAAGAGCTGCGACACAAGGGCATAAAGCTTCTCTGTCCCTATTGCAGCCATCAGTTTCTAGACGAGGAGAGTCCCAGGATCATGGAGTAGGGCTAATGTTGTGAAAGGAGGAGCTACGTATGACTCGCATTCTAATAGTAACCGGGGATGGTTCCACTCCTGATCTGGATTACGGGGTTTTCCGTATGCGCGAAGAAGGGTTTGATGTAACCATCGCTGCGCCTAAAAAAAAGCGTCTGCATGTCGTCATTCATCAGCAGGAGGAGGGCTGGGATACCTACATCGAGAGGCCGTGGTACGCAATGGATGCCGATGCCTCTTTCGACGAGATCGATCCCTCCACGTTCGACGGTCTGCTGCTGCCGGGAGGCCGGGCCCCGGAGCAGATCCGGAATATAGAGCGCTGCGTCGAAATTGTCCGCCATTTCGTTGAAAGCGACAAGCCCATAGGAGCCATCTGCCGCGGCCCCCTTGTTCTTCTTGAGACAGGGATGAAAGGGAGGCGATTAACCGGCAACAGCCTTATTAAGCCCCGCGTCGCTATCCGCGGATGCACCTATGTCGAGTCGCGCGGTGAAGCCGTAGTAGACGGAAACATTGTGACAGTAATCGGGAGACCGTATTACCATGTATGGATACGGGCATTCCTATCTATGCTGAAAGGAACGCCTGTTTACACAGGGAAGGGAGTGCTTCATACCGCTCGTATTCTTATGATTATCGAGGAGTCTACCAGCTCCGGCCATCATGATTACGCCTATTTCCGCATGCTGGAAGAAGGCTTTGATGTAACCGTCGCTGCGCCCAAAAAGAAGCCTCTTAGAACCGTCGTTCACATGCCGTTTGGCTTGGATGGCACCTGGGATACCTTTGAGGAGCTGCCGGGGTTCATCATCGTGCCAGATGCCTCTCTAGATGAGATCGATCCGTCGGCATTCGCCGCTCTTATCATACCGGGAGGTCGGGGCCCGGAGCATCTGCGGGTTGATAATCGTTGTCTCGACATCGTGCGCCATTTCCTCCAGACCGACAAGCCAATGGCATTCATCTGTCACAGCCCGCAAATTCTTACGGAAGCCCTTGTATCGTTGGGGATCAAGGAGAAGCGATTGACTGCGATACATCATTCGGTGAAGGCCGACGTCATCGCGGCCGGATGCATCTGGGTACAAACACGTGAAGCGGTAGTAGACGGGAATATTGTAACGGCGGGGAGGAGACCTGATTACGACGTATGGATGCGGGCATTCGTGACTCTGTTGAAAGAGCGGGGTATTAAGCCCTCATAAAGGAGTAACAAAAATGGCAAACAGGGTTTTGAGAAGTTGCCTTTGGTCTATCTTATTCGTGGCGGCGCTGCCGGGACTCACCCGATTGGGACAGGCACAAGAGCGATTTAATATGAGCCACAGCGCGCTCACCGGCTCCCAGGCGATCCTATTTGTCACCAGGGATGCCGGCATCTTCCGCAAACATAATCTGGAGCCCCAGATCATTTACATCACCGGGGCCCCTCCTAACATCTCCGCGCTTTTGGCAGGGAGCGTTGATTTCGTCGTCTTTGCCGGACCGGCCGCCATCACGGCTAATCTGGCGGGAGCCAATACGGCCGTCCTGATGAGTTTCGTCAATACGATGGAACACTCGATTTTTTCGCAGCGGGCCATTAAGAACCCGGCCGACATCAAAGGAAAAACCATCGGCGTGAGCCGACCGGGATCATCGGATGACTACGGTGCGAGGGTAGCGGTCAGAAAATGGGGGCTTGAGCCGGATAAAGAGGTATTCTTTGTGTCCGTCGGGGGACCCCCCGACCGCTTTGCCGCCCTGCAAACCGGCAGAGTTGACGCGGTTCTAATTCAACCGCCGTTGACCATCAGGGCGCGCAAGGCGGGTTTCAATGAGCTGGCCGCCCTGGCGGATCTCGGCCTGGATTACCTGGGGACTTCTCTAGTTACCTCGCGTTCCGTGATCGATAAAAAAAGAGAGCTGGTGCGCCGCGTCGTCACGGCGTTTGCCGAGGGAATTCACTTCTACAAGACCAACAAGCAGGCGAGCCTGCGCTCGATTTCCAGGCTTATGAAAATCGACGACGCGGAAGCGATAGAGGAATCCTACAATGCCTACGCTGTCAAGTTTATGGCGCGGCTCCCCTATCCTGATCCCAAGGGAATTGAAGTTATCCTGAAGGATCTTGAAAAGAGCAATCCCAAGGCCAAGGGAGCTGATCCGGGGTCGTTTTTAGAAACGCGCTTTTTGAAAGAACTTGAGGATAGCGGGCACATAGCGAAACTATACGGAGAGAAACAGTAAAAAGGGGGAAGGAAAATGGCGTTTTCCGACTTACGGGAGTTTATCACCGCATTGGACAAATCGGGAGATCTGGTGCGGGTCAAGAAAGAGGTGGACTGGGATATGGAGGTGGGGGCCATTAGCCGGCGCAACTTCGAACAGTCCGGTCCGGCAATTTTGTTTGAAAAGATCAAGGATTATTCTCCCGGCTACGCAATTCTCAACGGTCCGGTGGCAACCTGGCGACGGGTGGCCATAGCGCTGGGTCTTCCCCCCGATACTTCAGTCCGTCAGCTTTACGCAGCATACGAGGAGCGGCGCGAGAAGAAGATTAAGCCGGTGGTGGTCCAATCGGCCCCTTGCCAGGAAAACGTCATGGCCGGTCCCGAGGTGGACATCTATCGCCTGCCCGCGCCCATGGTGCACGACGGGGACGGCGGCCGGTATATCGGGACATGGGACATCGTCATAACGAAGGACCCGGACACGGGGTGGAGCAATTGGGGCATGTATCGTTTCATGACGCACACGCAAAATATGCTCACTGGTTGGCCCCAGGCCACAAGCCAGCTGGCGATGATGATGAAAGGGAAATACCTCCCGCGCAAGCAGCCGATGCCCGTGGCCATTGTCATTGGCTGTGAATCTCTTTGCCACATGGTCGCCACGGACCCCTATAAACCCGGAGAGAGCGAAGTGGAATATGCCGGCGGATTGAGAGGAGCGCCGGTGGAGCTCGTCCAGTGCAAGACCCATGACCTCATGGTGCCCGCCCAAGCGGAAATTATTATCGAAGGGGAGGTGCTCCCGGACAGAATTGCCCACGAGGGACCTTTCGGCGAATACCCCGGATACCGCAGCGGCACTATGAGCGAGGGGGTTTTGGTTCAGATCACTGCCATTACGCATAGGAAAAATCCCATTATTACCCTGAGCACCCTGGGCGTCCCGCCTGACGACAGCTCTATTGCCGCCTCTCTTACCGCGGCGATAGCGATGAAGCGCGGGCTGAAGCGGCATGGAGTTCCAGTCAGAGAGGTTTATGTTCCTCCCGAGGGCGTGACCCACCTTATTGTAGTGAGCGTCGAGCGCGGCGGTAGCCGTGTAGCTCGCCAGGTGCTGGATTATTTTACCGCCCGGCGGGTGATGGTCTCCAAAGTGATCGTTGTGGACAAAGATTTGGATCCCTTTGACATGAACCAAGTCATCCATGCCTTTGCCACCAAGTGCCACCCGGCGAAGGGAATCACTGTGGAGCATTACGAAGGGAGAGCCAATGCCTTAACCCCTTGCTTTAGCGCCGATGAGCGCCGCAGGCTGAAGGGAGCATCAGTGGTGTTCGATGCGACCTGGCCAGACGATTGGGAACAGGAGGGCATCCCCGTGAAGTCCGCTTTCGAAACCACCTATCCCGAAGCGGTCAAGAAAAAGGTCCTGGCCGAGTGGGCAAGTTATGGGTTGGGAGGAAAACTATGAAGAAAGAGTATCTGACTTTTGTGCGTCGGCTGGCCGATCTCGGCGAAGGGAAGCAAGTGCTCTTTATAAAAGACTTGACTCCCGGTCCGCGAAAGTATGACACCAAGTTAGTTCGGGCGGAACTGTCGCGCAATGCAGACAAACTCCCCGATGGGGATCTTCTCCGGATTCGGTCCGAAACCGGCTACCTCCACCCTGAACCCTGGGCCATGAAAATCCTGGAGGAGCTGCCCCCCTATGTGCCGGGACAGCCGTGGCAGGATCTCTTTGCGGCCATGAGGCAACTCAAGTAGCAAATTGTCAGGTCCAATCCATGGCTTGGCCTACCCGGCTGACAGAAGAGGTCATCAACGACTACTTAAGTCAAGGGGCTTGGGAACCCGCCACGATCTCCGACTACTGGGACAAGAACGCGGATCGAAATCCGCAAGGCATTGCCGTTACCGACGGGCAGCAGGAATTTACGTGGGTTGAGGCCAAGGTCTGGACTGACCAATTGGCCTTAGCCATGGTCCGCCTTGGATTAAGGCGGGACGATGTGCTCGTAGTCCAGCTTCCCAACTCTGCGGAGCTGCCTCTCATAAGGGTCGCCTGCGAAAAGGCCGGGATACTCTGCCTTCCGGTGCCGCGCACGCTGCGCCAGGCTGAAATGCGCTTCTGTCTCAGATTCACGGAGGCGGCAGCCATCGTGGCGCCATGGAGCTATCGGGACTTCGACTATTTCGGGATGATCCGTGAGTTGCAGGGAGAGATGCCCCACCTGCGCCACATCCTGGTTGCTGGAAAGGAAGTGCCTGCGGGGGCGTTTTCTCTGCATGAGCTTGCCTGTCATCGTCGGGAGGAGAGAGGGGAGCTGACGGCGCTGGAGGCCCGGCGTTATAAGGCCGCGGAAGTTTCTCTGATAAACTCGACTACCGGAAGCACCGGCCTGCCTAAGTTTGCCGAGTACACTGCGGCCGCGCGGCTCCTCTACGGCCGCAGTTACGTAGATGTGCTCGAACTTACGGAGCAGGACGTCCTTGCAGCCCTCTCACCGGCGGCGGGTGGCCCAAATATTCCGGTTTATTTCGCCGCCCCACGGATCGGGGCCAAGACAGTCTTTCTAAAACACTTTGAACCCAGGGCTGCTTTTGAGCTGATTCAACAAGAAAGAGTCACGCTTGCTTGCGTGGTTCCCGCCCAGTTGGCCATGATGGCGAATTACCCTCATCGCGACCGCCATGATCTTTCTTCCGTGCGATTTTGGCTTAGCGTAGGCGCGCCCCTGGCTCCGAATCTGGCCCGCGAGGCCGAGGACAAGCTGGGTGGTATCGTGCTGAACACTTACGGCGCCGTTGACTGGGGTGGCGTGGTTTTCACCTCCCCTCTTGATCCTCCAGAGGCGCGCTACTTTACTGTCGGCAGGCCCCGGGTTGGCACTGAAGTGCGTCTTGTGGATGAAGAGGGCCGGCTCGCCGCGCCCGGACAAGTTGGCGAACTACAAGGCCGGGGTCCCAGCTGCTCCTCAGGCTACTACGGCGACCCAGAGGCTACCGGGAAGACGTGGACTCCGGACGGGTGGTTGCAACTAGGAGATCTCGGTCAGTGGGATGAGAGGGGAAACCTGATCATCTTAGGCCGGAAGGATGAGATGATCATACGAGGGGGTCAGAATATTCAGCCCGGCGAGATCGAGGATCACCTTCTGGCCCATCCTAAGGTAAGACAGGTAGCTGTCGTAGGCATGCCTGATCCAATCATGGGCCAGAGGGTCTGTGCCTACGTGGTCCCTCGGACAGAGGACGGGATAAGATTGGAGGAGATCGTCTCTTTCCTGCGCGCCAAAAAACTCGCCCCCTACAAGCTTCCGGAGCGTTTAGAAGTGCTAAATACATTTCCTATGGTCTCTGATACCAAGGTCAACAAGCGTATTTTGACGGCAGACATCGCTGAGAAACTGAGACAAGGCATGTGAAGTGCTTGACAAGATTTTGGTAAGTGAGCGATATTCCGTATAGTTTTAGTTTTTAACGGGCCGAGAGTTGCCGGTGACAGGCCCCTGAAATTGCCACACCTCTCGCGGCTCACTTGTTAGGTGTCCGACATGAAACGGAAACAATGAAGGATTCTCATCCAGACTTCTTGGCGCTCAGCAAAATCGAAGAGGATTTGCTTGTTAGCAGGCTGGATGCGGCGAGGAAGGCTATTTCACACGCTGGCGAAAAGGGTCGCAACCTTGAGGCGGAGGTAACGACCCTGTTACGCAGTTTCTTGCCCGAAGAGTACGCTCTTACAACAGGTTTTGTTGTGTATCACACGCACAACGGGCCGAGCCTTTCCCCTCAACTAGATGTCATAATCTACGACCCCGTTAGGTGTGGACCTATTGCTAGGCTGGCAACGTGCGATGTGCTGCCGCTAGAAGCCGTGTACGGGTACGTCGAAGTAAAAGCATCATTACAGAGCACCTCCGATAGTGCTCAAGAATTTGCTGATAATTCAATCGAGATGTGTATCAAGAAAAATCAACAGTTAAGAGGCATGACGGATCGTCGGTTCTGGAAGCCAGCTGAAGATAGTCCTGTTCAAGCAGAGCTGGTAACAAAACAATGGATGTCCGTTCGATCTTATGTCTTTGCATTTGAGGCGGAAGGAGCCGTCGCCAAAAACCCAGATGCGTTTGCGCAACGCATAGCCGATGTTTCGGCACGTTTTGGCCCACCCGTTCACTTGCACGGAGTGTTTGTGGCCGGACATGGATATTACACAACTCGAGGAATCGACGTTAGTAAAGCAAGACCAGAGGATTAGTACCACGTTGGTTATACGACTGACCAACCCCTAGCCGCCTTCAAATGGTCTTTAATCCACGGCCTGGCGCGGTTCCCTAGATTTCCAGAACACTGGACGCCAGCGGTCGATCAGTATCACGAAGACAAAACGACATGGAAGTCGCGTGCCCCCCAGCGGGGTTGAAGAGCAACTAAATTCGATCATGCAAAATGTAATCGAACCTAACTCAGTGCTCTAGGTGCCGCCGCTAGTGCGGCGCACCTGAGCTTCGCGTTCGGCGCAGGATTATGAAGGTAGGAACATGCACGGTCAACTGAAGCAGCGTCTAATGCAGCAAATAGATGCCGTCCTTGCCTACCAGCAGGTCATGCGTGAGAAGGGCAAGCATGAAGACCTTTCCGGCCTCCCAAGCTGGGAGTATGAGCGGATCATAACCATGGCGTTGGCAGCCATCGAACGCATTGCCGGTGGAGATTCTGTGTACGCGCAGCAAGCCAAAGAAGCGAGCAAGCCCAAAGGGCCCCGTGACTACTACTCAAGCTACAAGACCGTCATAGGCATCCTTGAATCACTTCGGGGAGCTCTTGCAGCAGATTATCTGGACACTGCCACGGAGCTGATTCATGCCTCAGTCTTTGCTGACTTTCTGGAGATGTCCCAGCACCTGCTCGACGAGGGATACAAAGATGCTTCTGCCGTCACCGCTGGCAGTTCGCTTGAGGTCCATCTTTGTCAACTCTGTTTAAAACATGGAATCGATACTACAATCACCACTTCGTCCGGTCTAAAGCCGAAGAAAGCCGACCGGATGAATGCGGACTTGGCTAAGGCCAAAGTCTATTCCGAACTCGACCACAAGAACGTCACCGCGTGGCTAGATTTGCGGAACAAGGCTGCGCATGGAGAATACGAGAAATACAACCCTGAGCAGGTCGGCCTTCTGATCTCTGGCGTTCGGGATTTTATCACGAGGAACTCGGCATAAAGACTGTCGAACCATGGCGTGCAGCCTATCGCGCACGAGGACTGACGCATTATGTTCGCCAGTTCAGGAAGTTCGGGGGCAGGCTTGAATAGATGAACGGGGCTCTGAGTATAGCAAACTCACGTATTCAAGCCTGACCATATATTGCATTACATGGTGCTCAATCCCGTTCACACTGGCATGGTAAGATCAGCCGACGAATATCCATGGCCCGGCGCTCGGTTTCATCTCGGTATGATCCCCAATGAGGTTTTAAGAAAGCAAGGGCCCCGGCCAAAGAGGTTTCTTGGAAATTAGTATTATGTCGCCAAAACCCCCCGACACCGATAGGTTTAACGTGATGAAACCTAAAACACTCTTGGCAATATTCATCCTCGCCTTTGGAATGTTTTTTGTCTTGCCGGGTTGTGATCGCGTTTTTCGTCGAGATGGTGTCGGTGAATTCCTCGAACTCAAATTTGGGGTTCCTTTGGCGCTGAAAATCAAAGAGGGTCCTCGGGAGCCCCCTATTTTCCACGCTGGGCTCAGGGAGTTTTATGAGGTTGAATTTCCAAACATGGAATTCGATTTTATCGGCGTTGCCGTCACTAAGAACACGGACGAGAATAAGAAAGAAGGGATTTCCTTCAAGAGAGAAAATATTATTTGGGGTGCAATGTTTAACAATAAAAACGCGTGCGATGAAAAAACATTTATTAAAACCAAAAACTACATTTCAAAAAACTGGAAAATCAACACCGTAAGCGAATTTCATAATAAACCTGAAGATTCATTTTATGTCCAAAACGCTTATTATTCACCCGGGGTAATTTGGAATTTAAGTTGTGGAAAAGGACTCGGGTTAAGTGTGGTCGTTTATGATTATTCGGTTTTAAAAAATGAAGGCGATGCTGGTACGAAAAACGTGTTAGAAAAACATATCTCAGAACTCTTAGAGGTTATGAAAAGAAGAATGTAGAGCATGAGTTCGAGCTCAGGCTTGAATAGATGAGCGGGGCTCTGGGTATATCAAATTTACGTATTCAAGCCTGACCCGCTACCTCCCATCTATAAAGCTTCTAGCCACCGGATACAATGTAATCCAACACTAACGAATTCAGCTGCTTTTTTTTCGTCAACCACAAACGTTTTATCCCCGCGACAGTATTCCGCCTGGCCACCGTGAGCTACGCTCCCACGCGAATACCACAACTCCTCTATTGTCTTGAACATGTCCGGATGTTCCTCCTTGTACGAAGGGCAAAAACTTTTCATGGACCGATCCAAGTGTTTAGGAAGATTGTAATCACGGAGTACCTTCCCGCGGCGATATTTTATCTTAGGGAACTTCTTCGACCACAAGCGGACAAAGGTGACTTCCTTAGCCTGTTCACACGCGTTTGCGGTCTCGAACACTGATCGTCTCAAATCTGAAATTGAAGCAAAATAGGCTCCATCGAGCAGTACTTCGTCATACAACGGCGGTTTTACCCCTGCTTCTAGGTCTCGGACTGTAGTCTGCCACAGGTCGTGGTCTATCGCTTGTTCGTTTCCATATACAGTGTGAGCTTGTGTTGCGCCCTCCGGAATTCCGACAGGAGCGCCAGTCCCAGTTATATTAAAAGTATTCCTCAGAGATCCGACCAACCCGTGCACGGAGTGCCCTATCCACCACTGACGACTGCGACAGCGGAGGATCGACAATAGCCGATGGAGAGTCGTGTGTGCGAGATAGTGAATCTCCTGCCCTCCGATTACATCAATTCTAATGCTGTCCATCGGAAAAGGTTCGGGAGCTTTATCCTTCCACGTGTCGCCCCATACGAGGTGAACACTGGGCTTGTCTCCAGGCTTGCTGACAAGACCAGGAATCGCTGAAAGGGATATGAGCTTGTAGTCTTTTGCTGTCTCTGGCCTTGCACCAGGCAGAAAAGGTATTTTTGAAGGATCTACGTAAGGCATAGGAATAAAGTTGGCAGGGCCGCTTCTAAAAGGCGGGTAAAGACGTATCCTAGTTCCGCTAATTATAATGTCCTTCACATCTGGTGCATCTTGCACCGAGTCCTTTATGAAAAGCCAAAATGGGAAAGTATAGACAAACGCCATCCCCTCGGCTGTCGGCACCGCTGTGGAATTCATAAGTTAACCTTTTTACATAGCACTAACGCCCTGACTATTCTATCCGACTCGGGCTTTTTGTTAATAGGAAATCATATGGTCTATCTGGATGGGAAGAAAACGGGGGAAGAAAAGGGGACATTCTGGTCTTCCTTGGAAAGGTGCCAAGAAAGTAGAATTCAGCTTTGACAAAACCTCTACGTTGGCAATCCGCGCCAGATTTAGCGGCTCTAACGCGCTTGCTTTCAAAAAAGTGATACTTTAATATCACTTATTATGAAGACACACCTTGTCACCACGTTGAAGCGGAAAGCTACGAAGCTC
>Ga0209211_10010133_pt1 | contig 12367 bp, 9 predicted proteins | sample RifGroA2_FD_183992 | JGI IMG/M metagenome (GOLD analysis project Ga0209211, IMG submission 183992) | Groundwater microbial communities from Rifle, Colorado, USA - Groundwater A2 (SPAdes) (version 2) | ecosystem: Environmental > Aquatic > Deep subsurface > Groundwater | place: Rifle, Colorado... | reverse complement strand
CGGTGAAAACCGAGGGGGAGTCTTACGACTTTCTATCTAAAAATGTAAAAGAAGTTTTTAAAGAAGAATCATTTCCTGATAATTATCAAAACGATGTTAAGTGGTGGGGAAACATTTCAAGAACGGAGCTTGGATCTGAATTGCCGGATGGAACTAAAAAAATACTTACAATGGACATTGATTTGGGTAATGAGTGCTCGCTTAGTTGCCCGCATTGTTTCAGGCGCACTGAAAATGCTGACAAAAAACCATTAAATGGATGGCTTAGCGACGCAGAGGTGACGGATTATATTATGGCGGCTAAGAAATTAGGATTAAAACAGATTAAAATCTTAGGTAGAGGCGAACCATTTCAGAATCCAAATTTTCTTTCATTTTTAAGGAAAATGACAAAAGAAGAAATTGGCGTCGCGGTATTTACCAAAGGACATGTCATCGGTTCGGATAAATTGATAAATACTTATTACGGAGAGCAGTTTAAGACTGATGATAATTTAACGGAAACAAGCGAGATGATTAAGACGGGCGCTGACTTGGTGGAGGAACTAAAGAAATTAAATGTGAGCATCCTTCTTGGATTTAATTCATTCGACCAAGCAATGCAGGAGGAGTTTGTTGGGACGCGAGAAAATGAACAGGCATTAATCAAGAAAGAATATGTGAGTTATAGAGACAGAGCTTTAACGCTCCTTGCGCAGGCCGGATTTAACGAGCATCACGACGGGCAAGCTACTAGATTGGCAATGATAGCGGCTCCTGTTAAGCCTGAAAATATTGATCAAATTTTTGATCTTTACAAGTGGGCCAGGACTCGCAATATTTATATGTTGACTTGCCCAACCACTGAGACCACGAGAGAAGTCAACGAAGAAGGACAAATGGAAAAAGATAGACAAAAAGAGTTTAAGGAATTTCCCCAGAAAGTTGAAGATCTTTGGGTGAATATCTATAAGTGGGCAGTTGAAAAGAATCTTATTCCATTAAGAAGATTTTTGGATGACGGCGCGTCGTTGTATCCGGGATGTCATGTCTGCAATCAAACGGCGGCTGGTTTTTATTTAAATTTATCAGGCCAAGTGAATCAATGCCCTGGGAGATTTGACACAGACACTGTTTTCACCGATGATATTAGGAATGTAAACACCGAGGAAACGGAAGTGATAAAAATGATGAATGGTGAAGATGTTCAAAAAAATAATATCGGCAAGGAAAATGAGGAATACCGATTAGCAAGAAAAGCTGCGCAACTTAAAAAAGTTTGGGTAAATAGCGTGAACTATAAGCGCGCAAAAGGCCGCGGTTATAATTATCGTTGCGCCGCTCGCGATGGCCACAGTTTGAAAGCTGGTTTTTACAGGAGGGTAGAGGGGAGAGTGATTAAGAGTATATTGGGAAGTCAGCTTGATAATTACTTCAAAACAATAACAAAGACTTTGAATCAATTAGAGAGCCAAAAAGACATCATTCAAATGAATGACGGCAATATCCAGCGACTGAAAAATTACCAAAACGAGATTATGTTAATAAAAGAAACGATCAGCGGGATGATGGATGAACGCGCTGCTTCCCGAGATGAGATGATTGGGATGCTGGGCGGAATTAATGATCAGGCGGATGTGGTAAAATGGTTATTAGATGATTTTGGAGATAAGAAAGAAATTGACCAGAAATTAAGTAAAGTAGTAGAAGAATTTAAAAGTGGCGTGGACGGCGTTATGCGATTAATTAAAGATATCACTCAAGAACGAACCATCAGAAGAATATATCCAACCCCCGTCATTGATGATTTTGTGGGACCCAACAATTAGTGTGTTAAAAAGATATGGCGATAATAAAAGATTTTAAAGAAATTTCAAAAAAAGACGCTTTAATCGCAGGCGGTAAGGGCGCGTCTCTTGGCGAGATGACGCGGGCTGGTATCCCGGTGCCGTCTGGATTTGTAATTCTTTCAAACGCTTTCGAAAAGTTTTTAGAGCAAACTGATCTCAGTGTTGAGATCAGTTCCATTTTACATTCAGTTAACCATAACGAAATTCATACAGTAGAAAGCGCATCGGAGAAAATTAAAGTGTTAATATTATCGGCGAAAATACCGGAAGATATTACTAATGAGATTCAAATGTTTTTTAATGATCTTGACGCAAAATATGTGGCAGTGCGATCTAGTGCAACCGCAGAAGATTCTGCGACCGCAGCGTGGGCTGGCCAACTTGAAAGCTACCTAAATACCACTAGTGAAATGTTGCTTGAAAATATAAAAAAATGCTGGGCTTCACTTTTTACGCCGCGCGCTATCTTTTATCGTTTTGAAAAAAAACTAAACAACCAAAAAATTTCTGTTGCTGTTGTTGTTCAAAAAATGGTTCAAAGCGAAGTTTCCGGGATCGCTTTCTCTGTTCATCCAGTAACTCAAGATAAAAACCAACTAATCATTGAGTCGGGATTCGGTCTTGGTGAGGCTATAGTTTCAGGTCAGATTACTCCGGACAGTTATGTAATAGAAAAAGAACCAAGGCGAATAATTAATAAGAGTATAAATGTGCAAACAAAATTATTAATACGGAATGGATCTGGGGGCAATAGATGGAAGACTTTATTAAAAGAAAAAGGAGAGAAACAGACGCTTTTCGATTATGAAATATTTGAGCTTGCGGATTTAATAATAAAACTTGAAAATCATTATGGCTTCCCCGTTGATGTTGAATGGGCACGCGAAAAAGATAGGTTTTATATCGTTCAAAGTCGCCCCATTACTACTCTTCAACGATTAGATACCAAATTAAAAAATATGCAAGATAAATGGATATTGGTCGAAAATATACCCGATTCTGATATTTTTTTCTTTCAAATACCATTTAGGTGTTTCACGGCAACTACAAGTTATTCGTTTATAAAAAAGTTAAAGAAAGTAATGGCTATCTATAAAGGCTTTGAAATGGATTTTTATTTCCCCGAAAATGACGCATACCGCTGGTCAGAAGAAATTTTAGAAAGTTTGATTAAAAATCCTCAACTTGGGAAAGATATTCATCGCCAAACAATTAAATGGTCTCATGAGCTAGTTCTGTATGCAAAAAAAATAAAACACTTGCCACTCAATAAATATTCAAATAAAAAATTATGGAAACTGTATTCGCATCATCATCGAATTCATACAAAGCTTTACACATACGGATGGTATCCGGTACAAGTCGATATTCTATATAACAACTTTACGAATACGCTAAAAAATTATTTATACAAAGTTTGTAGCAGTAAACAAGCTGCCGAAGAATCATTTATTGTTCTTACTACGCCGTTAAAAAAAACAATCGTGGCAAAAGAACGAGAAGATTTTTTAGGTATTTATAAAAGATTTTATAAAACTCTCGCTCAAATATCCAGAAAGAGGGGTATTTTTACGCCAATCAAGCTAAAGAATGAACTCAATAAACATAGCAAAAGATGGGGGCACTTAGGCTACATATATGCCGGAAACGCAAAACCATTTAATAGAGAATATTATTTGAACGATTTAATTGATTTGGTTAAATCAAAAGTAAAAGCGGCTAACTTACTTAAGAAAGAAAAAAAACAATTAATGTATGCTAAAAAGAAGCAACAAGTTTTATATGCAAAACTAAGAATCCCTGCGCTGTATAAAAAATTATTTAGAATAGCGATTGATTTTTCTCTATCAAAGCTCATACGAAGGGATGCTCAGTTATTCGCGCTGCATATTTTACACTCCACTCTTTTGAATGAAATATCTAGTCGCTTAAAGATTTCACGGCAACAGGTGCAGTTTATGTTGCGAAAGGAAGTGGAAAACGCACTTAAAACGGGGGTGTTAAATAGAAAATTATTATCCCAAAGGCTAAGTAGTTGCGTTTATCTTGTAGAGTCAGGAAAAGAAAGAGTGTATGTTGGTGCCAGAACGCTAGCACTTACTAAAGATATTCAAAAGAAGATTGAGTTTACTGAAAATCAATTTTTCGGGCAAACCGCACAGCCTGGACACGCAAGAGGTAGAGTAAAAATAATAATCCGCGCTCAGGATATGAAAAAAATGGAAAAAGGAGATATATTGGTAAGCATAGCTACTGATCCCGATATCGTTTCCGCGATGAAAAAAGCTGGTGCGATTGTGACTGACCAAGGTGGAATCACAAGCCATGCGGCTATTGTGGCTAGAGAACTCGGAACACCATGCGTTATTGGAACTAAGATTGCTTCAAAAATTCTGAAAGATGGGGATATGGTTGAAGTTGATGCGAGCGGCGGAGTTGTTAAGATTGTGGAAAAAGCTAAATAATTTATGAGAATTGACTATAATAATCCAAATATCAGAGTTCGTTTTGCGCCGTCGCCGACAGGTGTTTTACACATTGGCAGCGCGCGCACGGCTCTTTTTAATTATCTTTTTGCCAGACATACCGGCGGGACTTTTATTTTGCGCGTTGAAGACACGGATCGGAGCCGGTCAACCGTTGAGTCGGAGAATAATATTTCTGAAGGGCTGAAGTGGCTGGGGCTTGATTGGGATGAAGGTCCGGATGCGGGAGGACCTTTTGGGCATTACCGCCAAATGGAGCGGCTGGACATTTATAAGCAATATGCGCAAAAATTGCTGGCGGAAAATAAAGCGTATCATTGCTTTTGCAAACCGGAAGAATTGGAAAAAGAAAGAGAAGCTCAAATGAAAGAGGGGATAGCGCCGCGTTATTCCGGCAAGTGCAAAAATAAAAGCAAAGATGAAGCGGAAAAATTGATCGCTCAAAATACGCCTCATGTTATTCGCTTTGCCATTGAGCCAAAGAAAATAATCGTCAACGATTTGATCCGCGGCCGAGTGGAATTTGACGCGTCGCTTTTTGGAGATTTTGTAATGGTGAAAAGCGACGGTGTTCCGATATTTATTTTTTCAAATGTCGTGGATGATAGTGAAATGAAAATATCCCATGTGATTCGCGGCGAGGATCATCTTTCCAATACGCCAAAGCAAATTTTGGTATACGAAGCGCTGGGAGCTGTACCCCCGCAATTCGCCCATATCCCGATGATTTTGGGGCCGGATAAGAGCAAACTTTCCAAGCGGCACGGCGCCACCTCCATTGACGATTATAAGAATCAGGGTTTTTTGGCGGACGCGATTGTAAATTTCATTTCTCTCTTGGGATGGAATCCCGGGACGGATCAGGAGATTTTTACGCGCGAAGATTTGATCGAGCAATTTTCTCTTGAGCGGATTCAAAAAAGCGGCGCGGTTTTCAATATTGAAAAATTGAAATGGCTGAACGGCAATTACATCAGGAATTTAAAAATCGATAAATTGACTGAATTGTGCATTCCTTATCTGCAGGAGGCGAGCCTGATGGTGCTGGCTCCGTCCGAAGAAGAGTTATTAAGATTGGAAAAAATAATTCTTTTGGAGCAATCGCGGATTCAAACCATTTCGGAGATCAGCGGACATATTGATTATTTTTTCAAAGAACCGCAAATTGATCAAAAAATTCTTATTCCTAAAAAAGGGGATGCCGAAACTACTAAAAAAGCTCTTGATGCGTCGGCAGGGTTTATTAAGACGATTAATGATGCCGATTTTGAATCGAATAAATTAAAAGATATTTGGTATAAATTTTGCGAGCAAAATAATTTTAAGCCGATTGAAGTCTTGTGGCCTTTGCGTGCCGCCTTTACCGGAAAAGAAGCAAGCGCCGGAGCTTTTGAGATTATGGAAATTTTAGGCAGAGAGAAGTGCGCGGAAAGGATAAATCGCGCAATCTCCGTTCTTTAAATTATAGTAAATTTGTGGTATAATTGTTAAATACAAAAACTTATAATTTTATTACCATGCTTAAAAAATCAGCACAAAAATCGTTAAAAATAGCTAATCTTAGCGCAAAAATTATCTTTGCCGCTATTGTTGTTGTAAGTTTATCGGGCATTTTTTTTAGTTTGTCCGGACTTGCGCAACAGGCCGATTCTACTAATGCTAACACTAACGAATCTGTCTCGGTAACCACTCAAGACAGTGCTATTAATACCGATCCGGAAGATATTGGCAAGTTAAATGAAGAAATTACGCAAAAAAAATCAAAAATAGATGAATTAGCCAAAGATATCGAAGTTTATAAACAGGCAATCGCGGCCAAGCGCACTGAAGCACTTACCTTGAAAAATCACATCGCGATTTTAGACGATGAGATTCACGCGGTTGAATTGGAGATTGAGAAGCTTCAGCAGGAGATTGACGCCACTACTTTGGAAATAGAGAATTTAAAACTGGACATACGCGCTCAAGAGGAAAAAATCGCCGAGCATAGAGATACATTGGAAGAGCTTTTGCGGATTTTATATCGCAATGACCAAAAATCCGTTCTTGACATAATTTTGCAAAACAATTCTTTTTCCGAATATTACAATTATTCGCACTCTTTGATTTCATTAAATAGCGAGCTTACCGACACGGTCCAGCAGGTCAAAGATCTAAAAACCACATTAGAGGAGAAGAAATCGGAGCTGGAGGTAAAAATCGCTGATTTGGGAAATTTGCAAATTGATTTTTCCACTAAAAAGGACACGCTTTTAGCTCAAAAAAATGAGAAAAAAGATATTCTTGAGCAAACGCAAAGCGATGAATCAAAATTCCAGGATTTGGTGCAGGATGTAAAATCGGAGCAAGACAGCGTCAGTTCGGAAATCGCCGCCATTTCTGAGACAGTGCGCAAGCGTCTGGAAGAGCAAAAAGAAAAAGAAGCGCAAAATTCAAATACCGGCGACAAGGATTCCGCCGATTTGATTGCCAAAGCCGGTACAGACGTTATTGATTGGCCGATTGCTTCGCGCCGCGTTACAGCGACTTTTCATGATCCGACTTATGTGTATCGCCGGTATTTTGAGCATCCGGCCATTGATATCGGCACGCCGCAGGGTACGGCGATTAAGGCCGCCGATGGGGGGGTGGTGGCAATCGCCAAGAAACTTGATTGGGTGAAAAATTCCAGCGGGAAAATAATTTATCCGGCTTATAATTTTGTTCTAATTGTGCATGAGAACGGTCTCTCCACCGTATACGGCCATTTGAGCGGCGTAAATGTCGTAGAAGGCGAGATCGCGCAAAAGGGCCAGACCATTGGCCGCAGCGGCGGCCTCCCAGGCACAGCCGGCGCCGGCCGCCTCACCACGGGTCCGCATTTGCACTTTGAAGTCCGCCTCAACGGCATTCCGGTCAATCCGTTGGAATATTTGCCGTAGTTTTACTATTTCACAAGAGTGATTAGATAAGAGGGGAAGTGAGAAAGCTCGGTTTACTAAATAAATACAATGTCGTATAATATATGTTAATCGGCGTCATAAAACAGAGTTAGTTAAAAAATATGCAGAAATCAAATAAACGGCTTATAAATCACATTACCGACTTTCTTGAATATTGCGAAGTGGAAAAAGGACTGGCGCCGCTAACGATAAAAAATTATGATCGTTTTTTAAATTCTTTTAGAAAGTGGTTGACGGATAGTGACTTGAGCGAGATCAAACCGCATGATTTGACATCTAAGATTGTCTGGGATTATCGGCTTTGGCTGTCTAAGCGTTTTGACGCGATAAAAACTAAATATTTGGAAAAAAGCACGCAAAGTTATTATTTAATCGCACTAAGAAGTCTTTTGTCTTATTTCGCGGAAAGAGATATAATATCAATCCCCTCTGATAAAATAAAATTGCCTAAAGCTGCGAAAGAACGATTGGTTAAATTTTTATCATTGGAGCAAATTAGCGCGCTTTTTCAGGCCACGGATATTAAAACGATTATTGGTTTGCGCGATCGCGCGGTTTTGGAAATATTATTCAGTACAGGCTTGCGTGTCGCTGAATTAACCAATTTAAATATATCGGATCTTCCGAAAAATAAACCGGATGGATGCGAGTTAAGCATTAGGGGTAAGGGTTCGCATATTAGGACCATTTATATATCAAAACGCGCTTACGAATGGATTTCGCGCTATCTGGATGCGCGTCGTGATAAAGAAAAACCTCTTTTTATAAATTATCGTGGCAAAAATGATGATCTGGGCGGGCGGCGGCTTACGATAAGATCAGTTGAGCGGGCAGTAAAAAAATACTCAACGCAAATCGGTTTGCCGGTAGTAGTAACACCCCATGTTTTGCGCCACTCTTACGCCACTGATCTTTTGCTTCAAGGTGTTGATTTGCGAATCATTCAGGAATTTTTAGGTCATCGCAATATTGCCACTACGCAAATATACACCCATGTCACCAATAAAGAACTGCGCGATATTCATAAAAAATTTCACGGCGGAAATTTATTAAAAGATTAATGTGTTTAAATAATCGTATGTTCTGCGATCGCCGAATGTACGATTGCGTTTAATCTGGCCGGATAAATAATTTAATAAAAAAAGAGGTCTAAAAAATCTAGACCTCTCGTAAAATTTTGTTCCTAAATTTATTTTGTTCCATCGCGTACGATGGGTAATCCTTCGATGAGTTTGAGCTCCGGTTCCGGGGTGAACACCTTTTCGCACTTAGGGCAAGCGCGCAACCATAAGCGTTGTCCAAATTCGTCTTTATGATTCTCGTCCCAAGTTGGAATTGTCGGTACTTTGCAATCTGGGCACAAAATCGGCGGCGTATGGCGCCAAACGCACATTGCTTCAACTGACGCGGAATTTTTCAAGTCTTGCATCGTTTTTTACCTCCTTCTTGTTTATTTTTCTGCCGCATTTGCAATATTTAAATTTCTCTCCCTTAGCGGTAGCGTTTACGACGGTCTTAATACAACAGTCACTGAATTCTGTCTGCGACATTCCCTTTGCCCGGCCGATTGGCGGATTTTTAACTCCTTTTTCATCCTCCTGCTCCATTTTGTCACCTCCATTTGTTAATTGTTAAATGTACGAAAATCAACCTAATTCTAAGCGGTTTTCGATTGTTTGTCAATCCTGTCAGGAAAATTACTGAAAACGCCGTCCGCTCCCCACTTCCGCATTCTCTCAATGTCTGTTGACTCATTGACAGTCCATACATAAACCCGCAATCCGTGTTTATGAGCTTTGCGAATTAACCGCTTTGAGGTAATTTTTAAACTCGGTCCGATAAAACTCGCCTTGATTTTTTCTGCAAATCCCAACCACCAATGATCAAGAAGCCGAAATCTTGAAATGAGAAATCCCATTTGAATAAAAGGATTGATTGCGCGCGCTTTTTTAAGTTCGCGGCGGCTAAAGGAGGAAATGATAAAATCATCAATATTCCACTCTTTTTTCTTCACATATTCTTCAATCAATTTCATTACCGGTTTGGCGGTTTTCGGTCCCTTCAATTCAATGTTAACTCTGACGCGACGATTAACCAAATCCAAAACTTCCTCCAAGGTTGGGATCCTCTCCCCTTTTTCGGCGTCAAGTTTTTTCAAATCTTTGAGTTTTAATTTTTTTATAAAACCACTACCGTCTGTAGTACGATCAACCGTATCATCGTGTATTACGACCAATTCTCCGGTTTTGCAAAGCTGAACATCCAGCTCAATCATATCAACGCCCAAATCAATGGCTTTTTGAAATGATTTTAATGTATTTTCCGGCGCATATCCGCACGCCCCGCGATGTCCTATCTTGAGCATATTTAATGAATAATCAAAATTATCAATAACTGAATTATATCTTAAAAATATATTTATAATCAATACTCACGCAAATGTCGTATATGAGACGATCGTCTGATGTACGACTATTTAAAAAATAAAAAGGGAGACTTATATTGTGAAGTCTCCCGTGGATCGCGTATGCGAATCTGTTATATTTTGCTGATTTTGAACAATATCTCATTGATCGGTTTTTTGCATTCAGAGCAAATTTCCTGACGCAAACCGCCTTCAGTTATTCCTGTTGGAGCTTGGCAGCAAGGACTTAATTTAGTAATAAATCCGCCGGTAATTTTCTTTGGGATTCCTTCTTCGGCGAATTTTGAAAACTTTTTGATTAAATCATCCGCGGATATCTCTTCTATTCCTGGCTCGAGCGTTGATATAAGCTTTGATTTTTTCGGAGCTTCAAAGAGCGTTAAAAATTTTTCCGCAACTTCAATGATCTCATTAATTTCATCTAATGGTATAACGCTCCGACGATAGATGCGATCAGCGCAATATATCTGACTTCGTAGATGACATACTATGGCCTCGGTAATCGGCGATAAAAAATTAGTAGCACGGTTACGATATAGCCCATTTTTTCCTCTGCCACCCCTCAACTCTTTTAATTTTTCCAAAAGAATCCGAACAAACGATGGCGAAAAACCATTAATTGCATCAGTAGTATCTACTATAAATCTTTGTTTCAATTCTTCCATTTCCATTCCTCCTTTTGGGGTTAATAAAATATCAGAAGTTGACGCCAATCAATTCCAAATAACATTTTGTGCATCTGTTTTTGGTTCTGAAAAGTAAACCGGAATTTGCCCGGGCCGTTTGCACATTTCGCATAATAAATCCGATAGAGCGACGGTCGCCGGACCCATCATAATCGTTAGCGTGTCCTCGCCGTTTATGAGCTTTTTTCTAACTTCTTGAAAGGCCCCCAAGAATGTATTGGCGAATAATGAAATCGGAAGATTCATCATGGCGATCTTTATCAATTCTTTTTCTATTTCATCAATGATGCGGTTCATTTCTTCATCCCGGCAAGCGGCGCTATAAGAAATTGCGGCGCAAAGTTCGCCGAAAATTTTCATAAAAATGTCAAGCTGCGACGATATCGCCAAGGTAATCATAATGAAATTCAGCCATGCCTCCGCGTTGCTCATACGCAACGCTTTCAGTTGCGCTTTAAGCAGTTCAAGCATTTCTCCGCGCGTCGAATAATTAACTACATTTTTTGATAAAATTTTTTCGTCCATGATCGCTCCTCCTATTTTTTGGTTGTTTTTTGTTAAATTGAAAAGAACTTAAGATTAAATCATATTATCAAACACATATTGTCTTGTCAAACCTACTTATATAGGATTTAGCACTTGACAGACGAGAGTGCTAAATGATATTATTTAGGTAATTATTTTTCTAAGCTATTTTTCTTATGTTGGATCCAAACAAATTAACTTATAAATCACAAGAAGCTTTGATGAACGCGCAAAAAATCGCGCAGGAAAATGGCCAAAGCGCGGTTGATGCGGCGCATTTGGCAAAAGCGCTTTTAGAGCAGTCCGACACTATTACCGCTCCCCTTCTCCAGAAATTAGGAGCGCCGATTGATTTGATTAAAAATGAAATTGAGGCAGCATTGAAACAATTGCCAAAGGTGGAGCCAAGGCCTGCCGGCGAGCAAATTTATCTTACCCCGGCTTTGAATGAAATTTTTAGCCGTGCGGAAAAAATCGCCAATTCGCTTAATGATCAATATATTTCTGTTGAGCATTTTTTAATCGTCTCGTCGGAAGTAAAATCCGATATTCAAGATATTTTCAAAAAACATAATGTTGAAAAATCGCGTGTTCAGGAAATTTTAAAAGAATTAAGAAAAAATCCGATTGACTCCCCCGCTCCGGAGGCGGCTTATAAGGCTTTGGAAAAGTATTGCGTGAATCTGACCGAACAGGCCAGAAAAGGAAAGCTTGATCCGGTGATCGGCCGGCACGATGAAATCAGGAGAATGATGCAAGTGCTTTCGCGGCGAACAAAAAATAACCCGGTTTTAGTCGGCGATGCCGGAGTCGGTAAAACGGCATTGGTGGAAGGATTGGCTCAGCGAATTGTATCGGGCGATGTGCCGGAGACATTGAAAAATCGCGAAGTTTATTCTTTGGATATGGGAATGCTTGTGGCCGGAGCGAAATTCCGCGGCGAATTTGAAGAGCGGCTCAAAGCGGTTCTAAAAGAGATCGAACAAGCCGGCAATGTGATAATTTTTATGGATGAAATGCACACTCTCGTTGGAGCGGGAGCGACTGAAGGATCTTTGGACGCGTCCAATATGCTCAAACCGATTTTGGCGCGAGGCCAATTGCACGCGGTTGGCGCGACTACAATCAATGAGTACCGTAAATACATTGAAAAAGATCCGGCTCTGGAAAGGCGCTTTCAGCCGATTTTTGTTTCCGAACCGTCTTTGGAAGACACGATCGCGATTTTGCGCGGGCTGAAGGAAAAATACGAATTGCATCATGGCGTGAAAATAACCGATGAGGCGATAATCGCCGCGACCGAGCTTTCTTCGCGCTATATTTCCGATCGTTTTTTGCCGGACAAAGCTGTGGATCTGATCGATGAAGCCACTTCCGCCTTGAAAATCGAGCTGGAGAGCATGCCGGCGGAATTGGACAGATTAAAAAGAGATATCACCCGTTTGGAAATTGAAAAAACCGCTATTAAAAAAGA
>Ga0209211_10010131_pt1 | contig 12369 bp, 15 predicted proteins | sample RifGroA2_FD_183992 | JGI IMG/M metagenome (GOLD analysis project Ga0209211, IMG submission 183992) | Groundwater microbial communities from Rifle, Colorado, USA - Groundwater A2 (SPAdes) (version 2) | ecosystem: Environmental > Aquatic > Deep subsurface > Groundwater | place: Rifle, Colorado... | reverse complement strand
GAGATTGTCGACCAGGGGCGGGCAAAAAAGATTATCGTCTTTAAGAAGAAGAGACGGAAAAGCTACAGTCGCAAGCGCGGGCACCGGCAGCACCTCACCACGCTTAAAATTACGGAAATTCAGGGATAGGTAAGGGAGTTGAAATATGGCTCATAAGAAGGCAGGAGGAAGCTCTCGTAACGGGAGAGACAGCCAGGGGCAGAGACGGGGAGTCAAAATCTTCGGCGGCGAGACCGTACGCGCGGGTAATATTATTATACGCCAGGTCGGGACACGCATCCACCCGGGAAGAAACGTCGGCATGGGCCGGGACTTCACGCTCTTCGCCAAGATCGACGGCGTGGTCCGCTACGAGCGGCTAGACAGAGAGAGAAAGCGGGTGAGCATACTGCCGCTTTAGTTCCTTTCTGGCCCCCAGCGGAAAAGCCCCTTTTGGGGCTTTTTTTTTGCCTGGAGAAGGGAGATGATAGGGCTTAATTGCAAAATGCAAATTGAAAAGTGCAAAATCAAGATTAGCCGGGAGGGTTTCGAAATAATTTTGCAATATCCATTTTCGCTACGAGCGGCTAGACAGAGAGAGAAAGCGGGTGAGCATACTGCCGCTTTAGTTCCTTTCTGGCCCCCAGCGGAAAAGCCCCTTTTGGGGCTTTTTTTTTGCCTGGAGAAGGGAGATGATGGCCGTTGCGGGAATGCTATCCCGTCTGGAAGCATCTTTCAGGTCCGATTAAAGTCATGAAGTTCGTCGACGAAGTAAAAATTAAAGTGAAAGCCGGTGACGGCGGTCGCGGCTGTGTGAGCTTTCTCCGGGAAAAGTATGTGCCCCGTGGGCGCCCGGATGGGGGAAATGGAGGGGATGGAGGGGACGTGGTGGTCGTGGCGGATGTGCAGCTCACTACGTTACTTGATCTACGTTACCAGAAAGAATATCGAGCCGGCAGGGGAGTGCACGGCAGGGGAAAAGATCAATACGGGAAGAGGGGGGAGGAAAGAATTATTGCCGTGCCGGTAGGGACCGTGATTCGAGACGCGCGCACCGGAGATCTCCTCGCGGACCTCAAAGCCCGGGGGGAGCGAGTCGTGGTTGCGAGCGGAGGAAGAGGCGGAAAGGGAAACGCCCACTTTGTTTCCTCTACCCATCGAAGCCCCCGTCTGGCTCAACCCGGGCTTCCCGGGGAGGAAAAAGAGCTCGAGATCGAGCTAAGGCTTTTGGCGGACGTGGGAATTATCGGTCTTCCTAATGCCGGGAAATCTACCCTGATCTCGGTGATCTCCGCGGCACGGCCGAAAATCGCCGACTATCCTTTTACCACGCTGGTCCCCAATCTGGGCGTGGTCGGCTATGGGGAAGGGAAGAGTTTCGTCGTCGCGGATATTCCCGGTCTTATCGAAGGGGCTCACCGGGGAGAGGGGCTCGGGCACAAGTTCTTGAAACACGTCAGCCGGACGAGCCTCTTGCTCCACCTGCTCGATGCCTCGAAGATCCGCGAGGAGGATCCTCTGGCGGATTGGCTTGCGGTCAACCGGGAACTGGAGCTCTTTGATCCGGCCCTGGCTGAGAGGCAGCAGATTGTGGTGGCGAACAAGATAGATCTGCCCGAGGGCAGGGCAAAGCTTCAGCTCCTGGACAAACTCCTTCCCCCTGCTTTTCGTCCCTGCTGTGCTATTTCCGCAGTTACGGGCGAGGGACTCGAAGAGCTCAAGAGGTTGGTCGGGATCAAGCTGGAGGAAGCCAGAGCGGCTAAGGACGAGGATCGTGCTGCAGCGGGATTATAAGAAGCGGCTTTTACGGCGCGCGCGCCGGGTGGTTGTCAAAATCGGGAGCCAGATCCTCTCTTCTCCCGAAGGGATCGAAGAAGCCAGGATCAAAGGACTGGTGCGGGATCTCGCCGCGCTCCACGATCAGGGTAAAGAGTTGGTCGTGGTCAGCTCCGGGGCGGTGGCCGCGGGGATGACCCGGCTCGGAGTCAAAGAGAGGCCCAAAACGGTGCAGCAGAAACAGGCCCTGGCAGCGGTGGGGCAGATCAAGCTGATGGCCATCTATGAAAGGTATTTCTCCCGATTCCATAAGAGTGTCGCCCAGGTGCTGCTGACCCATGAGGATCTGGCCGATCGGCACCGCTATCTTAACGCCAAGCACACCCTGCAGACGCTGCTCGAGTTGTCCATCATTCCGGTGGTGAACGAGAACGACACGGTGGCGGTCGAGGAAATAAAATTCGGCGACAACGACCATCTGTCCTCGCTCGTCGCGACGCTGCTGGAGGCGGATCTCTTGGTGGTCCTGAGCGATGTCGATGGCATTTTCGACCGCGACCCCCGAGTTCACCAGGGGGCCCGGTTAATTCCCCTGATCGCGGATATCAAGAAAGCCAAAAGGGATCTCAGCGGGGAAAGCAAGAGTCTCTACGGGACCGGCGGCATCTCGACAAAGATCAGCGCAGCGGAAAAAGCCGCCGCGGCAGGGATTCCCACGCTCATCGCCAATGGACTGAGCGCCGGGATACTACCGAAGCTCTTTAACGCCAAGGAGGAGATCGGCACGTTGGTTCTCCCCGAAGAGAATCGCATGGCCAGCCGCAAGCACTGGATCGCCTACAACTTGAAACCGGCGGGGGAGATCGTTGTGGATCAGGGGGCCTTCGAGGCACTGGTGAAAAAAGGGAAGAGCCTTCTGCCGTCAGGCCTGAAAGAAGTCCACGGCTCTTTCGGAGTCGGCGAATGCGTGTGCTGTCTCGATGTCCAGGGGCGGGAGTTTGCCCGCGGCCTGGTCAACTACAGCTCGCAGGAGTTGAATCAGATCAAGGGATTGCATACAAGTAAGATCGAAAAGGTTTTGGGCTACAAGGCCTATGACGAGATCATTCATCGGGATGATTTGGTACTGCTCTGACAAGAAGAAGGCAGAAAGCAGGACGCAGTAGGCAGAAGGATGAAGGGTTCAAGGGTTGAAGGGATAAAGGGATCAAGGTTGGAGAAGTCAAATGTCGTTGCCGGATGATGCCATCGCGCTAGGAAAGAAGGCCAAAGAGGCGGCGCGCCGGCTCGCCCAACTTTCTTCCGGAGAGAAAAACCGCGCCTTGCTCCTGATGGCCGATCGTCTCGAAGGGCAAAAAGAGCTTCTTTTGGAAGAAAACAGGAAAGATCTGGATCTTGCCCGCCAGGCGCAACTCTCTTCGGCCTTGCTCGACCGGATCGCCCTGGATGCAAATCGGATAGCGGCCATGGCCAAGGGGTTGAGGGAGGTGGTTGCCCTGCCTGACCCCGTGGGGGAGATCGTCAAGATGTGGCGCCGCCCCAACGGGCTTCAGGTGGGAAAGATGCGCATCCCGCTCGGAGTCATCGCCATGATCTACGAGGCGCGCCCGAACGTTACCACAGATGCTGCGGCTCTGTGTCTCAAGTCGGGCAATGCGGTCATTCTAAGAGGGGGCAGCGAGGCCCATTTTTCCAGCCGCGCGATTGGCGCAATCCTGCAACAGGCCTCAGCGGAAACGCAGGTGCCGCAGGAGGCCATCCAGGTAGTCGAGTCTAAAGATCGCGCCATGGTCCACGAGCTGCTCCAACTGGAGGATTACATCGATCTCGTCATTCCGCGCGGCGGCGAAGAGCTTATCCGCATGGTCACTGCCAACTCTCGGGTTCCGGTGATCAAACATTTCAAGGGGGTCTGTCACGTCTACGTGGATAACGATGCGTCTGTGGAGATGGCGGAGCGCATCTGCATCAATGCCAAGGTGCAGCGCCCTGCCGTATGCAATGCAATGGAGACGCTGCTGGTGCACGAAGGGATCGCCCCTGCTTTTCTTCCCTCCATGATCGCCAAGTTCCAGGCCGCGGGAGTGGAGATCCGCGGCTGTGAGAGGACACGCGCCCTGGTCCCCGGAATCAAGGCCGCTAATGAGGCGGATTGGACGACCGAGTATCTCGACCTCATCCTTTCGGTGCGGGTGGTCAAGGACATGAGTGGTGCCATCGATCACATCGAGCGATACGGCTCTCAGCATACGGAGACCATTGTCACTTCCGACTATCAGAAGGCGAGGGAATTTCTAAACCGGGTCAACTCTTCGGCTGTCCTGGTCAATGCCTCCACCCGCTTCAATGACGGCGGGGAGCTGGGGTTGGGGGCAGAGATCGGGATCAGCACGAGCAAGATCCATGCGTTCGGTCCGATGGGGCTGGAGGAGTTGACCACGACCAAGTTTGTCGTCTTGGGGGACGGGCAGATTAGAGAATGAAGATCGGCCTCTTTGGCGGCACGTTCGACCCGATCCATTGGGGCCATCTCCGCAACGCCGAGGAGGTGCGGGAGGCCTTCTCCCTGGATCGCCTGCTCTTTATTCCTGCCGGCATCCCGCCGCACAAAAGAATGCGGCCCGTCACGCCGGTGCGCGACCGTGTCGCGATGGTGCGCCTGGCGATCGCCAAGAACCCTGGTGCGCCTGGCGATCGCCAAGAACCCGGGCTTTACCCTCTCCACAGTGGAGCTTTCGCGCCCCGGGAAATCCTACTCGATCGACACGGTCCGCGATTTTGCCAAATCGCGCGGGCCGAAGGATTCGCTCTATTTTATCCTTGGTCTGGACGCCTTCCTGGACATCGGCTCCTGGAAGGAGTTCGAGGTGATTTTCTCTCTCTGTCATTTCATCGTAACTTCTCGGCCCGGGTGCGAAGACTCGCTGTCGCTCGGCCGCATGCCCGTTGCGGTGCGCAGGCTGTTTTGTTATGATCGGCGTGAAAAGTTTTACCGGCACAAAAGCGGCACGAAGCTCTATTTTTTTAAACTGACGGACATAGCGATCTCGGCCTCGGACATCCGGAATCGTGTAAAGGAGGGGAAGTCCATCCGCTATCTGGTTCCTTTGCAGGTTGAGAGCTACATCAAGAGAAGAGGCCTGTATCGAGGGCGCCGGGAGGGACGCTGACGAGGTCCAAAGAGGTTGGCTCCTGGGAAAAGGCCCTGCTCCTCAGCCGCTTCGCGCTGGAGAAAAAGGCCTACGATCTTATCCTGTTGGAGGTGCGTGAAATCACCTCCATTGCCGACTATTTCATTATCTGCTCAGGCCGCTCGGATCGACAGGTTCAGGGCATCGCTCAGGGAATCGAAGGAAACCTCGGACCCATGGGTATTCATCCCCTGTCGGTCGAGGGCATGAGCCGGGGCCAGTGGGTCTTGATGGATTTTGCAGACGTCGTCGTGCATATTTTTTATCAACCGGTGCGGGAGTTTTACGACCTCGAAGGACTTTGGCATCATGCCCCGCGAGCGGAGCTGCCCGAGCCCTATTCCACTCTTGTCAACCAGTTTAGCATCAGGACTGAGCGCCATCCGTGACCGGCTAAAAAAAGTCGGCCTGTTACTTGCCAGATCGGTCGGTTGCCCTGTAGATAGGGAAGAAAGGAAAAGAAATCTTGCGCGCGCAACGCCCTATCGTTCTGATTATCCTCGACGGGTGGGGAGTCCATCCCCGCAAGGAGGGGAATGCCATCGCGCGGGCAGCCACTCCTAACATGAGCGGCTATGCTGCCCGCTATCCCTCCACCACGATCTCCATCTCCGGGCTGGATGTCGGCCTCCCCGACGGGCAGATGGGGAACTCCGAGGTCGGCCATATGCACCTGGGTTCGGGCCGCGTCATCTATCAGGACCTTACGCTTATCCACCGCGCCATAGACGACCGGAGCTTTTTCTCCAACCGGGTTTTTCTCGATGCGATGCGAACGTGCAAGGAGGCGAGCGGAAGACTCCATCTCTTTGGCCTTATGGGGGACGGCGGGGTGCACAGCCACCAACGCCATATGGAGGCGCTCATCGAGCTCGGATTGAGAGAGAAGGCGGGAGCGATCTTTCTCCATCTTTTCCTGGATGGCCGGGATACTCCGCCGACCAGCGGCGAGCGTTTCTTGCTCGCGCTGGAGGGGAAGATCAAAGCATACCCGGGAGTTCGGATCGCGACCCTCGGCGGCCGCTACTACGGGATGGACCGGGATAAGCGATGGGAAAGAACGGAGAAGGCCTATGTGGCGCTCACCGAAGGCGTCGGAGTTCAGGCAAAATCTCCCCTGGAGGCGATACGAAAAAGCTATCAGGAGCGGGTCACGGATGAATTTGTCCTTCCCACCGTGATCGAGGGGTGCGTTCCCGAGGGTCTGGTTCGGGACGGCGATGCCGCGATCTTCTTTAATTTCAGGGCCGACCGCGCGCGCCAGCTCACCCGGGCCTTTACGGAAAAGGAGTTCAAGGAATTTCCCCGTAGGCGGCAGGTGCGATTTTCCACTTATGTCACCATGACCGAGTATGACAAGAGCTTTGCCCTTCCCGTCGCCTTTCCCCCGCGGGACCTCAAAAACATCCTGGGGGAGATCGCCAGCCAACAGGGGATCCGTCAACTCCGCATCGCCGAGACGGAGAAGTACGCGCACGTGACCTACTTTTTCAACGGCGGGGAGGAGAAAAAATTCCCGCTCGAAGAGCGCATCCTTATCCCCTCCGCCAAAGACGTTCCCACCTACGACCTCAAGCCTGCTATGAGCGCTTATGAAATAACCGAGGCGCTACTCAAGCAGATTGAGGAGCGGCGCTACGACCTGGTGATCCTGAACTACGCCAATGCCGACATGGTGGGTCACACGGGAAACTTCGAGGCCACCATCCGCGCCTGCGAGGTTGTCGATGAATGCGTCGGCAGGGTCGTCCAGGCAACCCTAAAAAACAACGGCCGGGCGATCATCACCGCCGATCACGGCAACGCGGAGCAGATGATCGACTACGACACGGGCGATATCCACACGGCCCATACCTCCAACCCGGTGCCGCTGATCCTGGTGGATGAGGAGCTAAGGTCTCATCGTTTAAGGTCCGGAACAGCCATCGATGTCGCACCGACGGTTCTAAGCCTGTCCGGCGCCCCTCAACCCGGGGAGATGACGGGCCGCTCTCTTATCATCGAATAGCTAATTATTAATTTTTAATTCTTGATTTTTAATTAAAAATTCAACATTCTATGCTTGGCGTCCGCTTAGGCCGGGCCCTGGATTGGCTCTACCCGCCGCGCTGCCGATTCTGCCACGAGAGAATTATCGGCCAGGATGAGGAATGTTTTTGCCACGGCTGCCGGGCGAAGATCCGTTTGGTTTCCCATCCCCTCTGCACCACATGCGGCCGCCCTTTTCTAGACGCGAGCGGAGAAGACCATCTCTGCGGGCCCTGTCTGATGCATCCTCCTTACTTTCGCGCGGCGCGCGCCTGGGCCTGCTACCCCGGCGAAGAGCACCGGGACCATCCCCTGCGTGAGGTCCTACAGCGCTTCAAGTACGGTCGCAGGGTTTCCCTGGGCAAGCCTTTGGGCCGGTTGATGGCGCAAGGTTGTGCGGAATTCTTAACCGGACAATCTTTGGATATCATTATCCCCGTGCCGCTCCATCCGAGAAGGCTTCGCTGGAGAGGTTTTAACCAGGCGGTGATCCTGGCCTGGGAGGTGGGCCGTTTATGGCAGCTTCCCGTCGATCCCTTTATTCTTTTTAGGTCCAGGGAGACCCCGCCCCAAACCCAGCTTGCCGAAGAGGAGAGAAGAAAAAACATGCGCGGCGCATTTTCCTTGAACCCGGCGAAACCCGTTCAGGGGCAAAGAGTGGCGCTGGTGGATGATGTCTATACCTCGGGCGCCACAGTCAATGAGTGCAGCCGCGCGCTCATGCGCGCCGGGGCCAAAGAGGTCTTTGTTCTCACGCTGGCGAGAACGGTATAATAGCTCGTGGGTTGTTTGCCTGGGAGCATCTCTCGGGTCCGATGCATCGGCCCTTCAAGATACCCCCAGGCAGAAATGATGTATTAGGATGTTTTCATGGCTAGAGATGATCAAAAGCGGTGGGATGAAAAGCATGCATCAAGACACGGGAAGGGAGGACCCTCGCCCTTCTTGCGGGAGATTTTAGCGGCCGGCTCGTGGCAGATTCAGCCCGGAAGGGCGCTCGATATCGCCACCGGCAAGGGACGGAACGCCTTCTTTCTCGCTGAGAAAGGCTTTCATGTAGAGGCTGTCGATATTTCCGAGGTTGCCTTGCAGGAGGGACGAAGAGCGGCCGAGCAAAAGGGGCTGCCCGTCAATTTCAGACAGGCAGACCTGGACCGGATAGAGCTCCCCGAGGGCGCTTATGACCTGATCCTGAATTTCAATTTCCTCCAGCGCTCGCTCATCCCCAAAATGAAAATGGCCCTCAAGCTCGGCGGGTATATCGTGTTCGAAACTTATCTTATCGACCAGCGGGTTCTCGGCCATTCTCGGCCATCCCAGCAATCCCGCCCATCTCCTCGGCCACAACGAACTGCTGGAGCTTTTCCGCGACTTTCGTATCCTCTATTACCGCGAAGGAAAATTCTTCGAGAGCGGGCAGGAGGCCTACCGCGCCGGACTCTTCGGGCAGAAGGTAAGGGAAAGATGATCAGTCCACCGCGCGTATGTGGCCTGTCGCTTTTTGCCAGGATCGGTTGAGGCTTGCGAAGAACAATCCCCCCACGATGAACATGACGACGAGGGACCACAACAGGGGCTCGTAGGTTTTCCACCGGTCAAAAATCGCTCCGGCGATCACCGGACCGAGAACTCCTCCCCATGTGTAAAACAAAGTCATGTAGCCGCGTATCTTGGCGTAATGCTTTCTGCCGAACAAATCTCCGACTACGGCCCATCCAAGCGGGAAAGTAGCCTCCACGGCGGCAAAAACAATCGTAAACAGGCACAGCGACCAGAGCGAGCTTCCGACGATCGGTAGGAACATCGCGCCGGCGGCGGCAAATAAGATGAATGCGGTCATGCGGGGCTTGTTCGCCTTGTCGGCAAGCCAGCCCAGGATAAGCGTCGACGCCATGCCGAGAAAGGCAAAGACGCTCAGCAACAAAGCCGCCTGCGGTTGGCTAAAGCCCTTCCAAACCATGAGGGGCACGAAAGGCACGAAATGAACGGAGATCGCATGGTAGGAAGCGTTGCGAATACCCGCCGCCAGCACCGATCCCCAGAACGCGAAGGACCGCAGCGCCTCGGCCACGGTAACTTCGACTTCCGATTTGATCGTCTGCCCCGGGCCGGCTTTGCCGGGTGCCGGGGCCGCGGGTTCGTCACCGTCGGGCAGGAGTCCCATGCTTTCCGGCGACCGGCGAATGGTGAGGCACAGCGGTATGCCGACCACCAGGAACAAGAGCCCCCCAATGGCGGCCCCCCAACGCCACCCCCAGGCTTGTACGATGACGCTTAGAACCGGAGCGACGAGAACCCCGCCCAGACCGAAAGAGGCGCTACTGATGGTGATGGCGCGGGCTCGGTGGCGGATAAACCAGGTGTTGATCAACACCATGGGCGCATGCATAAATCCGCCGACGTGGGCGAGAGAGATAACGCCGAGATAGACGATCAAAAAAGTTGCGTAGCTGTTGACCTGGGAGAGAAGCAGGTAGCCGACTCCCATGAGTAAAACCGCCGCCAGCATGATCGGCTTTGGGCCGTACCGGTCGAGCAAATGACCGACGACGGGTCCTTCGATGGCGCCTTCCGCGCGCGCCAGTGAAAAAGCCAGCGAGGTCGAGGTTCGGTTAAGGTTTAGATCTTGGCTGATAGGAAGAAAAAACACCGTAAAGCCGTAACTATGAAGTCCCGCGCCGAGCACGCGCAAAGCACAAGTAGCGACCACCATGCGCCAGCCGTAGAAGAGTCCGGTTAGTTTCTTGAGCAAGTAAACGGTCCTGTAGGGGTGATTCGGAATTTATAAAGTTAGACCATCACTTACCATGACGTCATGCTGAGCGAAAGCGAAAAATCGTCCGTGGGGACGACAACGTCTACGTGTCGAGCTCGGAATAATGCCGAAAGATGCCTTGTTGGTTGAAAGGCAAGCGCCGCGGCGACTTGAGGTAGGCGGCAATCCGGCGGCGAGCCGAAACGCGATCGTGCAGCGCGACCAATCGCGGGTGTGTGGGCTCCAGTCTCGCCATCGCGCGCGGAAAGGCATAGCACAGGCCGGCGATCATCTGGAACATCGACAGATCGACGTAGGAAACCTCTTTGCCCACGAGATAGTCGGTCCCTTTCGGATTGAGTCGGTCCCTTTCGGATTGTGATCGAGTATCTGCTCGAAGTAATCAAGGAACTTTGGCAGCCGTTCGGCCCTGAAATCCCCGGCGCGCCGCTTCGCTTCAGGCTTCTGCTCCTCATAGTAGAGGCCGCCTGAGATCGGATGGTGGGTGTCGTGGACCTCGACGACCCAATCGGCAATCGTGAGCTGCAACTGGTGGGCCCAGAGCCGGCTCGCCTCGTTTTTCGGCACGAGGCCGAGGCGCGGGCCGAGAAACAGCAGGATATTGGCGGTTTGCGCGATCACCAGGCGTCCGGCTTTCAGGAAAGGCGGCGCGAACGGGGGGTGCTCCACCGAGCGGCTTTCCAGGAAGCGCATCAGCGCGGGAATACCACGGCCACCGCGCTTGGGGAGACGGGCCACGTCCACGTATTCCGCGCCGGCGTCCTCCAGCGCAAGCCGGACAAACTCGCCGCGTCCTTGTATGGAGGGCCAGTAATACAACTCGTAGCGCATGTGAGTCCTCCTCTGCTTTTCTCCCAGGTGTGAAGGTCAACGCCAGGCGGCGTCGGAGGGTACCAGGTTCTTGCCGAAGCGGCGCTCGGGCGGGGCGGCCAGCCAGCGCTGGCTCTTCTCGAAGTAGAGCTTGAAGTGGGGCGTCTGCCGGTGCGCCTCCAGCGCCGCCTCGTCCCGGTAGATCTCGTAGAAATAGAAACAGTTCGGGTCGTCCCGGTCCTGGATCACGTCGAAGCGCAGGCAGCCGGGCTCGTCCTTCTCCGAATGCTCCGCGTCGTAGCGGACGATTTCCAAAAACTCCGAGACGTGCTCGGGTTTTACCTTGATAGTCACGTGCAGAACCACCATGGATGCACCTCCTGCCTGGGAAAGACTATCTTATCCGTCCCCCCGCGTCTAACGGACCATGTATAAGAACAGAGCAAGAGGCTTAGGACTCTCCCTTAAAGCTGCTTTTTTTGTAGCATCGAGTGGCCGCATGATCTAGCGGAGGAAATGCAAGATCCAACAGACCGTTGAAAAAATCCCATCTGCTTCGTTGCGCTCGACTGCCTCGCTCCAACGTACTTTCCAACGTACTTTCTAAGTACGCTTCCGCTCGTCAGTTTCTCGCGCGCCTTGCATCTGAGACCTTTTTGACCGGCCTGAGTTAAGGGTTTTTCAACACCCTCCCAAGACCTGACCCTCAAGCTTCCAGATCTGACCCTCAAGCTTCCTTCCGCGGACTGGCGAGGCACGCCCGAGTCTAAGATGTTCATCGGGGAATGTCCTCTACCCAAAGCAGATGAGCCGACAAAGCACCTTTCTTGAGGGCGTTATGAAGCTTAGAGTCAGCCGTGACAACCCGGCATTGGTGGGCTATCGCGACAGCAAGATAGAGACTGTCATAGACCGTGCGATGCGCGCTGCATGCGATTTCCAGAGCTGCAGGAATCAGCGATTGAGAGGATTCCACCTGGAGAGGCAGAGCCAGCAAGGCTTCGGTTGTGACTATGGCCTCTTTTCTGGATATCTGGCCTTTCCGAAAACGCTTCCAGAGGACGTTCCCAAACTCCGAAAAAATAAGATCCGGAACGCGCAGCGCGTACTGCCCTTCCAGGAGCCGGAGCGCCGCTTCACCGTGGATTTCCGGTAAAAACCACTTGATCGCAACGCTGGCGTCAACGACCAAGTCGCTCATCGCGCCCTGTCTCGCCGAATGAGCTCCGAACTATCGCGAAACGTGCGGCCGGCAAACATTTTGCGGACCTGATCGACGCTCGCCCGCGCGGCCGCAGTATTCTGCTTCGCCGCGTGCTCTAGGATCTCCCTCAGTTCCTCTTGCAGGGAACGACGGTGCTGCCGGGCTCGAAGCTTTAATTTGCTGACGACCTTCGCATGAAGGTTTCTTACCAGAACTTGTCTCATAACAGATGCCTCCGTTAATCATATGATATCAAAATGCTAGCACAAAGCGTTAGGACATTCAATCTTCGGCGGACTGAGAGTTTACCGAACTCACTCATGTTTTGTTTTTGCGGGTCCGAACTCCGCCTTGTGCTCGACCGGGCGGCGGTGATGAGACTGGCCAGCCGCGGCCAGCTTTTCGGGCGGACTCTCCCTTAAAGCTGCTCTTTTTGTAGCATCGAGTGGTCGCATGATCTTGCGGAGGAAATGCAAGATCCAAGACCTGACCCTCAAGCTTGCTTCTAAGGGAGCCTTGGGTTAAGAATATCCCGAATGTTCCAAAGCTAAGAGAACTAAGATTCGATGTTAACCCCGCCTCTTGAGGCGGGGAACCTTTAAGGT
>Ga0209211_10010128_pt1 | contig 12370 bp, 10 predicted proteins | sample RifGroA2_FD_183992 | JGI IMG/M metagenome (GOLD analysis project Ga0209211, IMG submission 183992) | Groundwater microbial communities from Rifle, Colorado, USA - Groundwater A2 (SPAdes) (version 2) | ecosystem: Environmental > Aquatic > Deep subsurface > Groundwater | place: Rifle, Colorado... | reverse complement strand
CTGCCACACGCCCCGCGTTCCACCCATGAATCTCCTTGAGAGCCTGACGGTTTCAGAGACCGCGAAAGCGCTGGGTCGCGTCGGAGCGGCCGGCCTGACGGCCATGTGCATCACGCTGCTGCTCACACCGATCGTCCGGCTCATCGCCGTCCGGTGTGGCTGGATCGTGAAGCCGGCGGAATCGCGCTGGGGTCGGCGCGTCGTGGCCAGGCTGGGCGGGGTGGCGATGTGCGTGGGGTTTGTGGCGGCGACCATCATCTGGGTGCCGTGGGAGGCATCGGTGGGGGTCCTGCTCGGGGGCATCGCCCTGATCTTTCTGGTCGGGCTGGTCGATGACATCGCGCGGATGCCTCCCTATGCCAAGCTGATCGCCCAGCTGCTCATCGGCTGCGGGATGGTCCTCAGCGGGATTCGGCTCGCACCCGTCCCGTGGGCGTGGGTGTCGATTCCCCTGTCCATCCTGTGGTTTGTCTTGGTGGTGAACGCCTTCAATCTCCTCGACAATATGGATGGCCTGGCCTCCGGCGTGGGGGCGATCGCCGCCGGCTTCTGCGTCCTCCATGCCGCCCTCACGGGCCAGTGGATGGTGGCGACGCTGGCGGGGATCGTCAGCGGCGTCTGTCTGGGATTTTTGCGCTACAACTTTCCTCCGGCCAAGATCTTCATGGGCGATTCCGGCAGTCACCTGCTGGGCTTAAGCCTTGCGACCGTCGTGTTGATGGAGAGCCAGCCTCACTCCACACAGTTGCTTGGCATTCTTGCGGTGCCCGCCCTCGTGCTGGCCGTGCCGATCTTTGACACCTGTTTTGTCACCGTGCAGCGTCTGCTCCATCGATTGCATCCCTTCGCAGGCGGCGTCGACCATGTGTCCCACCGTCTGGCGATTCTGGGCTTAAGCCCCAGGCAAACGGTCACCGCGCTCTACGGTGCTAGCGTGGTGCTCGGATGCCTGGGGGTGCTGTCCACGCGCCTGAAGCCTCTCACCGCGATCGCCATGTGGCTGTTCGTGCTGACAGGACTAATCCTATGCGGCCGCTACCTCGCCCGGGTCAAGGTGTACCGCCTGCAACCCAGCGGGCTGCCGGCCGCGGGCGCGGGGCCGATCGATTCCTCCGTGACCCTGATCGAAACGATGTTGCTGCACAAACGCCGGCTGGTGGAGATCTTGGTTGATTTTGGCATCATCAGCAGCGTCTACGTATTCGCCCATCTCCTGCGGTTTGAAGGCGCGTTGACGCCCCACATCCAGTCGCTGTTGGTCCGCTCCCTCCCGATCATTCTGGTCGGCAAGCTGGTGTGTTTTGCGGGCTGCGGTCTGTATCGGCGGGTCTGGCGCTATCCTGATTTATCGGACATCGTCGCCGTGTGCAAGGCCGTCTCGCTGGGCTCCGTGCTGTCGTCCGTGTTTCTGCTCTACCTCTGGCGGTTTGAGGGATATTCCCGCGCGGTGTTGATTATCGATTGGATGCTCTGCGTCCTGGCGGTTGGGGGATCGCGGGTCATTGAGCGCCTGCTGGATGAGTGGATCAGCGCGGCGAGCGAGCAAGGCAGCGTGCCGGTCCTGATGATCGGAGCCGGAGAAACGGGCGAGAGGGTCTTGCAATCCCTTCGACACCACGGCGTGGGCGCGCGCCGCGTGATCGGCTTTCTCGATGATGATTGGCGCAAGCAGGGTATCCAGCTTCACCGCGTGCGCGTGCTGGGGACGCGGGCCAGGCTTACCGCGGCGCTTGAGGACTACGGCGTGCGGGAAGTCCTGATTGCGATCAGCGATCCCCCCGGCGATCTGCTCGAGCATGTGCGGGCGTGTTGCGAGCCTCGAGGCGTTGGCTGGAAGGTGGTGACGGCAGGGGTCACGGACGCCGTATGATCCCACGCCCTGCTGGGGTTTCGCCATCCAACGTCTCACGACTCGCCGAAGGCGAAAGGTCCCGCCATGGCGGGACGGCCTGCGGCCAGCCAGCAGGGCGTGGGATGATCCCCACCTCACTCGCCAGCCGCCTTCGATCCGCGGTGGCGCTCGTCCAAGAAGGCAGCCTCTATGCGCTGCTTTTTTTGTTGCCGTTTTCAAAGGCGGCGCTTGAGATCACCTTTGGCGGTCTCTTGGTGACCTGGCTCTTCATGCGCCTTGATCCCAAGACACGGACCCACACCCTGTGGCTTCAGCCGCAGCTCCGTCCCCTGCTGGCGGCCGCCGCGGCCTTCCTGGCGGCGTGCACGCTGTCACTCCTCGCGAGCACCGATCCAGCCTTGAGCTTCAGGGGACTGACCAGGAAATGGCTGGAGTATCTCGCGCTCTTCATCATCGTCACGGATGTCGGCAGCCGCCCGGGTGTTGCGAGGCGGAGCCTTGGAGTCCTTGCGGCCTCCGCCTGCCTTGTGATCTTCGAAGGCGTGACGCAAGAACGTTTTGGCTACGGCTTCTTTCGCAACTACCGCCTGGATTTCTTCAGGCGCATGACCGGTCCGTATGAAAGTCCGATTGACCTGGCGACCTACCTCATGGTGATCATCCCCCCGCTGGTGGTCTACACGTTCCTGCATCGAGGGGTCGCGCGATGGCGGATGGCGGTACTCACCCTGGCGGTGATCTCGTGTCTGGCGCGGGCGGCATCAATCGGCGCCTGGCTTGGACTCGGGGCGGGACTGGTGGTGATGGGCTGGTGGCGTAGGGCCACGCGGCGTTCTGCGCTGACCGTGCTGGCCGCAGCCCTCGTGATCGCGGGAACGTTCCTCCTGGGAACCGGACAGGCGTCTCGCCTCTTCTCGACGTCGGATGTCGGCAAACAAGATCGATGGGCGATGTGGCAGTCCGCCCTGCGCATGACGTGGGATCGTCCGATTCTCGGCCAAGGGGTCAACACCTTTATGGCCAATTACCTGCGCTACTGGGTTGGCGGCCAGCAGCAGCCGCGCTATGCCCACAACTGTTATCTGCAAATGGGGGCGGAGACCGGCGTGATCGGGCTGGGGACGTTTCTCTGGCTGTGCTGGTGTCTGGTGGGACTGTGGCGGCGCGCCATGCGCTGGATGCTCTCCAGAGATCCCCCCGACTTCCTGCTCATGGGGTGGACGGCGGGCCTGACCGCCTTCCTGGTTCAGGCGGCGGTCGACACCAATTTCTACTCGCTGCGGCAGGCGTTTCTGTTTTGGACCCTCGCCGGGATCGCGACAGGGCTCGCGGCAAGGAACGCTGCGCAGCCGTCACCCTCCTTCGCGCTTCGCGCGTCGGAGAGGCCTCGCCCCAGCTCCATCGAGCGGGTTGGGGCTCCCTATGGCGGGCTGCAGAACGCCTGAGCCGTTGTCGCATCGACCAATCGTCTTCGTTCGTACGGATCGCTTGGGTGAGACGCTGCTCACGCTGCCGGCGATCCACGCCCTCCGCCAGGCGTTTCCCGACGCGCGCCTCACCCTCATGCTGCACCCCGCGCTCCAGGAGCTCTTCGCCGGCCATCCGGATGTGGACGAGGTGGTGCCGGAGCCGGCCAGCTCAGGGCCCTGGTGGCGTCAGGCCTGGCGCGTGAGCCGGTTGTGGCGGTCCTGGCATCCGGAGATCATCATCCTGGCCAATCCGAAGAAGGCCTACCACGTCGGGGCGTGGTTAGCGGGGATTCCACGCCGCGTCGGCTATGATCGCAAGCTGGGGTGGCTGTTGACCCACCGTCTTCAGGATCGCAAGCCCATTGGCGAGCGTCACGAAGTGGAGTATAATCTTGACCTCATTGCAACACTCGGAATTCCCGTGACCCCCGCGCCCATGCCGTGGCTGCCGGTCGGTCCCCAGGAAGCAAGCAGCCTGTCGCAGCGTCTTGGGCAACTGGGCGTGCCTGTCGGCAGCCGGCTGATCGCGGTTCATCCGTGGACCTCCAATCCCCGCAAACAGTGGCCGGTGGATCGGTGTCGAGCGCTCATTCATCGGCTGGCTCAAGAAACCGGGTTGGTTGTTGTGGTCATCGGAGGCCGCGAAGAACAGGCGCGCGCAGCCGAGCTGATCGTGGAAGGCCCCCACACGGGCCGGGTGCTGAATCTGGTGGGGCGATGCTCGCTGCGGGAACTTGTGGCGTTGCTCACGAGGGTGCGCGTGGTGGTCTCGAGTGATAGCGGTCCGATGCATGTGGCGGTCGCGGTCGGCACGCCCGTCGTCGCACTCTTTGGAACGGCTGAGACGGGCTCTCACCCCACTCGCTGGGGCCCCTGGGGCGAGCAACATACCGTCATTCACAAACCGCTCGAGGCCATCACCGTGGATGAGGTCGCCCGTGCGGTGGCGTGTTACCTCTGAGCGTGGCGATGCCGCAGCGCATGCTCATCGTCAACCCCTTCGGCATCGGGGATGTGCTCTTTACCACCCCGCTGATTCGAGCCTTGCGCCTGGCGTTTCCGACGAGTCGCCTGGGGTATCTGTGCAATCAACGCACCGAGCGCATCCTTCGGGCCAACCCCCACCTGAACGACCTGTATGTCTACGAGAAGGACGAAGTGGTCCACCTGTGGCGGCGGTCCACGTGGGAGGGGCTTCGCCACGTGGCGGGTTTGGTTCGCCACATTCGTCAGGCCCGGTTTGATCTCGCCATCGACCTCTCCCTAGGGGAACGGTACAGTTTCTTCCTGGCGTTGCTGGGGGTGCCTCGTCGCGTCGGATTCAACTACCGCCGCCGGGGACGGTTCCTGACCGAATCCCTCTCCATCGGCGGCTATCACGATCAGCACGTCGTGGACTACTACCGGGGGCTCTTGCAGTTTCTCGGCGTTCACCTGGGTGACGCCTCATTGGAATTGGCCACCTCGCCGGAGGATGAGCGCTGGGCCCAGGAGTGGCTTCGCGCGCATCGCGTGGATGAGGAGGGCGTCTCGCTGGTCGGCATCGTGCCCGCAGGAGGGGTCAGCTGGGGGATCGACGCCCCGTTCCGTCGGTGGGGATTCGAGGAATTTGCGGCCGTGGGAGACGCCTTGGTTGCGCGGCATGGGGTCAGGATCATTTTGTTTGGCGAAGCGGCCGATGCGCCGGTGTGCCGGGCCGTCGCACGCCTCATGAGATCACCGACCATCGATCTCGGGGGACAGACGACCTTAGGGCAGTTTGTGAGTCTGCTCGCACGGCTGAAACTGGTGATCTGCAACGACGGAGGCCCGTTGCATCTGGCGGTCAGCCAGGGGGTGCCGACGGTTTCGGTGTTCGGCCCTGTCGATCCGCGCGTGTACGGCCCCTATCCGCCTTCACCGCATCATGTGGCGGTCTACCGCGAGGAGCTGCCGTGCCGGCCCTGCTATCGTCAGTTCAAACTTCCCCCCTGTCCCTACGAGCGGGCCTGCCTGACGACGTTGGGACCGGAGGAAGTCATCGAGGCGTGTCGTGTCTTGCTCGGGTCCTCCCAGTCTTCGAACGTCCCACGTCGAACTTCAAACTCATAAGATGCCGGTGATCTTATCATTCGTCGAGCGAGGCTGGCAGGCGGCGCGCGAGTGGTCGCTCCATCAGCGGCCGCCACAGACGACGGTGATCCATCTGATCAAAGGGTCACTCGATGCCGAGGTCCGCGCGCTCATCCGTCCGGTCCATCAGGTCGAGTTGATCGCCATTCCGAGGAAGGTGTTTTGGCCGGCGGCCTTTCTCCTGTTCTTGTGGTACGCCGGCGCGGGGAGACTTCAGGCGATCATGGTCGATAACGATCGGTCCCTGAAACGTTGCGGCCTCTGGGCGACGTGGGTTCCCATCCCAGTGAGGTTGGTCGCATGAGGCTCGCGCTGATTTTTAATAAGACACGGGCCGATACGACCGGCATCTATGTTGAGCGGGCCTGCCAGGCGTTAGGGATCCCTGCCGATCATTGGTGGCTGCGCGACGCCTCTCGCCTGCCACTCGACTACGACCTGTATCTCCGGATCGACCACGGCGACGACTATCTGACGGCGTTGCCCGACGGATGCCGTCCGTCGGCCTTCTATGCCATCGACACGCACCTGCCGCATAGTTGGAACAAGATCCGCCGCATCGTGTCGAGGTTCGATGTGATCTTCTGCTCCCATCGGGATGGGGCGTTGCGGCTGCGAGACGCCGAGTGGCTTCCCTTCGCCGGCGAGCCGACACCCCCAGGCATGCGGGATGGCGGGAAGGTCTACGACGTGGCGTTTGTCGGGACTGACGGGGGCGTCCCGAGGAAATTTTTTCTCCAGGCCCTGCGGGAACGCTACCCCAGGCACTTCATCGGGACGGCTGATCCCCGCGACTTGATCGCGGTCTACCGCCGTGCTGGCGTCGGCTTCAACTATTCGATCGCCAACGACGTGAACATGCGCATCTTTGAAGTGCTCGCCGCGGAGACCTTGCTGGTGACCAACGCGTTGGCGTCAGACGATCTGCGCCGGCTGGGCCTCGAGGATCGTCGTCATCTCGTCCTGTACCGTCGGCCGTCTCAGGTCTTCGACCTGATCGACCATTATCTCGCCCATCCGGACGAGCGCGAGGCCATCGCCGCCTCCGGTGCGGCCGTCGTGCGGCAGCGCCATACCTACGTCCACCGCATGCGGCAGTTGCTGATGACCGTCTCTCGCCGGCTTGGCGTGGCGCTGCCGGCTCACCTTCAGGAGCTCACCCCATGCGGATCCTAGTCACGGGTGGGGCAGGCTTCATCGGTTCTCATCTGGTCGATGCGCTGGTCGCCGCGGGGCACCGGGTGCGCATCCTCGACGTGTTGGATCCCCAGGTGCATGAGGGCCAGACGCCGTCGTATCTCAACCCCCAGGCCGACTACCTCTGGGGCGACGTGCGCGACCGGGCGGCCCTGCGCAAGGCGCTCGCACAGATCGAGGTCGTCTTCCATCAGGCGGCCGCGGTGGGGGTGGGGCAGTCGATGTACCAGATCGAGCGCTACGTGCAGGCGAATGCCGTGGGGACGGCCATGTTGCTGGATGTGATCGTCAACGACCGCCTGCCCATCAAGAAACTGATTGTGGCCAGCTCGATGAGCGTCTACGGGGAAGGCCGTTACCGGTGCGCCTCCTGCGGTCCGGTGCTCCCGTCGCTCCGCGCCGAGGCGCAGTTGAAGGCCCGCCGATGGGAGATGATGTGTCCGCTGTGCCGCACGCCGGTGACGCCTGAGCCGACCCCGGAAGCCCAGCCCTTAGCACCCACCTCCGTCTATGCGGTCTCAAAACGCGATCAGGAAGAGCTGTGCCTCTGCGTCGGGCGCAGCGCCCACGTTCCCACAGTGGCGTTGCGCTATTTCAACGTCTACGGCCCGCGCCAGGCGCTGTCAAACCCCTACACGGGAGTCTGCGCCATCTTTTCGGCTCGCATCAAAAACCGTCGTCCGCCGTTGCTGTTCGAAGACGGCCAGCAGTCGCGCGACTTCGTTCACGTCTCCGACATCGTCCGCGCCAACCTGCTCGTCATGAGCGACCCGCGGGCCGACGATCGCGTCTTGAATGTGGGCACCGGTGCCGCGACGTCGATCGGCGAGATCGCGCAGCTCCTCAACCAGCTGTACCGAGGGTCACAGGCCCCCTCGCTCAACCAGACCTATCGCGCCGGGGACATCCGGCACTGCTATGCCGACATCCAAGCGATCCGCCGACTGGGCTTCGCCCCCCAGGTCCAGCTCCGGGATGGGCTGAGCGCGTTGGTGGAGTGGGGGAGGGAGCAAGAGGCCGAGGATCGAGTCGAGGCGGCGACGAGAGAGCTCGAAGCCTTCGGGCTGACCAGCGGATAACTCACTTCGAACTGAGAGACAACACTCGCATGTCCATCGTCTGTGACCTGGTGTTGCTGAGCTGGAACCATCTCGAAGCGACTCAACCGTGCCTGACGAGTCTCTTTGAGCACACCGACGTGCCCTCGCGGCTGTTCATCGTTGACAACGGCAGCGAACCGAACGTCCGGCAGTTTCTCCACGGCGTCCAGCCGCGGGGCGCGATCCGCGAGGTGGTCGTGCTCCAGAACGAGACCAACGAAGGCTTCCCGAACGGGATGAATCGGGGGATGCGCGCGTCACAGGCCCCGTACGTGTGCCTGCTGAATAACGACCTGATCTTCACCCCCGGGTGGCTTTCACGGATGCTCAACGTCGCAGCCCGCCATCCGGAACTCGGCGTGCTGAATCCGACCAGCAGCACGTTCGGCAATCACCCGCCGCGCGGGGTGTCGTTGAACGACTACGCCGAGCGCCTCGCGGCCAACGGTGACCGCTACGTGGAGGTCGGGGTCTGCATCGGGTTTTGCCTGCTCATCACGCGCGAGGTCATCCATCGCATCGGCTATCTCTCAGCGGAGGTCGAGCGGGCCTTCTTCGAGGACGAAGATTACTCCATGCGGGCACAGGCTGCGGGGTTCCGGTGCGTCGTGGTGGAGAGCGCCTATGTCTTTCATGCTGAGCACCAGAGCGTCAAGGGCCTCGTGGATCGTGAGGCGCTGTTCCGGCGCAACCAGCAGTGGTGCCATCGGAAATGGGGGCCGTGGCGGCGGATCGCCGTGGTGAGCACGAAGCCCCTTGAGCCGGGAAGCGACGAGCTGCGCCGCTTCCTGGAGCAGCTGCTGGCGTGGACCAGGCGGCGCAGCTTCCTGTATTGCTATGGGCCGCTTCCGACGGGCGTGTCGGGACACGATCTGTTTCGATCCGTCGGCCTCGTCCCCCACGCGAACATCATGTGGCACGATCTCACCGGGCCGTTCGCGTCGTGGGCGGCGACATGGAAGATGCTCGCGCGGCAGAAAAAACGTTTCCAGACCATTGTCGTGCCGACCGCACGCTGGGCGCGTCGGATGCAGTGGTTGCGGCCGATCCACCGCGCCGCCGTCTCGACGGACTTGTCCGACCACAATCCACAATGACCTTCATGACTGTTCCCACTTGTGATCTCGTCCTCCTCACGTGGAATCGTCCTGATCTGTTGGTCCCTTGCGTGCAGCGGCTCCTTCGGCACACCACCGTGCCAAGCCGTCTGTTCATCGTGGACAACGCGAGCACGGATCCCCAGGCCCTGGAGTTTTTGCGACAGGTGCGGGGGACGGACGCGGTGGAGGTGGTGGTGGTCCGGCGGACGTCGAACGACGGCTTCGCGAAAGGCATGAATGAGGGCTTGGGCCGGACCGCCGCGCCGTGGCTCTGTCTGCTCAATAACGACATCTTGGTGACCGCCGGATGGCTCGAGGAGATGCTCGCGGTCGCACGGGCCCATCCATCCATCGGGGTGTTGAATCCGATGAGCAACGAATTCAACCTCGCCCCCGTCCGCGCCGGCGAAACGATCGACGAGCTGGCGCGCACGCTGCAATCGCGCCGGGGGCGGTGGATTGAGAACTGGTTCTGTGTCGGGTTTTGCTTCTTGCTGTCGCGTGAGACCTTCCAGCAGGCGGGCTTCCTGGATGAGACGTTCAGATTCATCTACTCTGAAGACAAGGATTACTCCTTCCGCATCCGACGGCTTGGGCGCCTCTGCGCCATTGCCGAGGGCGCGTACGTCTACCATCATGGCAGTTCGACCATGAAAGACCATCCGGATCGCTGGAAGCTCCTGGAGGAGAACGAGACGCGGTTCTACCGCAAGTGGTCCCTGGAACGTCCCCATCGAATCGCGTATCTCCTCAACGGCCGGTCGGAAGCGCCTCCAGAGATTCGGGAGCGCCTTCGCGAGCTCGCCAACGCGGGGCATCGGGTGTGGGTGTTCCATCGCGGCAAGGCGGATGGCCGAACGATTCCCCGCCATTTCCAAGTGGTGCCCCAACGCCTCGGCAGGTTCGGATTTTGGCCACGCGCGACGGCTCGCATCCTGTTCAAGAAGAAACGATTCCATCGGATCATCCTTCCACGCGGCCCGGCGGCGCGGGCGTTTCAATGGTTGCAGCCGATTCATCGCGCTGAGGTGGTGTGATGGGCCGTCATCCTCTGTCCGTGGTCATCCTGACGAAAAATGAAGCCGCGCATATCCGCGAGTGCCTCCAGAGCGTCGCGTGGGCTGATGAACGGCTCGTCATCGACGATGAGTCAACCGACGACACCGCGGCGATCGCCGCGTCGCTTGGGGCGCGGGTCGTCCGGCGTCGCATGGACAACGAGGGGGCTCATCGCAACTGGGCGTATGCGCAGGCCGCGCATCTGTGGATCCTCAGCCTCGATGCGGACGAGCGCGTGAGTCCTGAGTTGGCGGAGGAGATTCAACGCAGCCTGACCTCGGAACCGCCATGGAACGGGGCCGTCATCCCGATTCGCAACTACCTGGGGCCCCACTGGCTTCGATGCGGTGGGTGGTATCCGGCGGAGAAACTCCGCCTGTTTCGTCGAGACCGCTTTCGCTATGAAGAAGCGCTGGTCCATCCCAGGGCCTTCATGCCGTGGCCCGAAGGGCGTTTGACCGGCGATCTTCTCCATTTCGGATATCGAGATTTCGAGGAGTGCTTCGAGAAGCTCAATCGCCACACAAGCTTGGAAGCGCAGAAATGGTTGAAGGAAGGCCGCAAGGTCAGTCTGCTCTCCGCCTTGCGCCGGAGCCTTGATCGGTTCCTCAGGGCGTGGATCCGCAAGCAAGGTTGGCGGGAAGGGTTCATCGGGTTTGTGATGGCGTTCTATCAGGGGTGGTACCAGTGGCTCAGTTTCCTGAAACATTGGGAATTGACCCAACGACAGGCTGTGGTGGCTCCCCCACTCGCCCAGACGGCTCCTCCGGGCGAATCGTCACCGGCGGTTGCCCCCGTATCCGTGGTGATCCTCGCCAAGAACGAGGCGGCTCAACTGCGGGACTGTATCGAGACGGTCCGATGGGCCGAGGAGATCCTGGTGGTTGACGATGAGAGCACCGACGACACCGCCGCGATCGCCGCGTCCCTTGGCGCGAGGGTCTTGTGCCGTCGGACGGACAACGAAGGCCGTCAGCGCAACTGGGCCTATGCCCAGGCGCAGCAACCCTGGGTGCTGAGCCTCGATGCGGATGAGCGCGTCACCCCCGGCTTACGGAACGAGATCATCACGACCGTCGCCACCAACCCCCGCTGGAACGGCTATGAGATTCCCCGCAAGACGTTTATCGGGCCGTGGTGGGTTCGTCACGGCGGCTGGTACCCAAGCCCCCAGTTGAAGCTGTTCCGTCAGGGCCGCTTCCGGTATGAGGAAGCCGAGGTTCATCCCAAAGCCGAGGTGAACGAGGGGTGGGGATCATTGCGCGAGCCGCTGTTGCACTATTCCTATCGGGATCTGGAAGATTTTTTTGCGACGGTGAATCGCCAAACCACCCTGGAAGCGGCGAAATGGTTCCGCCAGGGGCGCCGGATGAGCCTGGGACACGCCCTCTGGCGCACGGCGGACCGAAAGATTCGCGCCCTCCTCCTCAAAGGCGGCTTCCGTGACGGCATGCTGGGGGCGGCCGTCGCCTCCTTCGCCTCCTTCTATCAGCTGGCCAGCTACGCGAAGTATTGGGAACGCAGACGTGGCGAAGCCGCGCGATGAGCGGCCCTCGTATCTCAGCCGTGCTGATTACCAAGAATGAGGCGACGAGGGTGGCGCCATGCCTGGAGAGCCTTCGATGGGTGGATGAGATTGTGGTGGTCGATGACGAAAGCACCGATGAAACACGAACGATCTGCGGGCGCGCCGGGGCCCGCGTCCTGGTTCGGAGGTCGGAGGGCGATTTCGACCAGCAACGCAACGCCGGCAGTGACGCCGCCTCAGGAGAGTGGATCCTTCAGCTCGACGCCGACGAAGTGAGCCCAGTCTCATTGCGCGATGAGATCCGTCGCGCGCTGGCTCACCCCTCCGCCGTTGGCTATCGCATCAAACGGACGAACTATTTCCTCGGCCACGAGATGCGGCATGGCGGATGGGCCTGGAACGGCGTGAAGCTCTTTCGAAAATCCGCGGCGCGCTACATCGGTCACAGCGTCCATGAAACGCTTCAGGTGAATGGCCCGGTGGGGCAGTTGGCCTCGCCGATCTGGCACTACCCCTTCCAGTCGCTGACCCAATTCATCGAGCGGCAGAATTTCTACACCTCCGTCGAGGCCCGGCTGCTTCGTCAGTCGCATCCGACGCTGGGCCGTTGGCAGCTGCGCCGTCTCCTGCTCATTCGCCCCCTCAAGCTGTTTTGGAAATCGTACGTCAAAAAATCAGGCTGGCGCGAGGGGATGCATGGCTTGGTCTTCGCGGCCTTGTTCGCCTGGGTGGAGTGCCTCAAATGGACCAAATACTGGGAACTCAACCAACCCGTGGCCGAGTGACCAAGTGGCCATGAACCTTGGCCACTCCGTCACATGGCCACTTGGCCACTCACGGATCGGCTAACCTGATGAAGGTGGCGGCGGTATACTGTGTGTTCAACGAGGAGGAGTACATCGCGTACTCCATCCGGTCGGTGCGTGACGCGGTCGATCGGGTCGTCGTGCTCA
>Ga0209211_10010126_pt1 | contig 12371 bp, 10 predicted proteins | sample RifGroA2_FD_183992 | JGI IMG/M metagenome (GOLD analysis project Ga0209211, IMG submission 183992) | Groundwater microbial communities from Rifle, Colorado, USA - Groundwater A2 (SPAdes) (version 2) | ecosystem: Environmental > Aquatic > Deep subsurface > Groundwater | place: Rifle, Colorado... | reverse complement strand
CAAGCGGGAGGTTTTGAAAAAGGAGTTTGACCTGGGTTTTGTCTTTGACGGGGACGGCGACCGGGTGGCGGCCATTGATAACCAAGGGCGATCGGTCGGCGGCGACTTTTGTTTCCTGATGCTGGCCCGTCAGGCTTTGCAAAAGAAAAAAGGATCAATCGTGCACGACATGAGGGTTTCCCAGGCTTTTTTAGACGAGATGAAAGAAAGAAAGGTTAAAACCTACTTTTGCGTTTCCCACCACACGGCCATCATCGAAAAGATCAAGAAGGTCAAGGCTATTTTTGGCGGAGAAGTGACCCTGCACTTTCTTTTTCCCCAGGACTATTACCTCTGCGACGAGGCCCTCTTCGCTTCTTTGAAGCTGGCCGAGATCGCCTCCAGCCAGAAAGACTTTGCCGCCTACATCGACACCCTGCCTCGCTGCCAATCCAGCCCCGAGGTCTTCATTCCTTGTCCGGACCGGGAGAAGTTTAAGATCATAAGAAACCTCCAGAACTATTTAAGGGAAAATCATTACAAGTTCATTGACATTGACGGCGCGAGGATCTCTTTTCCGCACGGTTGGGCCTTGGCCAGAGCCGCCAATACCAGTCCTTATGTCAAATGCCGGTTTGAGGGCGACACCCCGGAGCACTTAATCGAGGTCGAAAAAGAGGCGCTGGAGATCTTTAAGAAAGTCGGCCTTCCGGTAACAAAAAAGACCCTGAAAGAGCTAGGTCTTTGACAAGAACCAATTATACTAGGCCGGTTTTTTTACGGACTTCTTCCATGGTTGATTGGGCGATGGAGCGGGCTTTTTTGGCGCCCTGGCTTAAAATTTCTCTGACATAAACCTCTCTTGAAAGCAGTTCCTTTCTCTTTTTCCTCAAGGGTTCCAGGGCTTCAATGATAACCTGGGCCAAGGATTTCTTAAAATCAGCATAGCCCTTATTTCGGAATTTTTTTTCAATTTTAGGAATGGCCAATCCGGAAAACTGGCTGTAAACGGTTAAAAGGTTGGCAATACCCGGTTTTTTGATTGGGTCAAACTTTATCTCTCGACCAAGGTCGGTGACGGCCGCCATAATTTTCTTTTCTATTATTTCCGGTTCGTCAAAGAGATAAAGGCAGCTCGGGGGTACGGATTTGGACATTTTCTTTTTCGGATCGGTCAGAGACAAAATCTTGGCTCCGGTTTTGGGTAAACTGACCCGGGGCTCAACAAAGGTTGGGCCGAATCGATGATTAAAGGCTCGGGCAATGGTGCGGGCCAGCTCAACGTGCTGTTGCTGGTCCTGGCCCACCGGCACCACCTCGGTCTGGTAAAGCAGGATGTCGGCGGCCATGAGGACGGGGTAGTTGAGGAGGCCGGCGTTGAGGTCTTTCTGGAATTGTCGGGATTTTTCTTTGTACTGGGTCATTCTTAACAAGTCGCCCACCGGCGTGACCGTGTTTAAGATCCAGGCCAGCTCGGTGTGTTCGGTTACCTGAGACTGGACAAAAAGAATGGATTTTTCCGGATCAATGCCCGAGGCCAGGTAACAGACGGCGGCGTCCAAGACGTTTTTCGGCAAAGTTCGAGGGTCATAGGGGATGGTCATGGCGTGCAGGTCAACAATACAGAAAACGCACTCTTCTTTTTCCTGGAGTTCTAAGAATTGTTTGATGGCGCCCAGATAGTTTCCGATGTGGAGGGCACCGGTCGGCTGGATTCCCGAAAAGATTCTCATGTTTTTATCATACCTCAATCACTACGGGCAGCACCATTGGCCGTCTCTGGGTTTGTTGATACAAAAATTCACCGACCTTATCTCTAATTTCTTCTTTGACATAGGTCCAGTTGACGGCGCCGCCGGAGCCGGCGGCCCGGTCGACAATACTCACCACTTTCTTTCTGGTTTGGCGGAGCAGTTCTTTGGATTCTCTCAGATAAACAAAGCCTCGGGAGATGATATCCGGAGAGCCGTGGACCTTGCCGGTCTGGCGGTCGATGGTGGTGATGATGACGAACATGCCGTCTTTGGCTAAAGTTTGCCTATCCCTTAAAACGACTTCGCCGATGTCGCCGATGCCCAAGCCGTCAACAAAAACGTAGCCGGTATCAATTTTTTTATTCAAAACCTCGGCCGTTTTGTTGTGAAATTCGATGATGGAACCGTTATCTAAAACAAAAATGTTTTTTTCTGGGTAATTGATGCCGGCCGCCAGCTTGGCCGCCTCTTTTAGGATGTAATGATTGGCATAGACGGGGAGGAAGAAGTCCGGCTGAATCTGTTTGATCATCTTTTTAATGCTGTCGGCGTTGGAGTGGCCGCTGATGTGGACGTCCATAATGTCGCTGTGAACAACATTATCGCATTTTCTGTAAAGGCCGTCTTTTAGCCGCTGGATAGTTCTTTCGTTGCCCGGGATGACCGAAGAAGAAAAAACGATAGTGTCATTTTTCCTGATTTTGACGAATTTGTGGTTGTCGCTGACGATCCGCGACAAAACGGCGTTGCCTTCGCCTTGAGCGCCGGTGCAGATAATAATGACTTTTTCCTCCGGATATTTATTGATGCTGTTGATGGGGATAATGGTGCCGCCGCCAACTTTTATATAGCCCAGCTCTTTGGCAATTTCGACGTTCATTTTCATGCTGTACCCGTCCAGGGCGACTTTTTTACCGATCCGTTTGGCGTATTCCAAAAGATAATTGATTCTTTTTATTTGGGAAGCAAAAGTGCCGATAATGATTTTACCCTTAGCCTGGCTGATTAGTTTTTCCAGGTTGGCGTACATTTCTTTTTCCGAAATAATTTTCGGAGAGGTGTTGATCGCTCCCAAACTTTCCAGCATCAGGATTTTTGGTTTGGGCAGTTTGGCCAAATGATGATAAGTCAGCGGCTCGCCGTTAACGGGATTTTTTTCCATTGTCCAGTCGCCCGGATGGATGATCGTTCCCGGCGGCGTGTTGATGATGACGCCGATCGCGTCCATGATCGAATGTTCAATTTCGAAAAAACCGATTCTGAATTTCCCAAAATTAAACCGGTCGTTGACGGAATTTATCCTAATGACGTTTAATCTCTTGGCCGAATTTTTTTCAAAATCCTCCATTCGTTTTTTTATCATGGCGATGGTCAAATCGCGCCCCACGACCGGGGGATAGCCGAGTTTTGGCAAGAGCAAGGGAGCGGCGCCGATATGATCGAGATGGCCGTGGCTGAAAATGACGGCGCGGATATTTTTTTCCTTGCCCTTAAGATAACTGACGCTGGGAATAATATAGTCAATGCCCAGCATGTCTTCTTCCGGGAATTGAATGCCCATATCCAAAATGACGATGTCTTTTTCATATTCAAACACGGTCATATTGCGGCCGACCTCTTCCTGCCCGCCCAAGGGGATTATTCTGAGCGGGCTTTCTTTTTGGTGATATTTTTCCATATAATTTTACTAGATTAGATTCTAGCTTCTTGTGCTCGGCGTTGCCTAGCACAAAATTTAACTAACTAATCTTCGAGAGTTAGATTATTAATTGAATTAAACTTTCTTTCCAATAAACTAGCCCGAACTAGCTTTTGGTAATCTTTACTGCTGGAGAAAATTTCTCCGAGAATATCTTTATCAATAATAATTGACTTTCTTTTGCCGAGGTATTCTTGATGGGTGCTCCAGAGGTAGCTTCTAACGAAGTCGAGAACTTTGTCCAAATTTTTGATACCCGTTTTCTTTAAATTTGGTTCCACTAGTTGGGCGGGGTTTATAACGTTGATATAAACCAGCAGCTGTTCTAGATACTCCTGACTATCGACTAAAATAGCCTTGAATGGTCCTTCAAACAGGCTGCCGCTCCGCTCGTATTTTTTATTGAGATATTGCGCATAACCGGTGCCGAGTTTATGCATAAATTTTGAAATGCCCCCATCGTTGATTTCTTTAATCAGTAAATGATAATGATTCGGCATCAGGCAGTCAGCCATAATCCGGACCAGCGGCTGCCGATTTTTTTGGTCATTTTTCAGAAAGTCTTGTATGGTTTTAAAAGTAGCTTTTCCCTTAGCTCTTTCAACTTGCCAGAGAATATTTGTTGAAGCTTCGACGTCGTTGAATAAAAATAATCCCTGGAGAAAACGCCATCTATCGTTATCGTTTCGGAAGATATTGCGTTTTTCAACTCCACGATTGTAAATATGATAAATATGATCTTTCGCGAATTGGATTTTTCTTACGCTCATAAGTATAAGATTCGTGTTAGGCGTTGCCTAGCACAACTAGAACAATTATCAATGATGTGCCGGGAGCGGGAGTCGAACCCGCATGGAGTTGCCTCCGCTAGGCCCTGAACCTAGTGCGTCTGCCATTTCGCCACCCCGGCTATTTTTTTATTGACCATTAGGCCGCAGAAGAAAACTTAAATCTCTGGGCATTTTCTTTAACGGTTTTTTCTCTTTCAATTTGGGCAGTTTCTTGTAATTCTTATCTTTTTGCCAGCCCGAAACAGTGTAGTAATAACCGAAACCGCCTAGTTTTTCGATATTACGGTAATCGCTCTCGCATCTTTTGTCCATCCAGGTAGCGATTTTCAAATCTTTTTTCATGGGGTTAATGGTGACGTGGGAATAGCCCGAAGGGGAGAGTGCGGCCTGTCCTTTTTTGGCCCGGACAAAGTAGACATCCTCGATCTGGTTACCCTCGTCTTTCTGCAAGAGGAAGATGGCTTCTCCTTTTAAGACGAGAAGGAGTTCCCGGCATTCTGGAGGATGTTCGTGGCCTTTGGTTTTGGGAAACTCGGCTCCCAGCATTTTGGGGAAGATGACGGTTTCGTCATAGCGCAGATGGCCGCGGGACTTTAAGCCTCGCCAGACCTGATAGATGTTAAAATTGGGAGCCTTTTTGGCCCAACTCTGGTCAAAGAGAACTTTCCTTAAGTCATTAACAGATCGTTTCATGGTTTCCACACTCTTTTAGTCGCAAGATACCAATTTTGGATGTCCTCAAATCTCTGGCTGGGGTCGGCAATCAGGCCCGCCTTGATGCCCCTGATCTCGGGGCTGGTCAGATAAACAAAGTCGGGGCGATAGAGGAAGACCGCCGGCGCATCGGCCAAAAGAATCTCCTGGAATTTCTCCAGCTTTTCTTTTCTGACACCTTCATCATTGGTTTGTCGGGCTTCTTCTAAAAATTTATCCGCCTCTTTGTTCTCATAGAGAGCCAAATTGAGCCCGGGATCCTTTTTCTGAAGCGAATGCCAGAAAGGAAAGAGATCCGGTATTTGGCCCAGGACTTCGCCGAAGAGAAGGGCGTCATATTCCCGGGGTTTGAGAAAATCCGAATTTAATTGGGAAAAGCTGAAAGACCTAATTTCCACTTTGGCGCCAATCTCGGCCCACTGTTTTTTCAAGATTTCCGCGGTCTTCAAAAGAACGGGATCATCCACCGTGACCAAAGAGAATTTCAAGGCCAGAGTTTGCTGGTTCGGGCCAAAGCAGATTTTGTTCAGTTTCTGGCGCGTTAAGGGTCCGGTTTCGCCGTTGCCGCTGATTAGTCCGGCCGGGGTCAAGATATCCGCGCGGTACTTTTCCTGGAATTTAATGACGGCTTCGCGCGTTTTAGGGCCAAAGACGCCGGTGATTTCGCCCTCCGGATAGATTCCAGGGTCCCGGGCCAGACACTTTTGCAATTCCTTGACTTCGGCTCCCTGGGAGCTTTTGGAAAGCGTGTTTTTGAATTCAAAGCTCAATTTTTTCTCAACCGTCTTTTCCCAGACATTAGTTTGAGGATTAAGCTTGAAACCCGCTTTTTCCAGAAGATCCCTGGCTTTATTGGGGCTGAAGCGGTAAGTGATTTGGGGTTCCTCAAAGCCGAAAAGATCCGGCAGGATCGGCGAATCCACCGCCACCCCGCTGTTCCCGAGAACCTGGTCAATGATTTCCTTTTTGTTAACGGCGTAGTTGAGGGCCAGCCGGACATTCTTTTCCGCTAAGACCAAAGCATTCTTCTGGTTGAAGAAAACGGCGAAATAGCGGGGCAGATCAAAATGATGAATGACGAAGTCGCGGTTTTCAAAGAGGAGTTGTTTTTCCGGGGCAGAAAGGACAAGGGCCTGAATTTCCCGATTTTGCGCCGCCTCAATTAAGTCTTTTTCCTGTTCAAAAAAGGCAAAGGTGATTTCCTTGATTTTAGGGAGCTCGGCGTGATAACGGGGGTTAATCTCGAGGGTTAATGATTTGATCCGGCCCGACTGGTCTTTTTCCTGAATGATTCTCGCCACTCGATAGGGGCCGGAGCCGACGGGTTTTAAGTTGAAAATGGCCAGAGGGAAGTTTTCGGCCGTGATCTCTTCCCACGTCTTTTTGGGAATGATCTTTAAGGTCAGGCTTTCCAGGAAGCCGGGATAGACATTCTTTAATTTGAAACGGACGGTGAGATCGGAGACTCTTTCGGTCTCAATGCCGAGCCAGCTGGGCCTTAAAGGACTTTTATAATCGGGGTTTTGAATGGTTTTAATGGTGAAAATGACATCATCGCTGGTCAGAGGAGAACCGTCTTGAAAGACGAGATTTTCTTTTAAATTAATTTCCCAGGTCTGGCCGTCTTGGCTGACCTGGTAACCTTTGGCCAGGTCCGGCTGGATTTGGCCGTCGACGGAATATTTCATCAGGCCCGAAAAGATCAATTCCGTCAAATCGCGGTCGATGTCATTGGCCGGAGCAAAAATGGGGTTGATGAATCGGGGCTGACCGATCATACCCTCGGTGAATTCTCCTCCGGCGGCAGCGCGGACCTCGGTATGCTTAAAATAGAAGTTAACGGTCAAAAAGGCAGAAGAAACCAAACCCAAAACAAGAAAGATGAAAAAAGCCTTTTTCTCTCTGCGGCCGAGAATTTTAAAAAACTTCCGGTACTGGCCTTGTTCGGGCAAAGTTTTGAGTTTTTCGATAAGATCCCTTAATCCCAGTCGGGAGGGAAGGAAAGAAAACATTTTTAGAGGAGTAGGTTCAAGAGAGCCGTGGCAATGAAGATGAAGCCCAGAAAAATGGTAAAAAAGAAAATCTTTTTAGATATTCCCCGCAGTTTGCCCGTGCCGGTAAAGCTCTGGCCAAAGGCCGATCCTAAGGATTCGCCGCGAGGTTGAAGCAAGACCAATGAAGTTAAAAGTACGGCAATGACAATCTGGATGACCGGCAAAAAGGGCTTGATTTGAGAGAGAGCGGCCACTAAGTTTTGTAGATTCATGGTTTATCTTTTATTTATCGGGCATCCACTTTGTTAGCGCAAAGATGACGAGCCAAATAATAACGGTGGTCCAGAAGAGAGGAACAATTCCCGTGATGACCAGTTCCGTAAAGGCAATATCCACCAGCCAGACCAAGAGCATGTTAATGATAAAACCGAAAAGGCCCAAGGTCAAAATCTTTAAAGGCAGGGTCAGAACGTTGAGCAGGGGCCGGAGAAAGAAGTTGACGGCTCCCAGAACCGCGCCAATCAGGACAAAGGTTTTCCCATCACCGAGAACATCAACTCCCGGAACGAAACGATCGGCCAACCAGAGGCCGGCCGTACTGCCGGCAATTTGCAAGAGGAGAGACCACATTCTTCATGATAGCAAGACTTTTCTCTCGGGTCAAGGGTGACTTATTCGATCAGTTCGGGCTGGAAAAATTTATTTATTTTTATTTCTTTGGTGATGACTTTTTTTATCTTTTTATTCTCAATAGTAATCTCCACGACCTCCCCTTGCGTCGTTTCTTTTGAGAAGCCCTGATCAAAGACGAAATTGCCCAGGCCGTAGAAAATGTAGCCCGAACGATATTCTTCTGATTCTTGGACGATATGGCTGTGATGGTTGACGACGATGTTGGCGCCGGCGTCAATGAAAGCCCGCGAAAAAGTGGTCTGAGAAAGAGTCGGTTCTTTGGCGTATTCCTGGCCGGCGTGAAGAGAAACAATGACGACGTCGGTCAGCTCCCGGGCCAGGGTCAGGTCGGCTTTAATTCTTTCGAGGTTGTTTTCCGAAACTCGGGCAATACCGATGTTTTCCGCCAGAGCCTGCCAAGCAAAGGGGGCTTGGTCGGTGTAGGCGAAAAAAGCGATGCGGGTGTCCCGGACGGTCTTGATCGTCGTGAAATAGGCCTGGCTTTCGGTTCCGGCCCCCACCGGCGAGATGCCCGCGTCGATCAGGCGATTCAAGCTGTCTTGGAGCGCCTCTCGGCCGTAATCCAGGGCGTGGTTATTGGCCAGGGAAAGAACATTGAAACCGGCAAACTTTAAGCCCTCAATGGCTTGGGGGTCGGCGCGGAAGGAATAAATACTGCCCACTTTCGTGCCCCGGTCAGAAATCTGGCTTTCCAGGTTGCCAAAGACGAGGTCCGCCTTTTTCATTTCGTCCGCCATCTTCAAAAAGGGGAATTTAAAGTCACCCTGACCCTCCTTTTCAATCATATATTTAACTCCGCGGTCGAGCATGATGTCGCCGGCCAAAAAGAGTTTGACTGATTTTTCCGCCGGGCTTGGTTCGGGAACCGTAGTCTTAATCTCAATGGTCGTTGTCCTTAAGAAGAAAAAAGTCAGAGCCAGAACCAAGACGCTCAAAGAAACACCCGAAACTATTTTTACAGATTTGGTCATGGTTCTTCCTTGATATTACCAGAGATTGAAATTTTTCTGAAATTATGCTACAATGCCCAACATTGCTAAGGTTCTGCGAGCGGAGCGAGCAGGTTCTTATCATATTCGATTGCCATGTCGGAAAATTATATTAAAATCCGGGGAGCGAGAGTTCATAACTTACAGAATATCGACGTTGATATTCCCAAAAACAAATTGGTCGTCATCACCGGTTTATCCGGCTCGGGGAAATCTTCTTTAGCTTTTGACACTCTTTATGCCGAAGGTCAAAGAAGATATCTCGAAAGTCTTTCGGCTTACGCCCGGCAGTTTTTGGGCGTCATGCAGAAACCGGACGCGGACAAGATCGAGGGCATTTCTCCTTCCATCGCCATTGATCAGAGAAAAGCCAGTCACAATCCCCGGTCCACCGTCGGCACGATCACCGAAATCTATGATTATTTAAGGCTTCTCTTTGCCCGCGTAGGCTTGCCGCACTGTCCCCAATGCGGCCGATTGGTCAGTCGCCAGACGATTGACCAGATTGCCTCACAGATCCGGCAGCTGCCTTCCCAGAGAGAAATCATTATTCTGGGACCGGTCATCCGGGGCAAAAAAGGAGAACACATCGGGGTCTTAGAAGAAATCAAAAAGGCGGGTTTCCTGCGCGTCCGGATTGACGGCATTGTTTTTCGCACTGAAGAGGCTTTGGAGAAAACTTTGGACCGGCAGAAAAAGCATAATCTCGAAGTCGTCATTGACCGCCTGGTCATTGATAAAGAGTTGGATAAATCGAGATTGGTTGATTCCTTGGAAACGGCCCTAAAACTGGGCAAGGGCATTGTAATCATAAGCGCAAAGCGCAAAACGCAAAGCGCAAAGCTTGAATACGAAGACTTGATCTTTTCGGAACATTTTGCCTGCGAAGAGTGCGGCCTGTCTTTGCCCGAATTAGAACCACGTCTCTTTTCTTTTAACTCGCCCTACGGGGCGTGTCCGGCTTGCCAAGGGTTGGGGCAGAAACTGGAAGTTGACCCGAAATTAGTCCTGCCCAACCCGAATCTGACTTTGGGCGAAGGCGCCATTTTTCCCTGGGCCCACGCCTCGCACCGGACCGGGCGCCAGGGATTCTTTTGGTTCAGGCTGCAGAACCTTTCCGAGAAATACCAAATTCCTCTGGATGTGCCGGTCAAAGAACTTTCTGAAAACGATCTCCGGCAGATTCTTTACGGAGACAGCCAGATCGAAGGCGTCATTCCCTGGTTGAGGAGAAGATACCACGAGACGGATTCAGATTACGCCCGGGCCGAAATTGAACAGTACATGGTGGAGAAAATCTGTGAGGCGTGCCGCGGCAAGAGGCTGAAGCCGGAAGCACTGGCAGTGACTGTTTTAAATAAGTCTATTGCCGATATTGTCGGTATGTCGATTGCGCAAATCAAGGGATTTTTTGAAGGCTCATTGGTTCAAACTCAAAGCGCAAAACGCAAACCTTGGTCCCGAGAAAACGAAATCGCCATAGCAAAGCCGATCATTAAAGAAATTCTCAGCCGGCTGCAGTTTTTAATTGACGTGGGGCTGGATTACCTTTCTTTGAACCGTCAGGCTTCGACCTTGGCCGGGGGAGAAGAGCAGCGCATTCGCCTGGCCACTCAGCTGGGTTCTCAGTTGACCGGTGTTTTGTACATCCTGGACGAACCCTCGGTGGGCTTGCATTCCCGGGATCAGGGCCGGTTGATTGAAAGCCTCAAAAAATTGCGCGACCTGGGCAATAGCATCATCGTCGTTGAGCACGATGCCCAGACGATTCGGGCTTCAGACTGGGTCATTGATATTGGCCCGGGCGCGGGCAAACACGGCGGCCGCGTCACCTTCACCGGGACTCCCCGGCAACTGTTGAAATCCAAGACCCTGACCGGAGACTATCTAGCGGGACGGAGAAAAGTCGCCGTGCCGGCTCCAAGTAAAAACTCCCCAAGGTCGAACCTTATTATTAAAGGCGCCCGGGAGCACAACTTAAAGAACATTGACGTTAAGATCCCGCTGGGGAAATTTGTCTGCGTCACGGGCGTTTCCGGTTCGGGCAAATCTTCTTTGGTCAATGATGTTTTGGCCAAAGCCTGCTTGAAGAAGTTTTACCGGGCCAAAGAAGAGCCGGGCCGGCACGAAACCATTTTGGGTTTGGAGAATCTGAATAAGGTCGTTTTGGTTGATCAATTGCCGATTGGCCGGACGCCCCGGTCAAACCCGGCCACTTATACCGGCGCCTTTGCCTATATCCGCGATCTTTTTGCCAAGACCAAGGAGGCGAGGATCCGGGGATTTGGACCGGGGAGGTTTAGTTTCAACGTCTCCGCCAAAGGCGGATCCGCCTCTGGAGGAAAGGGCGGCCGCTGTGAAGCCTGCGAGGGCCAGGGCGAAATCAAGATTGAAATGTATTTTCTGCCCGATCTCTATCAGGAATGCCAGGAGTGCAAGGGCCAGAGATTTAACCAGGAAACTTTGTCGATTGAATACACGCCCCTGGGCCAGGCCAAAGGCAAAAACATTGCCCAGATTCTTTCTTTGACGATTGAGGAAGCTCTGTCGTTTTTTAAAAACATTCCGGGGCTTTGGCAAAAACTTCAGACCTTAAATGACGTTGGCCTGAGCTATCTCGAACTGGGCCAACCGGCTATTTCCCTGTCCGGGGGAGAAGCCCAGCGCATCAAGTTAGCCGCGGAGCTCTCTCGGCGAGACACGGGTAAAACCCTTTACGTCCTCGACGAACCCACCACCGGCCTGCATTTTGAAGATGTCCGGAAACTGGTTGAAGTTTTGCGCCGCTTGGTGGATAAAGGGAACACCGTTCTGGTCGTCGAACACAATTTAGAATTAATTAAAAACTCGGACTGGATTATTGATCTGGGTCCGGAAGGCGGAGAAAAGGGCGGTCAGATTGTCATCGCGGGCACCCCTCGCGAAATATCCAGAACTACCCGGTCCCATACCGGCCGATATCTTAAAGAGGCCTTGGCGGGCAGAATTCTTTAGCGGTTATTTTTTCAGTATTTGTGCGAAGCCGGGCCTTTGCTTTTCCGGCCCTTGACAGACGGTTGTCACTTCAATAAAATCAAGGTGACTCCATTAGCAGTCAACACATTTAATTGCTAGCTGAGAAAAATATGAACATCAAACCCTTAAGTGATCACGTTTTGATCGAACCCCTGCCCCAGGCCGAGAAGACCAAGGGCGGCATTTTTCTGCCCGAATCGGCGGAAAAAGAAAGGCCCGAACAGGGCCAGATTGTGGCCGTTGGCCCGGGTAAGAAATTAATTTCAGGCAAGATTATTCCTCTCAACGTCCAGGTGGGCGATAAGGTTTTGTTTACCAAATACGGACCCAACGAAATTAAAGTCGATGACAAAGAGTATCTCATCGCCAAAGAGGAGGATATACTGGCGGTAATTGAATAATTTAATATGTCTAAACAAATTTTTTACCAAGAAGCGGCCAGAAAAAGACTCAAAGCGGGCGTCGATAAACTGGCCGATGCCGTCAAAATCACTTTGGGTCCCAAGGGCCGCAACGTGGTTCTGGACAAAGGCTTTGGCGTGCCGGTCATCACCAGTGACGGGGTATCGGTGGCGAAAGAAATTGAACTAGAAGACCGAACGGAAAACCTGGGCGCCGAGATCGTCAAAGAAGTGGCCGAGAAGACCAATGAAGCGGCCGGCGATGGCACGACCACGGCCGTCATTCTGGCCCAAAGCATCATTACCGAGGGCTTAAAAAACGTGGCCGCCGGCGCCGATCCC
>Ga0209211_10010124_pt1 | contig 12371 bp, 10 predicted proteins | sample RifGroA2_FD_183992 | JGI IMG/M metagenome (GOLD analysis project Ga0209211, IMG submission 183992) | Groundwater microbial communities from Rifle, Colorado, USA - Groundwater A2 (SPAdes) (version 2) | ecosystem: Environmental > Aquatic > Deep subsurface > Groundwater | place: Rifle, Colorado... | reverse complement strand
GTTTTAAATCGTTGCACATATGTAGAAAACCTAAACAAGGTTAACAAATTAAGCATTGAATCCCTTGGTAATTTGCGCGCGCAATATGATTATTTAACAAAAAAAGGTTTGAGAGTACTCGCCGGCGCGTATAAAATTGATAGTGAAAAAAATATATCGGACGCATCATTGAATGATCTTATTTTTTTAGGCTTCGTGGGAATTGACGATCCTGTTAGAAAAGAAATAAATAATACTTTAAAAGAAACGAGAAAGGCAGGTATTAGAACTGTCATAGTGACAGGGGACCATAAATATACTACAAAAAAATTGGCGCTTGAATTGGGAATAAAGGTTGATGATAAAAATATTATTGAAGGCAAGGAATTGGATAAAATGTCTGATGACGAACTGTACAAAATAATAAAAAATATAACTATTTTCGCGCGCGTGAGTCCGCATCATAAATTACGAATTATAAACGCATGGCAGTCGCACGGAGAAGTCGTGGCAATGACAGGTGACGGAGTAAATGACGCGCCGGCGCTTAAAGCAGCAGATGTGGGCGTAGCAATGAACGCCGGAACGGATGTTGCAAAAGAAAATGCGGATATAGTGCTCTTGGATAATAATTTTAAAACTATCGTAGATGCTGTGTATGAAGGAAGAATTATATATGATAATATTAGAAAAATAATATTTTATTTGCTGGCGGATAATTTTACCGAAGTGATGCTGATAATAGGATCATTGATTTTATATTTTCCCTTGCCTATTTTGCCAATACAGATTTTATGGATAAATCTGATTGAATCCGGACTGCCTATAATGGCCATGACCATGGAACCATGCGAGGAAGATGTTTTGAATAATCCGCCAAGAAAAAAAGAAGAAGCTTTGTTGAATAATAAATTATTAACTTTAATAATAATTGTGGGATTTTTTTCAATTGTAATATTATTATTTGCATATTATATAATGCTTAATTTCTTTAAAGAGTATTCCATTGAGCATGTTAGAACTATTATTTTTTCAACCTTATCAATATCAACCTTGATTTTTTCATATTCATGCCGAAGTTTGAGGAAAAGCATGTTTCATGCTAAAATCTTTCAAAACAAATACTTAAATTTCGCAGTTCTTTTTGGCATAGGCCTGCAATTGCTTGCAATATATGAACCCCACCTCCAGAAAATTTTTAATACAGTCGGATTAGAAATATACGGATGGTATATAATAACAATAGTGTCGGCTATAAATATAATTTTTATAGAATTAGCAAAAGCATTTGTTTATAATGGAAAAAAAATAAAAAAAATAAGTTAGGCATATGTCGCGTTCTACATTGAAAAAAATTTTAAAATGGCTGGGCTATAATATTTTTGTATTTGGATGTATAATAATATTAGCGGCAATAGCGGTGTCTTTTAGCAAAGATTATATGAAATCACAAAAACTTAAAAGTGAGATATCTTCTTTACAAAATGACATATCAATGAATGAAAAGAAGATTTTAGAATTATCAGATTTTTTAAAGTATCTTGATTCCGATAGCTACGCTGAAAAAAAAGCAAGAACCGATCTTGGGCTCAAAAAGACGGATGAAAAAGTTGTAATCATACCGGAATCAAATGAAGATAAAACAATTTTAGCAAAAGCGGATACCTCAATTGCTACAAATGAAAGCAACGCGGCCAGATGGTGGAAATATTTTTTTAAAAAAAAATAAAAATATAAATATATGTTTCATGATATCAAGCAATATAGCGAAGAAGAATTAAAAAAAATACGCGGCGAGATATTGGCATGGATTGAGAAAAATGAAAATAGGAATGGCCGTAAGGAAAATATAAAAAAAACTACGACAAAAAGCTCCGTAAATGATTTTATTATTGCGCCAAATAAAAAAATATCAGCAAACAATTTTAAAAAAATTACATTTTCAAACAAATTGAAATGGGTATTCTATTCTCTGGCAATTATTGTAATTTTTTTGCTAATGGATATTCTTGGGATCTATGTAATGAAAATGAAAAATCCAATGCTTGCTTCCTTAAATAAATTTTTGCCGTTCCCTGCAATGAAAATTGAATCTACGTATATATCATATTATACTTTTGTCCATGATACGGAAAAATTAAAAAAAATCTCTTCAATACGTTTTAACAATCCGATGTGGTATGAATCGTTAAAATCCGATGAAAACATTTTTCAAAGATACGAATTATTGAATATTCTGCGAAAAAAATATTCATTATCCGTAGATAATGATATTGCAAAAAAAGGTTCAAACGCTTTGTATGAGAAATACAATATAAACAGTGGAAATATTTTTGATGATAAGGGGATAAAAACCGATGATATAAAACAATTCATAATTATTCCCGAGATGATTCAGAAAAAACTTGTACAAAAATATCAAAAAGATAGCCTTGAGTGGTCAGAGGGCAAAGAAATTGTGGAAAAATTTATTGAAAATATTAAAAATAATACGTTTAATTACGAAGAGGCGCGGAAAAATTTTGACGCAAATATAGTATTGATGGAATATGATATGGGTTTTATTGAAAAAGGGGTAAGCGCGTATGCCTTTGATGATTCGGTATTCAATCTTCCTACGGGAGGCATAAGTACATTATATGAAGATGAAAACGGCCTTCATATATATATGGTTACGGATAGATTCATTGAAATTGATATGATTAAAGTAAAAGATATTATGTTTATTCCTGATTTCAATTTTGAAAAAGTTTTTCTAGACGAAATAAAAAATATTAATATAAAAAATTATATTAATTAAAAAAAATGCCTTTGTGGGCATTGATCAAGAATATTTTTATACATGCCAATCATTTGGAGCCGATGGTCGGAATTGAACCGACAACCTACGGTTTACGATACCGTTGCTCTACCAATTGAGCTACATCGGCAACAGATGATTGGCATATATGCAAAGAATCTTAAATAAGCGGGATACGAGAATCGAACTCGCGTCTTCGGCTTGGGAAGCCGACATACTGCCACTGTACTAATCCCGCGTGTGCCCTTCATAAGTCAAAAATGGTCGCGTACTGCCGGAATGCAACCATAACCCGCATAATGTTATTATAATTAATATAATTTTTTCTATCAAATGTCAATGATTCACTTGGAAAATATTTCAAAACTGTATTCAGGAGACGTGATGGCTTTAGACGATATTACCCTGGATATTGAATCGGGGGAATTTGTATCTTTGGTGGGAATGAGCGGGGCAGGGAAGACGACATTAGTGAAAATTCTTATTGCTGCCGAAAGAGTTGATAAGGGAAAAGTTGTCATAAGCGATTGGGATATAACAAAAATTCACCGTTCCGATATACCTTTTTTGAGGCGCCAAATCGGTGTTGTATTTCAAGATTATAAACTTCTTGAGAAAAAAACAGTTTATGAAAATATCGCTTTCGCTTTACAGGTTTGCGGATCCGCACCGTCGCTTATAAAAAAATTGGTTCCCGATACTTTGCACATTGTTAATCTTAACGATAAAAAAAATAATTATCCAAACGAGCTTTCCGGCGGTGAAAAACAGCGAGTTGCCATTGCCCGCGCGCTGGTACATGCTCCGAAAATTTTAATAGCAGACGAGCCGACAGGAAATCTTGATATGATAAATTCTCAAGAGATATTAGATCTATTCTTAAATATAAATAAAATTGGAATAACAGTTCTTCTTGTTACTCACAATAAAGATCTTGTTGATTCAATAAAAAAAAGAGTTATAGTTTTAGAAAACGGCAAAGTGTATTCCGACAAGACAAAATCAAAATACTCTTTATAACCGTTGACATACGACAATTAACAATTGACTAATAGAATGTAATCAATATGTTTTTATTCACATTATATAGGATACTGAAATTCGCAATTCAAGGTTTTTGGAGGAATTTTTGGCTTTCAGTTGTGACAATCAGTGTGATTGTGCTGGCGCTTGTTTCTATTAATTTTTTATTAATATTAAACGTATCGGCAAATTCAGCTGTTGAATATGTGCAGGATAAAATTGATATAAGCATATATTTCAAAAATGATGTTGACGAAAGCATAATTATTGAGGCCAAAAATAGAATCGAAACTCTTTCTCAGGTTGAAAAAATTGATTATATATCAAAAGATCGGGCGATTGACGATTTTCGGCAAAAACATAAAAACGACAGATTTATCTTGGAAGCGCTTGAAGCAGCCGGAGAAAATCCTCTCGTAGGATCTTTGAAAATAAAATCAAGAAATATTGATGACTACCAAATGATCATGTATTTTATCAATTCATCAAAATACGACCAGTATATTTATGATAAAAATTTTGATGATCATAAAAGCTTTATAAACCAGATCCACAATATATCAAAGATAATAAATACCGTTGGAATAATTGTTGTATTGATATTCGTCATCATATCAATACTTATCGTTTTCAATACAATAAGGCTTACCATATACGCGCATAAAGATGAGATCGCGGTAATGAAATATGTCGGCGCAAGCAATTTTTTTATAACATCGCCGTATTTTTTTGAAGGCATTCTTTATTCAATCATTTCTTTCGTTATTTCAATATTTATTTTTTATTTTTTAATAAATTCAATCCAGCCGATCACGATTAAATATTTTCAGGGTATGATTGATATAAAGGCATTTATTTCAGATAATGGACTTTATATTTTTGGTAGTGAATTTATTGGCACGGCGCTATTGACTGTGTTTGCTTCAGCTATAGCGATACGCAGGTATTTGCGCGTATAAATACTTGACAAATTTTAAAAATTAACCTAATTTATGAAAATTGAAATGATAATTGAGCTTTTATTTTTTATATTTTTTTTAGTTGTAATTCTTTTTATAATTTTGGGCTTCATAAGCGTTATGGAAATCGCGAATTATTTTTTGGGCGAGGATGTGACTCGCGAAGCAAGGGTAACCGCATATTCAATAATCGGCGCCATATGCTTGTTTTTACTAAATTATATTGCCAAAAAGGCAAAAAATATGAATAAGCTCATATAATGAAAATATTTTTGTGTAGTGCTGGGAGGTCGTCTAATGGCAGGACATGAGCCTTTTGCGCCCGAGGCGCACCCGCCTTGGGCGGGGAAGCTACCTTTATATGGAATATTATGTCTATGTTTTAATAAGCCTGCGAGATATGATCCGCTATGTCGGCAGTGGAGAAAATCCCTTGGAAAGATTGCGCCGGCACAATAAGGGTGATTATAAATTTACAAAAGGCCATCGGCCATGGCGGCTTATTTATCAAGAAACATATAAAAGCCGATCAGAAGCGATGAGAAGGGAAAGATTTTTAAAAAGCGGGCAAGGTAGAAATTTTTTAAACAGGGTTCTTGGCAAACCTGCGGGATCGTCTAATGGCAGGACATCAGCCTTTGAAGCTGATTATCCTGGTTCGAATCCAGGTCCCGCAGGTTTGCCAAGAAAAGACAGCTGAAGCCTTTTGCGCTGAGGCACACCCGCCTTGGGCGGGGAAGCTCAGTATGAAGGTTCGATTCCTTCCCTCCCAGCTTTATACGAAAATATATCCCCACTTTTTCAATATTATATTTGAAAAAATTAAATTTTTAAAGTGTCAATATGCTTTCTGTGGATAAGTTGTGAATAGCTATGCATTGACCATGCTTTAAGCATAATATGAAAAATAAAAATATTGTATATATAATTATTGGTTTAGTCTGCATACTTATTTTTCTTGCTTTAATATTTCTGATAAAAATATTTTTTTCCACAATTTCTGCTACAAGCATACAATTTCAAAACAATGTAAACACTTTTAATAACAGAAACTCTGAAATATTGAATAATACAAATATAAATAATGATCCCGGCTACGACCCCTTAAAAATATATAAAATAGATTATAGCATCAAGCCCAAGGTAATGTTTAATAGCGGAAATTCTGAAATAATTAATTTCGAAACCAACGTAAATACGAAATACGAAATAACGTATGGTAGAACGTCGCAAAATGAAAAAAATATAAAAGACGATATCCTGCAGACATCGCACGAGGTTGTTTTAAATAATCTTGAGCCCAATTCGCGTTATTATTATAATATAAAAATTTATTCTGATAATGGCGGGTACAACGAAGAATTCTCTTCCTCATTTACGACCCAAAGCTCTATTATATATAACTACGCGTTTGCGGTAATGGGAGACAGCCGTCCGGTTACAGGATTTATAATGCCAAAAGAATTTAATGAAATTATAAAAAATGTAGCCAAAGCAAATGTGAATTTTGCAATAATAACAGGGGACATGATTCAGCTTTCCGATATTGAAAAGATTACCGTTGATAGGGTTAATGAAGCATGGAAAAATTTTACCGATGCCGTATCCCCCGTAAGTTCAAAAATACCCGTATATCTTACTGTTGGCAACCATGATGAACCCGCGAATACTATTGCGTTGCAAAGATTTAGAGATATTTGGACATTTCCGCATAACGGCGGAGGCAAAACCGGCTGGTATGATGAATTGACGTATTGGTTTAGTTATGCAAATTCACTTTTTATAGTTGTAAATTCCGAAGAGCCGGGATTCAATGGATCAATGAGCCCCGAGCAGTATCTTTGGCTGCAAAAAATATTGTCCTATGATAATTATGACCACAAATTTGTTTTCACCCACAATCCCATAGCGGGCTCCACAAGGGGAGTAAACTCAAGAAGCAATGAACTTCATAGTTTGTTTATGGAAAAAAATGTTTCAGCAATATTCACCGGCCATGACCATGTATACTGCAAATATAAAAAGAACGGATTGTATTATATTATTACCGGGGGAGCAGGATCGCCTTTGTATAACGATTTGTGCGCAGGAACAGAAATTTCGCAATTTCATTACGTAACTGTTGAAGTTGAAGGACAAACAATTACTATTAGAGCTTTCAGCAAAGATAATAGCCTTCTGGATTCTTTTTCAATTAATGATAATAAAGATTGATATTTTCAAATACAATGGAAATAGTAAATAAAAAATTATTCATTATAGCAGCCATAATTATTATATTGGCTGCTTTTTTTCGTTTTATAAATATCAATTCGGAAGAGGTTATGACGGATGAGGGAAATTATGCCTTACGCGGCATCGGCTGGAATGATTTTATGCAATCAACAACGCTGACTACGCCATGGAATTGGTTTGAAGAAAAAGATACCTTACCTTTTTGGACTCAGCTGTCATTTTTTGATCATCCGCCCTTGCATTTTGCCGCGATTTGGCTTTCAACAAAAATATTTGGCGTACACCTTTGGTCAATACGCTTATTCCCGGCGATTTTTGGAATTTTGTCTGTCATGCTTATTATGGCAATATTTATACGCCGAAAATTGATATATGGAGCCATATGTTCGGGATTATTTCTGGCAGTATCGCCATGGCATATTTTGATTTCTCGCCGTGCGGCCCAGGAATCAATGGTGATTTTTTTTCTATTATTATGCACCTACATAGTATTACGCATATTGGAAGATAAGGCGGATAAAAAATATATTTGGATAATTATGGGTTTAATTTTAGGCCTTGGGTTATTGACGAAATATTCCATGGCTGTAATTTTTCCAACAATTATATACCTTGCTATGTATAAAAAATGGTATAAAAATAAATTTTTTTATTTAATGCCTTTGATTTTTTTTATAACCATGATTCCTCTGATACTGTATAATATTTTTACATATTTAGAACGGAAACATTTTGATTTGCAAATAACGCGATTTTTAAAAATGGATACCTTGATTGATTGGCCTGCAAGCGTTCAGGGAATTTGGCAGGGGAATGTCCATTCCGTTATCACATATTTTCAAAACGTCGCGTCATGGATTTCGATTTTTGCGATGGCAACCATTATTATAGGCTTTATGTATTTTATATGTAAAAAAATTGAAAAAGAAAATTTTGCGATATGCGCATTCTCATATTCAATGATAATTTTAACCGGAATATTTTCCGCCTTAACGCTTGGAGATTTCGGAAGATCGTCTATTATTATTCCATTTCTGGCGCTGGGTTTCGGTATGGGATCGGAGGCAATAATTTTAAGAAAAAATACTGTTTTTTTAATGCTTATTTTCGCGTGTTTTATTTTATTGTCTTTTAGTTCCATATCGGATAGGCTGGGGAAGTCATACCTGCCAAAGTTTTTTATATTTTCATTTTACGAACAACCGCATGGATTTGATTATTATGAGAAATGGAAAGAAAAACATTTTTCTATTTCATACAGCCCTATTCATTACCTTTCATTAAAAAATTGGTTTGAGCATCAGATGCATTTAGTAAATACAACAAAGGGACCCATAATAATCTATGACCAAAGAATCATCTGGTTCGGCGCGAATTGGTATTTTTATAAAGATACTTTTTATTCAGACAATATCCCTGTTATGCATATGGGCATTGTGGAATTATTGTTGCGCGCCAATGCGATAGATGTAGAAGGAAAAAAAATATATTTTGTTGAGGCGGATGATGCCGCTATGGATGCTAAGCCCGGACTTGATCCGACGGCTTTATCTATTTATAAAAATTTAAAGCAAATGGCAAACGCTCAGAATGTTCAACCCGTTATTATACAAAACGACTCAGGAGAGAACGTTTTGAAAATATGGGAATTTATATGGAAAAATAGCGATAATTGATAAAAAACTCCGTGATATTGCAAAAAAAATATAATTTGCTATAATGGCATTAATAATAAATACCGAAGATGTAATTTTTTTTATTATAGAATATTATGGCCAGCAGAAAAAATATTCGCTTAGCATTTTTAGGAATTTTTGTACTCATTCTTTTGGCGGCAATTTTTGATTTTCCAAATTACTATAATATTGTCGCGCAAAAATTGTATCTTCCGAAAATGCCGGAAAAAGCATACAGCTTGGGGCTTGATCTTCAAGGAGGTACGCATCTTATATATAAGGCAAATATGGACAAGATATCATTTGCTGAAAGATCGGACGCCATCGCTGGTGTTCGCGACGTATTAGAAAGAAGGGTTAATGCGTTTGGAGTAAGCGAACCGAATATCCAAACCAGCCAATCAGGAAATGATTGGAATGTCATTGTTGAATTAGCGGGAATTACCGACGCCAACGAAGCAATTAAAATGATAGGCGAAACGCCTTATCTTGATTTTAGAATTCAAAATACATCAACACAACCTTCATTGAATGATGAAGAAAAAAAAGAATTGGAAACGTATAATACTGATGCTGAAAAGAAGGCGAATACTATACTAAAACTGGCTATCAAAAAAGGCGCGAATTTTGATGATTTGGTAAAACAATATTCAGAAGAGCCGAATGCCACGTCAACTCTAGGAATTAAAGGATTTTCAAAGAAAACCGGGTTGGCAGGCGCTGAGGATTTTGAAAAAACCTGTTTTGACGCGTTAAAAACTAACGAAGTAAGTTCAGGGCTTACGAAAACTCCTGCCGGATATTTAATCATAAAAAAACTTGAGGAAAAGGGCAGTGGCGATACCTATGAAGTTAATTGCCAGAATATTTTTATTAGAACAAAGAGCGCGACTGATATCCACCCATTTGAGGAATGGATTACCACTGATCTTTCCGGACAATATTTGAAACGATCGCAATTAACATTTAACCAAAATATGGGTGAACCGGAAGTGCTGCTGGAATTTGATGAAATGGGAAAGGAAATATTTAAAAAACTTACCACAGAACAAGTAGGAAATTATGTTGGAATATTTCTCGACGGTACGCCAATTAGCGTTCCCAAGGTCAATGAACCCATTGTATCCGGTGATGCTGTTATATCCGGTGGGTTTACTGCCAATGAGGCCAAGCTTTTGGCGCAACGTTTAAACGCAGGCGCTTTACAGGTTCCCATTGAATTAATATCGCAGGAAACCGTTGGACCGACATTGGGAAAAGTGTCTGTTGAAAAAAGTATAAAAGCGGGGCTTATCGGCTTGTTGTTGGTTATGATTTTCATGATCTTATATTATAGAATTCCAGGATTAATCGCTGATATTGCTCTTCTCTGCTATGCGCTTTTAAATTTAGCCGTATTTAAATCAATACCTGTCACGCTTACGGTATCAGGAATTGCAGGTTTTATTCTCACCGTAGGTATGGCCGTTGATGCTAATATTCTTGTTTTTGAACGTATGAGAGAAGAATTAAAACGCGGTTTGGATATACAGACAGCAATTGACGAGGGCTTTAAAAGAGCATGGCCGTCAATTAGCGATGGAAACTATTCTACTATTATTACCGCGGCGATATTAGTTTGGTTTTCATCAAGTTCGGTAAAAGGATTTGGAATAACTCTTATTATAGGAACTGTTTTGAGTATTTTTTCCGCAATGGTAATCACAAGGATCTTGATGAAAATGATTATTGTGGGAAATAATAAAAAATGGCTTTGGTTTTTAGGTGTAAAAAAATAATATTTTTTCGGATTTTACTCAAAGTATAAAATATATGATTAATATAATGAAAAAAAGGAAAATTTGGTTTGTCATATCAAGTGTTTTGGTCGCATCCAGCATTGTATCTTTCGTGTTATGGGGATTGAATTTCGGAATTGATTTTACCGGCGGGAGTCTTATGCAGTTGAGTTTTTCCAAGGAAATCCCAAAAACAGAAAGCATTGCCAACCTGCTTAATACATCATCAGTTATTGATAATGTTTCCGCGCAGTCTTTTGGGGAAAACAATATTATTTTGAGGTTTTCCAATATTGATGAAGAAACGCATCAGAAAATAATTACACTTTTGAAAGAAAATTATAACGAGAATTTTACAGAAGAAAAATTTAATTCTATCGGGCCAAATATAGGCGATGAATTGAAGAGAAAAACTGTTTTAGCGGTAATCCTTGCCATAATTGCAATCATTCTTTATATAGCGTGGGCGTTTAGACGGGTATCAAAGCCGGTATCTTCATGGGTATACGGTCTTATTGCCAATGTTGCCCTTTTGCATAACATTATAATCACCATAGGCGCTTTCAGTATGATGGGCGAATTGTACAATATGCAAGTTAACGCGCCATTTATTGCCGCCATTCTTACTGTGTTGGGATATTCGGTAAATGATACAATTGTTATATTTGACAGGATCCGTGAAAATTTAAAAAAACATTACGCGGGGAATTTAGAAGATACCATCAATGCAAGTATAAATCAATCTATTACAAGATCGGTGAATATTTCTTTCAATGTTATTCTCGCGCTTTTTGCGATTTTGATTTTTGGCGGCAGTACAATCCGTGATTTTGCGTTAGCATTAATCATTGGTCTTGCCGTAGGAACGTATTCATCAATATTTTTGGCAAGTCCATTGCTTATAGAGGTTGACAATTGGATGAAAAAGAGAAAAAAATAATAAGCAAATAATTTATTCATTTATCATTTTTATTTAAAAAGAGGCAGATTTTTTCTGCCTCTTTGTGTTAGAATTGGTAGCTTAATGCTAAGCCAACAACGTGAGCATGCGATTCGTATCTGCCGGGAGCAATGTGATCCGGTCTTACGCTGACCGTTCTGTCGCCCCAAGCGTAAATGTAATTCAAGTCAGCTGAAAGCTCTTTCCATTTATAGCCAAGGCCGAATGACACGTCCCAGCCAGAGACATCGGGTGTGACGGGACTGACAGTCGTGTCTGGAATGGGTGTAGACTGGTAGCCAAGGCCGGTTCTGAAAAAAAATCCATCAATGATTTGGTACTCACTGCCAAAATGCAGGCTGTAGTTATCTTCCCAGTCAAGCACTATTCTCTGATCGGGATTTCTTTTATAATCAACCGAAATTTTATCGGCATCCGAGTAATCAAACCAATTTGCGTCAAAGGCCAAAAGCCATTTGTTCGTTGGACGAACTGCCACGCCAAAGGTCAATCGGCCCGGGAAAGTAAAGTTGGTATCAAGATTGTCGGATAAATTTCCAAGAGGGCTTTGAAAATTAGTATCGCCGTCAAAATAGATTTTGATGGGGCTTGCATAAGAAAGCCCGAAACTCAATACGTCCAATGGCTTCCAGAGCAAACCTGCACTGGCGCCAAATCCCAGTCCGGACGCTTCAGTATCGGCTGAACCGACAATTTGACCATTGGGGGCTGTCAGGGGAACGAGATATTTGAGATTTCCAATGCCGATATTCAGCCCGGCGCCAATAGATAAATTATCTGTGATCTTGTAGGCCAAAGCTGGCGTAATATTCATTAAGGTAATCAAACTTTCGGTCTGATCAAATTCAGCGCCAAGGCCATAGGGCACAGTCAGCCCGACTCCGCCAGTGAACTTTTTACTGAAAGGAAAGATTGCCGCAACCAAAGGCATAATATGAACCGCACTCTTTGAATCGGTAA
>Ga0209211_10010123_pt1 | contig 12372 bp, 10 predicted proteins | sample RifGroA2_FD_183992 | JGI IMG/M metagenome (GOLD analysis project Ga0209211, IMG submission 183992) | Groundwater microbial communities from Rifle, Colorado, USA - Groundwater A2 (SPAdes) (version 2) | ecosystem: Environmental > Aquatic > Deep subsurface > Groundwater | place: Rifle, Colorado... | reverse complement strand
TTCGCGGGAAATGAATTGGCGAACTCCGCCCCGGACCCCGTGGAATGCAAAGCAATTATTATAAACTACTAAATGATGCTATGTGTAGTAAAGTGTATACAACGCTGGCTATTCTTACACCTTAATAAACCAAAAAGACCGCCATGATAGACGGTCTTTTATCTTCTTTTCAGTTACTTTTTGGTGAACTTGTCCTCAATCTTCTTATACCCGAGAATAATCAATGCAATCAGCACAACACCCAAGAAACCAACTTTCACGAATTTATTAAAATTCAGCCAATAATCATGGGTATATATTAATGACCAAATCACCACCAAAATTCCACCGCCAATAAAACCAGAACCAATCGCTTCCACACCGGTCAGCAGAATTCCGCCGATGATTGCGGCAAATCCGATCACTCCCAAAATATAAAAATTATTTCGCGCAAATTTATATGCTGGTGTTGTCTTTGACCATGTTTCATTGCATTCTTTTTGTAATTTCATGCACGACTGGTATTCAACACTCTCTTGAACCTTTTGCTTACACGCGCCAATCAGATCCGTGTCTGGTGTAGGCACATCCGTGTTATAACAGTTTTGAAGTTGTGTGCTGCACGGATAATTTTTGTAACAGCTACTCGAGCCATTACTAAAACCTAAACCTGCGGCCGGCTTATCATAGACTGCATACAATCCATAAGTGATAAAGACAGTAAAGACAATCGCAATTCCTACTGCCAGAAAAAATTTTGCGAGCTTCATAATTTTTACTTTCTTTTAATTTTTTTTTATTTTATTGTTTCCTTGCTTTTTTGCTTCTATACTCCATTGTTTCTTTGCTACGGCCTAAACGATCCTCTCCCTCGACTCATACTATTCATAATCCTATTCATCTCCTGACGAATAGCGTAAGCCGCGTCTTTGTCGCCAGCCGTTTCAGCTGCCTTCAACGCTGTTTTCAGTTCAGGCAATAATCTGGCGCGAGAATGCAAGGCCTCTTCATGCAAACTAATTCTCGGTTTTTCTTGATAATGAAACTCGTCTTTATGCTTTGAGCCGAGCAGTTTCTTCCAAAGCGGATCAGGATCTTCCTTTTGAATTTTAAGATCTTCCGCAGTTATGGTCGGTCTGTTTGGCAAACGTTCCGGCAAAGCATCTTCTTTAATATATAAACGACCGTTTCGGAAAGAGACACGATCACCATATTTTCCTGTTTCAACCTGTTCAACAGGAACCCTGCCTCCACGTGGTTTCGGGGCATCAGCAACAGCTTCTGTAATCCTTGGTCTCGCCGCGTGCGGTTTTAATGGCTTATATCCGGAAGTGGTTTCGTCGTCCATTTCAGCGAACGCATCGTCCGCTTTGTGAGAAACAGCTGATCCTGTACCATATTTTCTGGCTAGTTCATCCAACTCTGCCTCGGTGTCACGAGCATGCTCATCATAAACACCTCGAATCGGTTCATCAACTTTCGGTTGTTCAGCTATTTCCGGCGCTTTGGCCGTTGACTTTAATTCAATATCTTTCGCTGATGATCTTACTGATTCAACGTCAGCCGCTCTCATCGCACCTCTTGGCCTTTCAACCACAATTTCCGGCTCCGGTTGAACGGTTCCAACCGGCGGCTCAATTTTCGGCGGTTCACCAAAAACATCGCCGTACATTTTCTCTGCTCGAACAACGGACATTATCAATCCAATCTTGTTTTAAAATTCCAATTTTTGTCAATTTGTCTTCGCCTACAACAAAATCATTCAAATCCAATGCCTCACTCGTTTTGCCCGCATCCTGAGTTATTGATTCTGCGGAAGCAACTCCGGTCGGTGGATCAATCTTTGGTCGATCTTCAAAAATATCGCCATAAGTTTTTTCTACTGCAGTAATTCGTTTTTCCAATTCTTCCTGTAATAATTTGAACCCTTTCACATCACCAATTTCTTTTGCTTTCAATAACGCTTGCTCCATCGAATTAATCTCTTTAGCGTATTGCACAACATGAAGCCTAACCAAATCCGGACTTCCACTATTTATCGAGAGTTTCATAATCTTCGCGCCCACGTCATTTTTCAAAACACCAGCTTTAATCAATGTATCCTGATCTATTTTTAGATTTTCCGGCCGTATCCAATTCGCAGGTTCAGCTTCAACTGCTTTCACCGGCACTTTCGGTTCCTTAACTATAACTTCCGACTCCGGTTGAACGGTTCCAACCGGCGGCTCAATTTTCGGCGGTTCACCAAAAACATCGCCGTACAATCTTTCCCCCGAAGCGATTTTTTTATCCAACGCATCTTTCAATAAATTAAATGATTTCAAGTCACCAGCTTCTTTCGCTTGCCGAAGGGCTTGTTCGGTTAAAAAAATATCACGGGCTTTGGACATTACAGCTGTTCTAAGCATGGCCGGATTTTTTATATTTGATTTGACATGTTCCGCCCAATTGTCTTTCAAAACACCTCCCTTAATCAACGATTCAGGACTCTTGTCGTATAATGTCCCTTCTGTCTCCACGCGACCTTCACTAATTACGTGTTTCACTCCTTCAGCTCGCGGACCGGAAATTTCTTCCGCTGAAACCGGAACCGCTGGTTCTGCATCAACTGCATTTTCAACTTTCGGCCGTTCAACTATTCTAGACGCTTTCGCCGGTTCAACATCCGCCGCTTTTACCGATGCTTTTGGTTCTTCAATATTATTTTGCGCAAGATTTTCCTGAACAACTTCAACTGACGGCTCCAACTTCGGCGGTTCACCAAAAACATTACCGTACAATTTCTCCGCTGAAGCTATTTTTTGATCTAACGCTCCTTGCAATAATTTAAACTCTTTTAAGTTGCCGACTGTTTGCGCCTGTTCAAGCGCTTCCTCGGCCAAAAATATCTCTCTTGCTTTGGCCATGATCGCGCCTCTGACTTCAGCTGGATTTTTTATTGTTGAATAATCAATATGACTCTGCCAACCGGCTCTCAAGACGCCAGATTTTTCCAATAAATCACGATTTAATAAACCTCCGCCTTCCACTCCGCCCCCCGCTTCACTGACGTGGGCATTAACTTCATGACCAATTGAAGGCATTGTTTCCGCTGAAACTGACGGGGATAAAAACTCTATGATGTGCTGTTGAATAAAGCCACTGCCCATGCCAACGCCAATCAAAACCGCCAAGGCCTGCCGCGCTTTTTTCCAAGTAACCGCTGAATAGCCTTTTTCCGTGCGCTTGTCATCAATCATTTTCTGCGCCTCCTGTATGTTTTTCTCGCAAAAACTTAACAATGCGGCCGTCTTTTTTTCAACCTTTTGATCTTGTCCCTCCACCACGCTGACAAATTTTTTCATTTGCTCGGCTCCGGCCTCAGCCGCCGCTTGACGCAACAGTTCATTTTTATTCAACAAATCTTCCACTTCATCCGCCAGAACCGGATTAAATTTCCAATCAGCGGCCCAGATGCCGGCTTCGTCAATTTCATTGGTTTTGATTCCTTTCAATTCGTCGCTCGAATTCGGATCAAGCATTTCTATGACCGGTTGCTTGTGGCTTTGAATAAAACGATCAACCAAAGTTTGCAGTTCCGGCGTCAAGGCGTCATATTGCTTTTGCAATTTCGCCTGCCCGTTAATCCAACCTTGATATTCCTTGGAATTTTTCCGTTCAACATTATCGCCTTTCGCGGTTTTCATTTTTTCAAACAAAACGCTTTCCACCAAAAATTTTTGTTTCAGATAATCAATCAATTTTATTTTCTCAACCTGTTTGATTTCATCAAAAGCATCGCCCTCGACAATATCTCGAATCGATTCATTTTCACCGGCCAAAGCTTTTTTGAAACGACCGGCTTTCTCGCGCATGAGCATCAGATATTTGGGATCTCCAGACGGCTTTTTCCCGTCCGCGGCTACCACCGCTTCATAATATTCAATCAGTTCGTTCAATCTTTCATTACTCAAATGTTTAGCATGTTCAGTCTCCAGTTCCAATTTCTTTTTCTCATGCAAATCTTTCGCGCCAATTTCTTGATCGCCAACTTTTACTTTTTTATTAAAAAATCTTTTAAACTTGGAAAGTCCTTGCTCATCGTTGTATTCCTGCAGTTTGGACTCCTGTATTTTCGATAAAACTTGCGTTCCGCTTTTCCGCGCCAGCATGTTCATGAGATCGTATGAACCAACAGCCGCACCTACTCCGCCAAAACCGCGACCGAGCAATTGCCAAGCGATAAAGCCGCCGCCAAGCGTTGCCGCCACCGGCGCGCCGGCAATACCAGCTCCGAGCAATCCGAGACCGGCAACCAATCTTGCCTGTTTTAATTTTTTAAAAACCGGATTATTTTTATAAACATCGTAAAGTTTAGCGCCCCAACCTTTAGCCTCATTAAACGCTTCGGCTCGCGAATCAGCCAATTCTATCTGCTCGTTCATCATTTTTTCCACGTTGGCGAAAACCGCTTCAGCGCGTTCTCCTGCGTACGCTTCATAAGCTTCATCGCGGGCCGCTTTGGTCTCAAGATAACCGCCGGAATTAAGCGCGCGCTTCAGCCAACCTGTGATTGATCCATATTCGCGGTTTAATTTAACGTCTTTGTCAGCAAAATCTTGACGTTTGTTTTCTAAACGCTTTTTTTGTAAAAGTTCCCTAACTTTGCTCCGCAAACCTTCGTTTCTGGTAATTAAGTTCATTAGCGGACTATGCGCTTCCGGCAAATGTTTTGAGATGTCTTGAATAAGCGATGTCAATATTTCGGCTTTATAAACCTTTCCATCGCTGCCGTTGATAACACCGGCTTTTTCAATGGCCGCCACCAGCGATTCAAAGTCATGAGAGTCCGCGATCAATTCCGCAGTCCCTGACCTCTCCGCTTTATTGTCACCATGAGCAGGGTCAAAGGGTCGCTCTTCAGTTGTTTTAATAAACTTTTCTAACTTGCCTTTCTGGATTGCAAAACCGCCCGAATTTTTCTCGGTCTTAACAATCACTGAACCGATTCTTTCAGCCGGCCCGACGATTTCTCCATTCAATTCTTCGCCTTTATCTGAAACCCATTTAACCGTTTCGCCCTGTTTAAACTCGCCACCTATTTTTTCACTGTCCGATTCCAATTCCGCGATTGTTTTTTCATGTTCCGCCAAATCAACTTCTTTCGGTTTTCGCGCCTGATAAAAAGCTTCTTCGGCTTGTTCTATTTTTCCGCGCAAACTCGCTTTCTTATCTTCTTTGTCTCGAGCGCGATTAAAACTTCGATGCAGTTTTTCCACGTTTTCTTTTAATTCTGTTCGTTTATCAAACAACTTTGCCTGCTCTTTTATCTCTTCCATGGTCGCGACAAACTCTTGATGTTTTGATTTGGCTTTTTCCAGAAGCGTCTTGGCCTCGTCGCCCAGCCCGGATGATTCCAGCTTGGAAACAAAACCCTCAAAACGCTTCATCAGCGCCAATGATTTATCCAAAATAGATTCCGCTTCTTTTTCCGGACTGGGTACAACCTTAAGCTCAACCTTGGCTTCAGCGCGATCTTCCGCCTCGGTTGATTCTATTTTATCGAGCTCGTCTTGTTTGCGCTTTGGTAATGAGGCTTCCATCTTGGCCATATTTTTAAAATTTATTTTGAATATCCTTTAACACTTGAGCGATTTTATCTTTTTCAATTTTCTGAATATTTTGGCGCAACAAAACATCGCCCTCCTTTTCAAGCGCTTCAATATATTTAACGAACTCTTCATAAGCCAACCGCATCTTGGCAATCAACTCCTGTTTTTTTATTTCTGAGCTCATAAATTGTAACCATCATCCGACCTGCTCGGCGGCCGAGAGCGCTTCTTCTTTCACTTTTTCAACCTCCTCTTTCACGATCTCTTCGAAATTCGGAAACTTTTCCGCGATAAAGGCCAACATCTCCATTGGATTTTTTTCCAGTTCAGCCATTTTCTCTCCATCTTCTTTTGACAGACCGTCCATAACTCGAAGCATAATTCTTTTTTGCACCAACTCAACTAATTTGTTCAAAACCTCTTGTTTCTTTTCCAGAGGCAACGCTTGTATTCCTAAAGCCGCGATAATGTTTTCATTAATTATTTCTTGTGGATTCATAACATTTTAGATTAATTTGAATAATTGTTAAAAGAGGGGTTAGAAGGGTTAAAGGGGAACGAGCGAATTGGCGAATTCAGTGAATTGAGCGAATTAAATTGCGATCTCTAATCTTTTAATTCGTTTGCTTCTTTGATTCAATGTATATTATACCACGATTTTTCAAAATTCCATAGCATTGCAATTTTTCTTAAAATTTGCTTTAATATCATCACTGTAATCCACAAACTATGACTCTAACCACCAGACGCATTATCGCCATAATCTTCTTTGTTTTATTCATGGTCAGCGCTCCCATGCTGATCCTCTATACGGCCGGCTTTCGTTATAATTTCAAAAAAACCCAGTTAACCAAAACCGGCGCGCTGGTGATTGATTCAGAACCGAGCGGCGCGTTCGTTTATCTGAATGAACAAAAAATAAAATCAAAGACGCCGGTGCGTCTAAATAATATTTTACCCGACGAGTATTCCATTAAAATAGAAAAATCCGGTTATTTTCCGTGGAATAAAAAATTAAACATCCTCACTCAAGAAACAACTTTCGCGGAAGATATTGTTTTATTCAAAAAATCAGTTCCGGAAACAATCAAAGAACAAACCGACAAATCAGCTTGGCTTAATTTTTCTCCTGACAAAAAATCCGCTCTATACGTTGAAAAAGACGCTCTGAGGAATTCAGAATCATTATTCTTGTTAAACCTGAATAATCGCAAACTAACCTCGCTTTTCAATACTAAAAACTTAAACGACTCAAATATTTTCTGGTCAAAAAACGGCTCATACTTTGTTCTGACGGACAACAACCAATCTCAGGTTGTGACAATGAACGAGCCAACGCAAAAATTTGCGCTGATCGACAAAACAGGTCAAACCAAATCCAACAACTTCCATTGGAGCCACGAATCAAACGACCTGCTTTATTTTCAAAGAGGCAATGATATATTTGAATTGAATCTTTCTTTCAATATTGAAAACAAGACTTTCTCTTTGCCCAAAAACGAAGAACTGCTCGATTATTTTATTTTCGAAAAAAAAATTTATCTGATTGAAAGAATCGGTGGAAAAAATTTTCTTACCAAGCAATCATTGAACAGCGACGACAAGCAAATTCTGTCCAAGGCCATTGAACTCAAAAACGATCAATTCAACTTTGATCACCCTTATCGAAACTTGCTTAGCATCAAAGATTCTCTGAGTAATACGCTTTACCTGATCGACACGGATTTGAACAAAATTTATTATCAGAAAGACGGCGTAATCAACACTGCTTTGCATAAAAACGGTTATCTCCTGCTCATCTCAACAAATCAGGAATTATCGATACTTAATTTAACTGAATCTGATCCAAAGGAAAAAATAATCACGCGTTACAGCCAAGGTTTGCAAAAAGCCGCTTGGCACAATTCGAGCAACTATGTTTTCGCCTTGCAAAACGAACAAATCGATGTGATTGAACTCGATGATCGAAGCGGACACCAAACAATCAACCTTGCCGCGGGTTACAATTTAGATTTCAGCACCGACGCCAAAGCGCAAACACTTTTTTATTTGCAAAAAAAAGATCAGCTCGGAACAAAATTGCAATATCAGGAGTTGGATTAAATTAAAATAAAAAATCATCCCACGATCAACGGGACGATTTTTTATTATTTAATACTATTTTCCAGTTAACTGACGATACACAAAAACATTATACGCGTAAAAAAATGTATTCAAGAAACCGCGTACAATCATGAAAACTATAAGTAAAATAAAGAGACCGAGACCGATTAATATGTATAATCCGGTTTGACCAACGAAAATCAAAATCAAAACACCAACCAACAATAGCGGCAAAGTGGCCACGATCAGAACAATCAAGGTAACTAAACCAGCGGCAATAAGCAAGGCCATTTTCAATACGCCGGCTGTGATCAACTCGCCAAAATTATTCATCAATAGTTTCCATCCTGATTTAACCGCAGTCCATGGTTGATTGTTTTCAAAAACCAAAAAACAATATGAGTAGGCGCGAAAAAACGAAATCACTAAAGAATAAACAAAAAATAGGATCAAAGCTATAGCAATCACCAAACCCAATGTCTTTGTCGGTAAATAGACTAAGCACAAAACCAAAAAAGCCCCGATCACAATACTTGGAACTAAATAAATAAGCTCCAGTAAAATAACTTTGAGCGATTTTGACCAGCCGGACTTAAAAAGTTGTTTAAAAGAACCGGTTTCTCCTGATTTGTTTTTCTCATCAATTCCATGAAGCATTGAGACGCGCGCCACGCAACTGATGATTATCACGACAACAAACAACAGCCCTGCAAAGATCAATGTCCATAAAAAAATCGGTTCTTTGATTGCTTCTAAAAACCTTTTCATCATTTCCGAAAAGTTGAGACTCTGGGCATCCCACGCATCAGTCCGAAAACTCATCATCATGCCTCCGCCCGCGAATATACCAAAAAGCCACAACAACCGACTTTTTATCGCCAAGTGCCACGCGCTCTTGATTATTTCTTTGAACTGAATTTTTTTCATATTTATTAATTTATTACAGATTTACAGATAAACATACAGATGGTACAGATTGGCTGATTCAAGGTTATCTGTATAATCTGTAATTAAATCTGTACATCTGTACCATTATACCCCATTTTCTTCTGATACTCCATAGCCGCGATCCAATTCGAGGCTTTGAGCAAGGATTCGTGCGTGCCGGCATCCAGCCAGCGGCCGTGAACTTTGCGCACGTCAAGTTCATTCAAATCCAAATAAGCTTTGTGAATTTCAGTAATATCGGTTTCCGGCCGCCAGGTCGGTTTGATAACTTTAGCAATATTACAAACGCGTTGATCGTAAATATACATACCGGGAATGGCGTAATTGCTTTTCGGTTTTGTCGGTTTTTCCTCAATGGATAAAACTCGATTATTCTGATCAAACTCGACCACGCCGAATCTTTCCGGATCCGGCACCTCCACCGCGAAAACCCGTCCGCCTTTTTCAAACGACTGAATGTCTTGCGTGAAATCATGATCAAAAAAGATGTTGTCGCCGAGAATCATGGTCACGTTATCTTCGCCGATAAAATTTTCGCCGATAATAAACGCTTCCGGCAAACCGCGCGGTTCATCTTGGATTTCATAAGTTAATTTTATACCCATCTCTTTACCGGAACCGAGCAAATGCAAATATTGGCCGGCATAGTCCGGTGAAACAATAACCAAAATATCTTTGATGCCTGCTTTCATCAATGTTTCGAGCGGAAACATGATCATTGGTTTGTGAAATACCGGCAATAATTGTTTGCTGGTAATCTTTGTTAACGGCTGGAGCCGCGTTCCCTTCCCGCCTGACAAAACTATACCTTTCATGATTTTATGATTATTAACGACGCTCGCGCTTGCCGTTTGGATAACTTGATTCAACGTAACTTTGTTCAAAATGCTTGCCCTGAGCGGCGTCGAAGGGTTCAGTTCACTAATAAATTCTCCCAACGCCGCCTGCCAACTTCTCATCTTCGGCAACTTGGTGTTGCGCAGAGAAGAAAACTTCGGCCGCTTGGCCGGACGAGGAAATTTTTCTCCGAAAACAGGTTTAACTCTAACCGTTTTTCCCGCCAATTTAAAAATTTCCAGAGCAAACTCATACCAGGTGCAACCGCCTTCATTTGTCGCGTGATATATTCCCGGCGCATAATTTCCCTCAACAATCAATTTGGTTTGATGCGCCAAATCAACGACATAAGTCGGGTTGCTTATTTCTTCGTCAACAACTTCAATCTCCTCTTTTTCATCCGCTAATTTCAACATTGTTTCCGCGAAACTTTTCTTGGCTCCAGGCGCGCTCGCCTGTTTGCCGAATAAACGCGAGGTGCGAATTAAATACGTCGCGTCATTATGTTCAAAAACTTCTTCACCCAAATATTTTGATTCTCCGTATTTGGAAATCGGCGCCGGTAAATCATATTCCACGTAACCCTCTTTTCTCTCTCCGTTGAAAACATAATCCGTGCTGTAATGAACGAAAAAAGCGCCAACCATGCTAGCCGCTTTTGCCAGATTTATCGGACCATCGCAATTTATTTTTTTCGCCAATTCAAAATTTTCTTCGCAATCATCCACCGCGTTGTACGCCGCTGAATTGATGATGAGTTCAGGTCGTAATTCCTTGATGCCTTTTTTAACTCGTTCCGCGTCAGTAATATTCAGCTCTTCTTTGTCCCACAAAAACAACTCATTGCCTTGAAACGTTTTCGCTAATTCTTGACCCAGCATGCCTTTGGCTCCAATGATGAGAATTTTCATAATAACTAATGTTAATTTTATCGCTAACACTTTATCAATTTATGGAAAAAAGTCAAACAAAAAAGAGGCCTTGTTAAAACCTCTTCAAAACACTAAACCAAAAACCAAAACTTAGACTGATTGCGTTTTTAATCTTTGTTCAATGTTCGCCACGCGTATTTTTATTTCTTCCAAATCCTTGTAAGCGACGCCAATGTCTTCGGTCTCTGCCCGGCTTAATTTTTTCACTGAAATTTCAAGGACGTCTAAACGCTCGTTAATTGATCGTAGTTCTGCTCTAATAGACGCAAACCCTGCGTCCATCTTTGATTCCAACTTGTCCACTTTATTATCCAAGTTATCCACCTTGTTTTCCAAAGTACCCATTCTAGTATCCAAGGCGCTTACTTTATTATCCAAAGTATCCACTTTGTTTTCCAAAGTATCCATTCTAACATCCATGGCATCAAAACTTTCTTTAACCACAACGGTTAAATCTTCAATATCCTTAGTTACTCCTCCAATGTCTTTAGTTAATCCTCCAAGTCCCTTAGCAAGACTCGTTGCGAATTCTAATGATAATTTTTCAAATTCTTTTTTTGTTTCCGCGTCCATATTTGAAATTAAATTTCATGTTCGAGGACATTATATCAATGATTAATAAGAGTTGCAAACAACAACTAATTAAAAAGAAGCGTTGTTAACGCCTCTTATAACTATTAAACGATTTTTCTAGAGCATATCAATAACTGATTCTCCCATTCCCGGTATAACTAACTCGAGAAAAGACGAACGATCATATCTCGGATACTTACCTTCAAAAACATCTTCTTCTACCCATTGCCGATACTGCCGCAGCACTGTCTGAAATCCCGCACACCACGCCTTCCGCGTTTCTTCCGGCAACTTTTCAAACATTATTCCAAGTTCATCGGCGCTGGCGCCGCCCTTGCCCGTCGGTTCAATCTTTTTAGCCAAAAACCAATGCCAAACTTCACTTTTCACTGCAATCCCAAGATCTGTAAAACATCGCTTTTCCAAATCGCGTACAGCACAAATAACTTCATCAGTTCTCTTTTTCGCGCGATCGCGGAGCTCAATCATCCGTCCATAATCCCATTTGCCATACGGAGAATCATTGGTTTGGCTATTGCTGAACATACGGAGATGATCCAGCATGGTGCGCTGGCCGCATTCTTCCTGAAATTTCGGAGTCATGTCTTTTTCAAATGACGTAAAGACGAAACCATCTTTCTCTCCGGCGTAATCAGAGTGCGGTTTCGCCAATGTCAAATAGTGTCGAGCGACAAAACTCGGACCAACGCAATCCAAGCGATCAATCCAACGCGGATACCACACAAAGTAAAGCGGTTGTCCGTCCTGATCAAGGTCAACATACGGTTCAACTCTACGAACTTGCCCATCTGCGCAAGTTACTTCAGTTGGGTTCAAATAATGCGTATGCGCCGCTATCGCGTAGCTAACCAAAACTATTTCTGGCATATTAAGCCCGGCATTGGGAACCCTTCCGCCTAAAACTCGATTTACCAACAATGCTCCAATTTCAGCGTGGCGTATCACTCGTGTTTTGTCCGCATAGCGATCAACGAGCGCGCAGCCCACATCATGCAAAGCGCCGGCTAATAAACCAATAAATATGTGCCGAGGATCGCCTTCGATTTTACTAAGAAGCAACCAAGCATTGGCGATGTCGCGCGCCATGTGTCCTGGCCCATGCCCGGGATCAGTCATTTTGAAACGCACGCCCGCGTCATGCAACCCTCGAAAAATTTTCGGTAATACTTCGACCGCGCGACGCAATGCTATTTCACGCGAGTCAACCTGAACTTGATTCAAATATTCAGCCACCGAAGTTCCTCTCAATATTTGTACTGACCTAAAATTTTCATCACTTTCCTTTGTTAATTCAATCAGGTCAGTTCTCATTTTTCCTCCCTTCCCCATCATGGGGATTATTGTCAAAAAACAACAAAAGGTTACAAATTACGAATTTTCCACGAATC
>Ga0209211_10010122_pt1 | contig 12373 bp, 6 predicted proteins | sample RifGroA2_FD_183992 | JGI IMG/M metagenome (GOLD analysis project Ga0209211, IMG submission 183992) | Groundwater microbial communities from Rifle, Colorado, USA - Groundwater A2 (SPAdes) (version 2) | ecosystem: Environmental > Aquatic > Deep subsurface > Groundwater | place: Rifle, Colorado... | reverse complement strand
TTTTTTATTTTTGACAATCTCTCTTGCGCTTCAGTCAACTTAGCCCGCTCTCCTTCAACGACCTTCGCCGGCGCGTTTTTCACAAACTGCTCGTTTCCCAGCTTCTTTTTCAACTGAACAATAAAAGTGTTCAAATTGTCTTGTTCTTTCCTCAATTTAATCCCCTCTTTTTCAAGATCAATGGCGCCAACAACTTTGACAAAAACATTACCAAGAGTAAAGCCACCGGCGCTAACAAAGCCGACCTGACAAGCAAACGAGCCTGATTTTTTTATCTTTTCTATTCGCAGTTCACTTAGTTTGGTGATTTGTTTTATAATTAACGCGGCCGATTCAACCAATTCTGAATTTTTGTCTATCGCAACAACAACTTCTAACTCCTTTGAATAAGAAATATTATATTGCGCGCGCGCGTTACGAATCAAGACAATTATCTGCTGAACAATCTCAAACCCAGCTTCCGCTTTTTTATCAACTAACTTCTTGTTCGCAATCGGCCATGAACTAATCATTATACTTTCTTTTTCTCCCATCTCTCGCCAAATTGTTTCCGTAACAAACGGCACGAACGGATGCCACATCTTCAATAAATCGCGCAATGTGTTTATTAATATTTCTTTCTTGTCGCCCTCGACTTTCACGATTTCCAAATACCAATCAGCCAATTCGCCCCAAGTAAAAGCGCGAAGCAATTCGCCGGCCGATGAAAAATTATATTCACTCAACGCCTTGCCAACTTCATCTTTCAAACAATTAAACCGCGACAATATCCATCTATCCGCCAGCGTTTTTTCTTTTTTCCCATTTAACTCTTCTAACCCTTCTCCCCCCTCTCCTCCCGCCATCAACAAAACAAACCTCGCAATATTCCAAAGTTTATTAACAAAATTTCGATAGCTCTCAATTTTTTCATCATACAACGTAATATCGTTTCCGGCCGTATTACCAATAAGCAAACTCAAACGCACCGCGTCAAAACCATATTTTTCTCCGGCCACGACCGGGTCAATCGCAGTCTCCGGCTTTGACTTGCTCATCTTGTCGCCGTCTTTATCGCGAATAAGTCCGTGCAAATAAACTTTTTCAAACGGTACCTCGCCCATAACATAGTTGGTCATGAGAATCATACGCGACACCCAGAACGGCAAAATATCATAACCGGTTTCAAGTATTGAAGTTGGATGGAATCTGGCAATGTCTTTTCCGACAAACCCCTTGCCGTCCCAATCCTTTGATAATAATGAAGTGAACGACCAAAGGCCAGATGAAAACCAGGTATCCAGCGTGTCGTTGTCTTGAACCCAGCCGTGTTCATTTATATCTTCTTCAGAAACTTTAATCTTTTCTTCCGCCGGAATGGTCAATTTAACATAATTGGCGTTGTCCGGATAGCCCAAATGAAAAATCGCTTCGTCGCTCATTTCGAGACCGTAACCGCGCGCCACGCGAATCACATCGCCGTGAGTAACCACCAATATTTTCTTTCCTTTATGTCTTTTGTGAAAATCTTTTATCGCCAAGAAAACGCGCTTTTTTAAACTGTCAAACGATTCAATTCCGCCCGGAGATTTATGATGCCAATTGGCAAATCCTTGTCCCTCGCGAAAAGCGCTCATCTCATGATCAGGTCGGCCTTCAAATTTTCCCACGCCAACCTCGCGCAAACGCTCGTCAATTATTACTTTTATTTTTAATGCTTTTGACAATATGGCCGCGGTTTCTTGAGCTCGCTTGAAATCAGAAGTAATGATTATTTCAAATTTCTCAGACTTCAAGGCCGATATCGTTGTTTCAACCTGCTTCTTGCCTTTTGGCGTTAAGCCGTTTTTTTGATTATTAACATCGGAGTTAAGTTGATTCAATTTGTTGCTCAAAGCTTCGCCATGCCTCATCAAAATCATTTCAGTATCAGCGCCGTCTTTCTTGTACCAAACCGGAATACGATGGCCGAACCAAATTTGTCTGGAAATGCACCAATCATGTAAATTGGTCATCCAATTATCATAAATTTTTTCAAATCGTTCCGGAATAAATTTTATCGAACCATTTTTAACCACCCCCAATGCTTGTTCCTTCAAACTCAAAGTTTTGTCGCTCCGTGGTGTGTCATCCTGAGCCGCGCCGAAGGATCCATGTCTAGACTTAACTTTTTGATTGACATTAACAAACCATTGTTTACTCGGCAATGGCTCAATTACTGATTTACAGCGATAACAAAGAGCAATATTATGTTTAATATCTTCTTCTTTTTTGAGCAGTCCCGGCTTTTTTAACTCAGCAACGATTTTTGCTCGCGCATCTTCAACGGTTAAACCAAAATATTTTCCGCCGTTCTCGGTGATTTTTCCTTCTTCATTGATTATTTTAATCATGGCCAGACCATTCTTTTGTCCGAATTCATAATCAACCATACTATGTGCAGGTGTAACGCCGAGAGCGCCGGTGCCAAAATCCATTTCAATGCCGCGTTCCGCGATTATCTGCAAAGCTAAATTAACACCGCAAAAATTCACTTGAAAAGTTTTACCGACATATTTCGCGTAGCGCTTATCTTTCGGATTAACGGCCACCGCCGTGTCGCCAAGCTTTGTTTCCGGTCGAGTGGTGGCAATGTAAAAAGGAAACAACTTGTCGTACTTGAATGTATACAGCTTGGTATCAACTTCTTTGTAAACAAGTTCATCATCGGCCAGCGTGGACGCGCAACGCGGACACCAATTGACTACGCGATCGCCGCGGTAAATCAAACCGTCATCATACATCATTTTGAAAACTTTGCGCACAGCTTTGCTCCTCGTTTCGTCCAGTGTGTAAGCTTCGCGACTCCAATCCAAACTCGAACCCATTTTACGCAATTGATAATGAATGGTATCTTTTGACTGATCAACGAATTTTTCTACTTCCGCCAAAAATTTTCCACGTCCTAAATCATGACGGAATATTTTCTTTTCCTGCCACAGCTTTTTCTCTACTACATTCTGCGTGGCGATAGAAGCGTGATCAGTTCCGGGAATCCAAACAACATCATAACCGTTCATTCTTTTGTAACGAATCATCAAATCCTCGATGGCCAACATGGCCGCGTGTCCCAAATGAAGCGTGCCGGTCACGTTTGGCGGCGGCAAAACAATGGAAAAAGGACCAGCTTTATTTTTTCTATGGTTTTTAACAACATCAGGATTGAACAACCCTTCCTTTTCCCATTTCTGATAGATTTTATCTTCATGGTCTGCCGGGTTGTACGTTTTAGCCAACTCCATAGTGTTATTTCGATAATTTCCTTTCAATTTTATCATACTATTAAAGAGAAAACAACTAAAAACAACATTTTCACGGCTTTCTAACAAATCGTTGACAATTAGCCTCTTGACGCTTTTCTTATAAACCGCTAAGATGGCGTATCAATCGCGAATCAATTATGTCTCTAACTCAACACCAACAGCTATACGAAACCATTCAAAAGAGCGACAATCCGCTGATTGTTTTTGGTAAGAACTGGAGCGGCGACGCTTTGGCCGCCAGTTTGGCTATGGCCAGTTTTCTGAAAAAAATCGGCAAGACGCCGGAAATCGTTTCGCCGAGTTTTGTTTTGCCTTATGCTTATAAATTTTTAGGGAACGCAGAGAACATCAAAAGCACTGCCGGTCGCTTGAAAAACATTGTTATCAGTATTGATGTTAAAAATAATCAGCAACCTCAATTGGATTACCGCACCGAAGAAGGCAAACTGCACATTCATCTCCTGTCGGACTCCAATCAACTTTCAAAAGACAATATCACCATCAATGATTCTTCATACAAGCATGATCTGATCATCGCGCTCGCTACGCCGGATCTGGAATCATTTGAAGAGTTGTTCCATGAAAACACTGACTTCTTTTATCAAGTGCCGATTATCAATATTGATCACGCGCCGGAAAACGAACATTACGGGCAAATAAATTTTATCAATCTTACGGCTTCGTCGGTCTCGGAAATTATTTATGATTTTTTGGATAAATCAGATGCGAATCTGCTGGATGAAAAAATCGCTACTTATCTGCTGACCGGCATGATTGAAAAAACTAAAAGTTTCAAAATGCCGACCGTTACACCGAAAAGCTTAAACGTGGCCAGCCGGCTCATGGCCGCCGGAGCTGAACGCGGCCAAATTATTCAAAATCTTTATCAGCGCCAAACCGTCGTCGCCCTGAAACTCTGGGGCCGCGTGCTCATGAATCTCAAAACCGATGATTTGCAGAAAATCGCTTGGGCGGAAATTTCTGAACAGGATTTTCTGGAAACGCGCGCCATGCCGCAAGATTTGAACGGCGTCATTGACGAACTGATCGTCAGTATTCCCAGCGTTGAAATAACAGCGCTCTTCTATTCCAAAGAAAACGAAACGGTTTGTTTGCTCAAATCTGAAAAAAACCTTGACCTGTTATTTGAATTCCGTGATCATCAGCCAATTGGCAATAAAAATTTAATCAAGTTCAAATTGATCGATGGAGTTGAACGGATGTTATCGAGATTGAAAGCATTGGTTTAATAAATGATAAAAATGAATACGATAAAACCGCCTGCTTTGCAGACGGTTTTTGGAAATCAAAGCGCGGGAACAAATTCATAGTCGTTGCCGTGAAAGCAACAAAGATTAAATTCTTTTCCGTTTTCTGAGCGACAGCGGAAAATGTATTTTCCGCCATCATTTCCATGGCAGACGGCTTCTCTTTCCAAAACAATAAACGTCTCACCTGATCGCGCAACTTTAATACCCAATCCGTGTTTTAAAACTAATTGGTGAACAGTCATTTTCCCTCCTTTTATATCGTAACGAAATATTATCATTTCTTTTTTCTCAGGTCAAGATCTCAAATTTATATTTTTTTTCTTTATTCATCCGCTAGACAATCTTATTCCTTTTGCTATAATAAGCCCAGTTGCCTAAAAATTTTTCTACGGCGCGTAGCTCAGCTCCTAGGGAGCCCCATAGGGGTTGGTTAGAACACGGCTCTGATGGTTCGTAATAATGAATAGATTCGGCGCCCATAGCTCAGTTGGTTAGAGCACGGCTCTTATAAAGCCGGGGTCGATGGTTCAAGTCCATCTGGGCGCAAATTAGGGAGAAGAAGAGGATTCGGATGAGGGTAATTAGAATCACTTTACATGCGCGTTTAGCTCAGTTGGTTAGAGCGTCTCGTTGACGTCGAGAAGGTCAGTGGTTCGAATCCACTAACGCGCAATGGTTAACATGCATTGGACAGCTTCAAAGATATAACACAAAAAATATTAAAAAAATAAATTATAAATATTCACAAACACTTGACGTGATCGCATGGGCGTGATAAATCAGTGAGGCTGAACAAGCGGCAAACAACAAAGGAGGCCAGATCATGAGCGATCCGCGTGAAGAATTGCGCACTCGTCTGACGCGCCACAAAGGAAAAATACGGAAAATTAAAATTAACTGGAACGCTTCTGACGGTGGACCACGAATGGATGTGTGTCTGATCGGAGACAATGATCGTCTTCTCGATAACTGGAATGATTGGCTGATCCTCGGAACCGCAAGCGATCCCAAGGCCGGTCTCTATACGATAGACTTTATTATCAAAGAAATCCTGGGTGATAACGCGCTGAATAAATGCGAAGTAGGTTCCTTTCATCGCCACTACAAAATCAGTTGATCTTTCGTCCATTCAAAAAACAAAAAGCCTTTTTTCCAAAAGGCTTTTTATAATTATTTTTATCATCACTTACCCCGCGATCATTTTTACCAGTTTTTCACAAACCACATAAAATCCCTCCAAACTTTTAATATCCATCCATTCCTTGTCTCCATGCTGATCCCCGCAAACCGGCTTGAAAACCAAAACCGGAATTTTTTTATAGCGGAAAAATCGTGCGTCAGAAGCGCCGCAAGAAATAATCACTTCCGGTTGTTTGTTATTTTGTTCAGTTAGAATTTCTTTCAAAACTTTTGAATATTGGTTGCTTGGATTATTCGCCGGCAGGGCTGTTTCCAAACCGCGAATTTCAAAGCCTGCTCCCAATATTTTCCGTATTTTCTCTTTAATCTTCTTTTCAATAAACGGAAACGGATAACGAATATCCAAACAAATTTTCGCCTCGCCCATCACCTGATTGAGCGACAAACCGCCTTCCATCTTCCCGAGATTGATCGTAGGTAAAACATCCTTTTCGTTTTTCGCCAATTTAAATTGTTTTTTAATTTCAAAATATTTTTCCATCAACCTTTCTCCGGCATTATCGCCGAGCCATGGCCGCGAACCATGCGCGGTTTTTCCTCGCGCAGTTATTTCCAACCAGTAAACGCCTTTTTCCGCGTCAACCATTCTCCAATTATCACCGCCATCCGGAATAACAACAACGCTCGGCCGATAATATTCCTTTTCAACAATCATCTTCGCGCCATCAAATCCGCCGATTTCTTCATCGGAAACAACCAGCAACGCAATTGATTCTGAAAATCCGGCTAACACTAATTTTTTTAACAAAACCATTTCCGCCGCTAAAACAGCCTTCATGTCGCTCGCGCCTCTTCCGTATAACCTGCCTGAACTTATTTTCGGTTTGAACATTTTGTCCGGTGCGTTGACCACGTCAATGTGGCCGTAAAGCATTATTTCCGGTTGTTTGGTTTTTTTATTGCTGACGATCAAACTTTTCTTACCGTTAAATATAAATTTTTTAATCTTAAATTTCGGCGAATCAAAAAAACTTTCAATGATTTTGAAGCACTTGTCAAATTCTTTTTGATCATTAACGGTTTTGCAGCTAATCAGTTTTTTTGCTAAAACGATACTGTCTTTATTATTCATACTGCTTATTATAGTATGCCCTATATCCTTGTCAACAATTGCCATTGACAGGTATAATTTCTCGAAGTAAGCTATAATAATTTAGGGAGTGTCCCTAACGTCCTTTGACAACTACCCTATATAATATGATCCCAAACCGCAGAATGGCACAGGAGGTCACATGAACAGAGCGCTAATTTTAGGAACGCTTTTCATTTCCTGCACAAACACGAAAGTCGTAAGTTTCCAGCCATCGGAGAACAGTTACGAATATTGCCAGAATGGACTTGATGACGATGAAGACAACTGGACCGATTGCGCTGATCAAGATTGCTCTGTCTTCGCTCTTTGCCACAAAGAATTACCGGCGCCGACAACTCCGCCTGATCAAACCGAGGAAAATAAAACTCTTGAGACCTGCCAAGATGGTAAAGACAATGATGAAGATGGTTGGGTTGATTGCCAAGATCAAGATTGCATAATTTATGTTGCTTGTGTTGAGCCGAACATCATTCAACCGAAAGATATTGTTAATCAAACCGCAGAGCTTGAAGATGCCACGATTATTGCAAGTATCGACGTTCAATCACCGAACAACAAAGATACGGTTAAGGATTTTGAAACCGACCAAACTATTATCCCCTCTCTTCCACTTGATACAATTATCGTCCAAAACGATATTGTCAACCCTGCAACCGATACCATTCAACCATCGGATGAGTTTATTTCAATCAAGGATGCGCCATTACCAACAATATCAGAAGACGTTGCTGATACTTATGATTCAGAACAAATTTTTTGGCCGCTTCCGGGAATTGACTCTGCTGACGCCATCAACGTTATTCCACCTGATTCTGATCAACTATCTGACGTTTTAATTGAAACTAGCGTCTTTGATGTATTGTCAGTTTCTGATACAGCAAATCCGGCCATTGACCTTGTCTCCGACGATATGCAAGTCGTCATTGAAACACAAGCGCAGGAAACGTCGTCAACTGTTGACGCATCAACAGATTCTTCTTTGCCGCCGATTGAAGAACCGGAATACGTTGGCGAAGAAGGCTGTGAAATTTTCGGCACTGACAACGACGATCAGGACAATGACGGCCTTCTGAATATTGATGAATACCTTCTCGGCACCAATCCGTGTTCAAGCGATACGGATGGCGACGGGATTGATGATTCAAACGATACTTATCCATTAGGAGAGGACGCTAATCTAGGCGGATCCATAAATTGTCCGGAATTCCCAGAAAAAATAATCCCCGCGATTAAGGTCGCGGCTGGACAAGGTTTTCTAATTTTTCCAATTAAAAATCCGGCTCTAATCGCAAACGGTTATGAATACTCGGCTAATCCAACGTCTCCTTTTGGTAACCCCGTTGGTGTGCTGCATGCTTCAGTGGATTTTATGGTGGCTGAAAACACCTCAATCTATTCTGTATGCGATGGATATACTATCGCCGACATATCAACAAGTGGCGGAACAAATTCTTACGGTTTATTAGTGATTACCAGATGCGATAAAACGATATTGGATACAAATGGTGTTTCCCACGTTTTGTTTGTCATCAGCGCGCACCTTTCTTCTACATCTCTTCCTATAACCATAGATGCCCGAACTTCTTTTCACAAAAAATATTTGGAATACGCGAAACAAGGCAAAGCAATACATCTTAATGCTGGAGATTTTATTGGCTACTCAGGAAAAGCTGGAAAAAACACGTCGTGGGCGCATCTACATCAGCAGGCATACTTTGATTGTTATGGCGCTTGTAACGGACAAAATCTAAATCATTATCACAATGCCGTAGATATCTATGATATTTACGCCAAAACAATCAGTAGTAGCTGTCCATCTGCACTTTATTATCCTGGAAATATCTTCGGGTGCAATTTCTCTGAATGTGGGGAAAATCACTTATGGAAAGAATGTCCACCAATAGCTACCTGTGCAAACACCTCTTGTTTGCAGCAAAATCCATATAAGACAACAACACCCGGTGCTTATGTCCCCGACAATGCGTTGTTCAATACCGCTTGCTCCAATAAATGTCCAGACGGATACTCTGTTTGCAAGTTTTCCAGTGAACTTTGCGACAATAACATGGACGATGACAACGACGGCAAAATTGATTGTTTCGATTCTGACTGCATCGGCGCCAATTCCTGTGCGCCAAAAATTGATTCGGTTTCGTGCGACTCTTACGAACAAGGAGCGATCACAACCTGCCTAATTAAAGGAAAAAACTTTATCAGTACGGACAACGTTTGGATTGAATGCGACGCAATCAAAAGCAATAGCAAGAAACTGATCGATCAGACTACGCTTGAAGTTACGGTTGATTGGTCATGTACGAACTGTATTCCAGGATTCAAAAAAGCAGCGTATCGTCATCCCGATACTCCGAAGCAAGATTACGGATGCACAAACACGCTGATCAGTTCATGTCTCGCAAAAGCGGTTGAAATTATCGACAACTGTGATCCATCGCAATGCGGAAAAAACCTTTGCGAAACAAAAAATTGCGCGCCTTGCGCCGATGGCTATAATTGCGAATACTATGCTTTATATCAAGGCGAATGTATCGCCCAATTTTGCAAAATCGGCGAGGGCGGTGGGGAAGATAACTGCCCCTGCACGCCAGACTGCACCAACAAGCAATGCGGCGACGACGGTTGCGGTTCGGATTGCGGAAGTTGCAATCTGATTCATGCTCTCGCAAAGTGCGTTAATTACAAATGCGACATTGAAAATTGCGAAACCGGCTACAACAATTGCAACACCAACGCGCAAGATGGTTGTGAGACGGCCGGCCCATGTGGCGGTTGTCCACTATGCACCACTTTGTCAGGCACTACTTGCGTGGCGATTACAAATAATCTGGCCTGTACCTCTGACAACAACGCGTGCACAACCGACGCTTGCCAAGACGGACAATGCAAACACATAGGTATGATTTGCAACAGTCCACAGGCAAATGAATGCGTTGGCAACAGTTTACGCGTTTACAATAATGCCGGCGCTTGCGCCAATGGAATTTGCTCTTATTCGTACACCGACACTCTCTGTCAATTCGGTTGTATGGGTAAACAATGTTCCGGCAATCCGTGTTCAGGAATTTCCTGCCTGAATCCGCCGGTAAATGAATGTATTTTTAACAGCTTGCGCGTTTATAACAACGCGGGCGCTTGCAACAATGGCCTGTGCACTTACTCATTCACTGATACGCTTTGTCAATTCGGCTGTGCTAACAAACAATGTTCCGGCGATCCGTGCTCCGGAATTTCCTGTTTGAATCCGCCGGCGCCAACGTGCAAGCTGAACAAAAAAGTTGTTTACACGACGCCGGGTATTTGTTCAAACGGAAATTGCACTTATTCGCCTTTGGAAATAAGTTGCGACGATAACGATGCCTGCACGACCGATAGCTGTGAAAAAGAGGACTGCAGTAATGTTCCAAAAATTTGCGCGCTCACTCATGCCAACGCCAACTGTTCAAACAACATTTGCGTGATCGCGAGTTGCGAAGTCGGATACAACGACTGTAATAATAATCCGACGGACGGTTGTGAAACCATTGGTCCGTGCGGCGGTTGTCCTGAGTGCACAACATTGTCAGGAACAAACTGTGTTAAAGCGCAAAACATGACGGTTTGTTCGTCTGACAACAAGCCATGCACCAATGACTTTTGCAACGAAGGCGTTTGTCAGCACGTTGCGATAAACTGCAACAGCCAAAAGCCAAACGAGTGCCAGGATGCAACGACTCTAAAGATCTGGGATCCTCAAGGCGTTTGTTCAAACGGTTCCTGCGTTTTCAATGACTATACTCTGCAAAATTGCAACTACGGTTGTTTGGATGATAAATGCAACGGAGATCCCTGCAATGGAGTTTCGTGCAATAGTCCGCCTGCGCCGTATTGCAACAACAGCAACGTCAGTAAAGTCATCTATAATTCTCCCGGTGTTTGTTCTTGGGGAATTTGTAACTACAACTCATACAATGAGATAAGTTGCATTGACTCCAGTAATTGCACCGACGATTACTGTGTAGGCGGCGACTGCATCAATCCGCAGAAAACCAATACCTGCGGCAGTAAACAGTGCGGCTGGTCCAGCGACGGTTGTTTCTCTTGCGGCACTTGCCAACAAGGAGAATGCGACGCGAACGGCCAATGCGTGGTAAAAGAATGCAATCCCGGCGACACTGATTGGCAAATGTGCGACCCAACGCCCGGACAATTTGATTACTGTTTTTTTGAACAAACGAAAACTTGCAACGCGCAAGGGAAATGGAACAGTTGGGGCGTCTGCCAAGGCGACCAATACTGGTATCCTTATGAATACAGCACAGAAACAAGCTGTGGCAATACGATTTGCATCACTATCAACGATATTGATGCCAACGGAAATGTTACCGGATACATTGACCGCAAAGACGGTGCAAAATGGGGCGATTATTACATTGAATGGTCTATAAAAGACGATAAGGGAACCTTATTGGATGAACCTTTTCCAGGCGACCACTGTTTTCCTGCTTATAAAAACGCTTATACTATTTCTTTTGATTTTAATGCTCAAAAATTAAGCCTCGGGGTCTCCTCGTTCGCAAAAATTCAAGCTACCGTCCAAAAGGGTGGCAGCGGAATTACAAATTGTAGTACCTATACAATGAAATCAGACGAAGCGACAATCCAGCGTTGCTTCTGATCAACAAAAGAGAGCAAAACTTTGCTCTCTTTTTTAATATTGACAAATCCATTATTTTAATCTAAAATAAAGTATCGTCAAAAGACGTCAATAGTACCTTAACAATTTGATCGGACGATGATGTGCGAGGGTCCAGAACCGAAAAACCCAAAGAACCCGCCTCGCTAAGGATGACGGGCAAGAGGAGGTAAAATCATGCCGCTGATCGTGATTCATAATATTGGCGATGACTTTCGTTTAAAGACAACAAATTTTGTTCAAGGATTGAAAAGGACCGTTGCTGAAATTCATGAATTACAAATTTCCATGGATGGTGTTACTGTCAGTTTCAATTACGGGACGGCAGATATCAACGACCAAACCGTGATTGTTATCGTAGAACTGCTTTTTGACAAAACAGAACGTACCATTGAAGTGCGGCAGAGACTTGCTCAACAAATTGGCCTTTATATATCAGAAGGACTAAAGTCATTCGGTCGGCCACGAAAAGTGGAAGTCGCGGTAAAAAAATTCAATCCGGACAAAGACGCGTTTGTTGTTCTTGAATAAAAGGAGTGACCCATGGGCTGGCCGAGAATGCTTGTTATTGCCATTGGAAAGGGCTAGTTTAAAAAAAACAATCACGTTGTCAACAAACAACGTGATTTTCATTTTAAAAAGAATCTCCGCGGCGTCTATTAACACCGCGGAGCTATGTTGAAAAAACATTACTTCATTGTTCCCTCCTTTTTTCATGTTGTCCGATTTCGGACGTTGACCAATTGTCTAGAACAAACTCTACTTACCGCTTTTGTTCGGCTCGTAGAAAAACTCTCGTTCCGGCCGCGCCACCACATCTTCGTCTGACGTGGCGCGC
>Ga0209211_10010121_pt1 | contig 12373 bp, 10 predicted proteins | sample RifGroA2_FD_183992 | JGI IMG/M metagenome (GOLD analysis project Ga0209211, IMG submission 183992) | Groundwater microbial communities from Rifle, Colorado, USA - Groundwater A2 (SPAdes) (version 2) | ecosystem: Environmental > Aquatic > Deep subsurface > Groundwater | place: Rifle, Colorado... | reverse complement strand
TTTCCTGATCATCGGTTGAAACAACAACCCTATCGCACACCCCGCTTTCTTTCAATGCCTCAATCGCCCAGGCAATCAGCGGTTTCCCCAAAAGCGACTTTATGTTTTTGCGCGGTATGGATTTTGATCCCCCGCGCGCCGGAATAATGCCTAAAATTTTCTTTTTTGCTTCTGTCATATTTGCATTTATAACGTAAAAATCGGCAATAAAGTCATCAAAAAAGATCCTTCACGGAGTTTACCCTGAGATTCTTCATTTCATTCAGAATGACGGACGAAGGATTCAGAATGACGGAAAAAAACCATCTTACTCGCTACCAGTTTATCCCCAAATTGCCGTAATTGCCACACCAACAAGCATAATAAGAGTGGCCAAAAGCCGCTTCCCGAAATCACGCTCTTCCAGAAACTGTCCGGCCAAAATAACGGTCCAAAGCGACCAAATACGCTTAAAACTTGCGGCATAGGCCGCCAGCGAATACCCAAGCGCTTGGGCGGTTAAAAATGAGCCGATTCCTCCGGCGAACGAAACGAGCACAAGCGATCCTTTCCAACGCATCACATCACGGAAAAATGAAATCCGCGAATTCTTAAAAAAAATCATACTTCCCGCGATAGTCAAAATTCCAACCGCGATAAGCACAAAGGATGAGAAAAAAATCCCGGAAGACGCCACAACCGCTTTTTTATCGAACGGAAATGAAAAGGCAAAAAGAATTGAACCTATAATGCCGAATATCATGCCTTTGCGTAAAGCCACGCGCTCCTCCGCGCCCAAGTCATTTCCTCTAGACGGAAGCAAGAACCAAAGACCCACAATGGTTGTTAAAATACCCAGCGCCCCCGCATAAGTCGGAACCTCTCCCAATATTAAAAAACCGGTAAAGATTACTGCGGGCGGAGTTAAAAGGCGCAATGGCGCTATCAGTGATGCGTCGGCAATCTTAAAAGCGCGGATAAAAATATTTTGCGAGATTAAGTTTAGAACGGTTGTTGCGTAAAACGCGCTCCAAAATCCCGTTTTTATTTCCGGAATCCCAAAAATAAAAAGCGGAATCAATAAAAGCAATCCGCCGCCCAGCCATGAAATACCAAGCAATATTTGCTCATCCATACCTTCCCGCAGATATTTTCGTTTCAGTACGTCATCCACGCCCAAAAACAATGTTCCAACAAGCATTAAAAGAACAAAAATAGTCATGGGCGATTGACCTTAACAATAAGCAACTCTATTCTTCTTCCGCGGGCGTCAATCTGATGCGGAATTCCCGGCGGGATGTCAATGACATCTCCCTCGGCAACTTCCTGTTCCTTGCCGCCGGCAATTGACGCGGAGGTTTTCTCACCCGTGCGCAAAGATACCGGATTTTTAAGTTCTCCGCCAAGAATAAATTTTGCACTACCTTTTTGCACAATCCATATGTCAGCCGCGCGCTCATGCAATTCCGCATCCGCCATGACATTATCAAAAACCACGGATGCCACTGCATACGGACCGTCCCAAACGCCGGAAAGCAATTTAACGGTTTTGGCGCGAGGCGTCGCGGCAAGTTCAATTTCAGCCGCTTCTTTATTTGTCACTATTTTATAACTCATAACCCAAGCACTGCGTTTACAAGACGTTCCGCCGAATGGCCATCTAATTTCCAGATAAAATCATCAAATATCTTTTTTCTGCCTTCGCGGTCCAGCGCGGGATTTTTTAAATAATCATTAATATACTGGATAAGTTCAGCGGAACTGTGAGCCAATTTAAATCCGCCGGTTTCGGTGAGTAATTTATAATGCGTAAAGTCGGTGTAGAAACGCGCAACTGAATTCCAATACGGCTCCTTTGACTCTCCGTCAAATGCTACGCAGATAACCGGCCGATCAAATGCCACGGCGTCAATGGTCATGGAAGAGGCGATATTAATCACTACATCGGCATAACGAAGCGAGTTTACCAAATGCGCAATCTCAACTTTACCCATTTCCCAACTTCCTTTATCCCTATTGGTATAATGCGCGACCCCGTCGTCAAATTTAATATTTTTCATACCAACAATTTTTTCGCGGTTGGCCATGAAATTCGGATGCGGACGGAATAAAACATTAAATGGACCCTTAATTTTTTCTTTTTCAATCGCATCATTGATTATTCCGGCGATTTCCCATTCGTGAGGGGCTAAAAAATCCCCAATGCCGGCAATTAGAATAAACTTCTTTGCCGGATCCAAACCGACATTGCGCAAAAATTCTTCCCGCGAACTGATAAGGGTCTCCGGATCAACATACCAGTCATAATGAGGAGTACCAATTATTTTTATTCGGCTTTCCGGAATAAAATGATAACGCAGGGCGCACATTTTAAGAAAGGGATTATGCACCATGAGTACCGGCGGCAGAACCCGGATAACGCCGTGATTAGTCAAATTATCCCAGCTTTTGGCCATGCCGGCAATGGCAATACCCAGGCGCCGCGCCTCGCGCAGGAGAACAATATCCATATTCTCAATAACATTGGTGGCAAAAATAATATCGGGTTTTTCTTTAAGAATAAATCCGGAAATCGCAGGATATCTAACCAATTGATTATCCCCAAAGCGCACCAATGCCTGAAAAAACCGGAATGCCCCCAAAAAATAAAGCAGACGTTTAACAAAATACACAAAAAACCGTTTTCGTCCTTGACGGTGGCTTTTTTGCAACATGGAAACGCTTTCCGTCCGCATGGTGTTTCTAGCCAGAAACGCAAAAAATCCGTCTATAAAAGTATTGGAATACAAAGGCATTCCGACAATACGGACTTTGGAGCCGGAGAATTCTTTTTGGTAATATTCAAATTTATCCTGCGTAACCACCAGAACAACCTCGCATCCGGAGGCGAGAAATTTATCTAAAACCCCGGAACGAAGTATGTTGCGAGCAATAAATCCTCCGGCAACGGTGATAAAAATTTTTTTCATTGTATGATATACTATCTGTATCTATGTATTAATAATAGCATATAACAGAGATTCAAACATGAAAAAAAAATTATTCATAGTTGGCATTGGAGGATTAACCGGCTCAAAATTGGCCATAATGGCGCAAAATGACTATGAAATGTTCGGCAGTTATAATCTAAGAAATCCTGAATTTACTTTTGTCAAAAGCGTAAAATTAGATATTTCAAACATGCCGGAGGTGCGAAAGGCCCTATCCAAGATACACCCAGATATTTTGATTAATGCTTCCGGCATTAATAGCGTGGATTATTGCGAGAACCATCAAGACGAGGCCCAAAAGATCAACATTGATGCGGTAAAAAACTTATCAGAAATTGCCGATTCACTTGACGCCAAATTTGTTCATCTTTCCTCTGATTCGGTATTTGACGGCATGAAAGATGCGCCCTACACGGAGGAGGATGCGCCAAATCCCATTAATTTTTACGGACACACAAAACTGGCCAGCGAGAAAATTGTCTTAAAAAATTTCAAAGGATTGGTGGTGCGCGCCAGCGTACTGTATGGATGGCCGCTGAAACAATTGTTTAACTTGCCTTCAAGTTCCATGAAGCCGTCAAATTTCGGCCAGTGGCTGATTACTAAATTAATTTCGGGAGAAAAAGTAAAAATAATTACGGACGAATACAGCTCGCCTATAATTGCGGATGATTTTGCCAAGTCCATATTGCATCTGGTCAAGAATAATCAAGCAGGAGTTTTCCATTCCGCTCCACCCTTAAGAATAACCAGATATGATTTCAGCGTAAGAATTGCCCATGCCCTGGGTTTGGATTCCGGTTTGATTCAACCCGTATCCATTAAAAAGTTGGGACGAATTATGGCTACCGGTTTAAATAAATGTCTTGATTCAAATAAAATTGAACGAACCGGATTTAAATTTTTATCTCTGGAAGAGTCGCTGGATTTGCTTAAAAAACAGGTTTTTTCCACTTAGACCAGTCATAATCGTCAAAAACAACATTTTGCATTTCATCATCATTGGGCCGCCATGCGATGTCAGCCAGCGCCAAAACCCGAGACACTCCTTTTGATAGATTTATATGGGCCGAGGGGTAATTTTTAGGCACATAGACCAATACCGGATCATCTTCAGAGGATTCCGCTTCCCGATATTTGCCATCTTTATCTTTGACAACAAAAACAACCTTGCCATGGATACAGACAAAATAACTGTCGCGCCGGGTATGTAAATGCGGCCCTTTTATTTCCCCGGGATTAACTGAACTTACATAAACATATTTGGGATGATTTTTAATCAAGTTATCCCAATCGCGCCAAACCACGGTTAAAGAGCCGTTGACATGTTTATCTTTAATGTCCCGGGTGGGATGTTTTTCCAATTTTATAAATTGAATAGCGTCATTTTTCATGTAAGTTACACATCAATTTATTAATTAGAATAAAGCATAAATAAAGGGGGAAAGCGCGGAACTTTGACCAAACATAATAAGAACACCTCCGATCACAAGGGCAATAATAACAGGCGATAACCACCACGCCTTTCTCTCTTTTAGAAAATCCCACAGCTCGAAAAGCAGCGAATTATTTTGATTTGATGACATAATTTTTCTCCAGCAATTTCTTGTAAAGAATATCGCTAACTATTTTATAACCAGCCTTATTGGGGTGAATACTGTCCCCATTTAAATATATATTATTAAAACCTTCCACGTCAAGAAATGGCAATAGATCAATAATTTCAATATCGTTCTTTTGCGCCATTTCGGCAAGCCTCTGCTGCGGCAATTTTGTCAGGTTATGTGAGTGGGAAAATTGTTCGGTCTCCGGAAAAACAAGAATCAATAGTTTTATATTTGATTTTTTGAGTTCGCTGTAAAAATCAACTATTCGCTCCTCAAAACGCGGCCAATCTCGGGTCCACTGTTCCTCAATCGCTTTGCTGAAATATAAAAGATTATATGCTTCTCTCCTTTGAGAGATAAATATCTCGCATAGTTTGCATATATTCGCAACTCTGTCGACAAAAGATTTTGGTGACGACAGTTCTTCGGGCGGAGACTCAGTTACCTCCCGCTTTAGGAGATTCTCCGTATCTTTTTTTTCTTTTTGCACCTCTGCCGGAGTTATCTCACGTATATCATTTAAAAATAGCCCCAATATTACAACGTCCGGATTATATTTATAGCCCTCTTCCTTAAAATATGTACGTTCCTGATCAAATTCATAACTATTCACGCCCGCTTTTATTATTTCAACCGAATAACCGGCGTCATTCAATTTTCTTTCCAACTGGCTAAGATATGTATCTTCAAACGCCACTCCGGCGCCGAAAGTAACGGAGTCGCCCAAACCGAGTATCCTGATTGTTCCGGGCGGTTTTTCATATTCATGCTCGACATCGCGCAAACCTTTTGAATTGATGTTGATAGATATATCGGTAAACGGCTCATTAGGAAACAAACCCTTAAAATGCGGTTTATAAACAAACCCCTTGGTATCATCAGGCAAAAAGAGGCCCGGCGGATAACCATACCAACTATTTTTCTTTTCTTTTATGATTGATCGCGCTACAATTTCAAGAACTAAAAAACAAAAAACAGAAACAGTGATAAGTAGTAAAATCTCTTTTTTTCTTTGAACCAATCTTTGAACCAAAAAATTCAGCCGCACAAATATAATATTTTTTAAACTGTCAGTCTTTGGCATATTTTTCGCTGTCCCATTCATGTATTAAATTATCTTCCCGCTTGATTAAAAATGATCCCATAATCAGGCAATCAATTCCCGTTCCCATCATGCATTTATAGGCATCATACGGGGAGCAGACAATCGGCTCTCCGCGTATGTTAAACGAGGTGTTTATAATAATGGGAATGCCCGAACCGGCGCCCACCGCTTTAATCACATCATGATAACGGAAATTTTGTCCGCGCTTGACCGTTTGCAGGCGTCCGCTTCCATCCACATGCGTAACCGAGGGGATTTTTTCCCGCCATTCCGGCTTTATGGGATAGACCATGAGCATAAAGTCAGTTGCGGCCGGCAGCGGGCTATCGCATGCAAAATACTTTTCGACATCTTCCAAACAAACCGCCGGGGCAAACGGACGGAATTTTTCCCGATGCTTTACTTTGGCATTGAGAATCTCCTTCGCTTCGGGATTCCCGGGATTGGCCAAAATGCTTCGCGCCCCCAACGCTCGCGGCCCCCATTCCATCCTTCCCTGAAACCAGCCCACGACTTTATTGCCGCAAATGAGTTTGGCGGCCTCCTTAATCAAAGCCGCTTCGTCCTGAAACTGCGAATATTTTATCTTATTCTCGCTAAGAAATATTTTAATCTCCTGATCCGAATACTCCGGACCCAAATAGGCCGTCTCCAGTATGAAATTTCTTTTGTTTCCGAGAAGCGTATGATAAATGTAGGATGCGGCGCCAATGCTTGTGCCGCCGTCTCCCGGATCCGGCTGAGTCCATACACGCTTAAACGACGTATTACGGATTATTTTACCGTTAAACGAACTATTCAAACCGCACCCGCCGGCAATAACCAAATTTTCGCATCCGGTCGCGCGATAGACATGCTGCAGAATTTTTATCTGCACATCTTCAAAAATTAACTGCAGAGCCGCGGCGATATCTTTGTGCCGATCGCTAATTTCCTGCTCCGGCATCCGCACCGGACCTCCCAGAAATTCACATAATTTCCGCGAAAGCATGTGATCGGCATAATGGTAAGTAAAATATTCCATATTCAGGCGGAAACTGCCGTCATCTTTCACATCTATAATTTCCTTGAATTTAGAATAATATGGGTTGGCTGATCTATCCATGGAACCGCTGGCGGCAAGTCCCATGACTTTATATTCGGAATTATTCACGCTAAATCCCAGGTAGGCCGTGATCGCCGAATACAAAAGCCCCAAAGAGTGGGGAAATTTGATTTCTTGCAAAAGCCGGATGTCATTGCCCTCGCCAATTCCATAGGTTGTGGTAGTCCACTCCCCCACGCCGTCGGCCGTTACCAGAGCCGCCCTCGCAAAAGGACTGATTAAAAAAGCGCTCGCGGCATGCGCCATATGATGCTCAATGAAAAGCACTCCTCCTTTATATTTCAATTTCTTGCGGATCGTCCGGATTACCCACAGTTTCTCGCCGATCCAGGAGGGCATGGATGTTACAAATGTTTTTAAACTCCACGGAAACATTTCCAAATGCTGGCTCAAAACACGCTCAAACTTAAGGAGCGGTTTTTCATAGAAACCGATGTATTGAATCGCATTAATGTCAATCCGCTCGCTGCTTAAACAAAATTGGATGGCGTGGACAGGAAACGACGGATCGTGTTTCTTCCGCGTAAATCGCTCCTCCTGCGCAGCCGCCACCACCACGCCATCTTTGAGAAGCGCGGCTGACGCATCATGATAATAACAACTGATTCCCAGTATATAAATCGGCTTCTCCATATTCAAAACTGCTTAAAATATTTTGCCAAGGGTTTAACTCCCAAATTTAAATCAGTCCAATAGGACCGAGCGCCTTTTTGAATCTCTAAAACAAGAAAATGCTTTTTTTTCAGGCGAGCTAAAAATGCCGTGGGGCCTATCACCAAAATATAAATAATTGAAAGTACGAGAGAATTTAACATTCCGCTCATAAGATGTCCGAATGTGCTCATTCCTCGCTGAAATCCTAAAAAAAACTGTTTCATTATTTTAAGTGATTAGTTTTTTAACTGCCAGTCCGGCAGCAACCATCGCCAGCGTACTCATCGTCGCCATGGCATAATCCGACGGAATGCCGCCGAACCCCGGTCCGGTTCTGAAAAAAATGAAATATACGGCGGCGGTAAATAACAAATAGGAAAAGCAAAAGCCGATTACTTTTCCAATTTTTTCCGAAAGATAAGTTTTTGGTTCAAAATCCACAGTATTAATACTTGGAACTTTTATAGAAAAAAAGCGTTATAAATGGTATAAATAAAAATACACTTCTTATGCTAACACCAAACGAGAAACCGCACAATTCCGCTACCAGACCTTTTTTCTCCGTCATTATCCCGACACTTGGAAAAATTGAGGGGTGGCAGCTTGCAATCCAGTCAGTTCTTGACCAAACATGCCGCGATTTTGAAATCATAGCAATTGACTCGGGTAACGAGAAAGAAAGCAAACCCATAGCCGAATATTTTAATGATCCGCGGATTGTATATCTTAATACAGGCGGAAAAGACCCCAGGCTAAATTGGGATGCGGGATTTCGCGCCTCGCAAGGAAATTATATTATCTGGGCGGAAGACGATAACTATCTCTTATCAAATGAGCTTGAAACATTCAAACAACTTATTAAAAAAACCGGAGCAGATTTAGTCACCGGAGAACACATTCACTGGCGAGGATTTCAGCATCCGCTAAAACACGCCCGAAACCATTTAGTGGTGCGAAAAAATCTTTTTAGCGGTGAGATTGAACGTCTCAATATTAAAAACGCAATACTTAGAATTTTTAACCTTCCACATAAGGGTAGATTCGCAAGTCTGCATTTTTCCGGAACCGCGGTGAAACAGGAACTTGTAAAAAAACTCCTTAAACGCATAAACGAAATTAATTTTGGGACGACGGGCTCCCACGCCCTTCGCATAGGGCTTCTTGCATTTTCAGAAAATGCATATCATATTGACCGTCCATTTGTAATCGTGGGACAATCCGGCACATCAATGTCAGACGTATGGCCCAAACCATTTTCAAAAATAAAGCGCCCAGAATTTGAATTCACCCTAAGTCCGATCAGCGGAAATACATACACTAATTATAGAATGGAAAATCATCTGCTGATCAAAAAATATTTACCGCACGAGCTCTCGGTATTTTCACTTGATTACCCGCAATTTATCAGGACGTACCTCCGCGAATTAGCTCACTTGGATATGCCCTGGAAAAAAATGCTTGAGAAATGGCGCGAATTATTTACATTTACAAAAAATTCTAAGGATTCCAAATTAATAGCGCTGAAAAAAGAGACAAATTTGTTTTTTATCAGAGGACTTGTTATTAAAATAATGCGTACGGTCCGGGTATTTGAACCGATCAAAAACATACTCGAGACCATGCGAACGCCCAAAGGCGGCATAGAAATCTCTCTTGATAGCTACGGCGTTACCAATATCCGGGAATGCGCAAAAAAACTTCCGGAAATTATCAAAAAGGAAATTCCGGAACTAGCGCATTTTTTCCCAAATTAGTTCTTAAACCCGAGGTACAGATTCTCACCCTGAAAAAACGCAAAACGCCGCACCAAATCTGGACCAAACTCTTTTTCGGGATCAAAAACTACCACCCGAAATCCGGCCTGCTCCAGCCGATTTTTAAAATCGTGCGCATAAATCCGCACATGATCGCGTTGCCCAAAAATCCGTTCTCGATCCGCAGGCAACGTAACTGACCAATCTTCCAAGGTGTTTTTAAGAGCCGCTGAAATGGGTGTCTGCAAAATAGCCCAGCCCCCCGGCTTCAAGACGCGATAAAGTTCCCGCATGGCTTTCAAATCCTCGGGTATATGCTCCAAAACATTGCTGCAAATTACGGCATCAAAAAAACAGTCCGGATATTTGATATCCCTGATATCAATACGCTCGGAAACGGTCCGGCTATCCGGATTCAAGTCCCCGCTTGTATAATTTTCCCCGAGCGCGCGCCTGAAAATCTTTGCCAAATTTTCTTCCGGCGCAATATGAAGGAGTTTTTTTGTTCCCGACATAAGATTGGTCTTAGTCTTTATGTAGTGATACATCAGGCGATCACGGTCAACGGAACTGCACCACGGACATTTGGCGTTCTCCCGGTACCCTCCGCCCACAATTTGTAATTTCTTCCAGACGGATCCATGCGAACCGTCCGCCAAAAACTTTCTATAATGATGATTGCAAATAGTACACTCATATAAATTCCCCGTATATTTTATTCTGACCAAAACCCGCCGGAAAGCGGCGTAAAGCCCATAAAGGGGCTGCGGCGTTACATTTCTTAAAGTCGTTTTTATCATAAACCGGGTAAAAATCCGATGCGCCGCAAAAACGGCGCCTCTCCGATCATACCCTCATAATGAACGGTAACGATATGAAAACCGGATGGCACGGCCAGCGCCATAAAAAGCCCGTTGGCTCTGACAATTCCCACAGGCACGCCGTCAATTTCCGCCTGCCAGCCCGGAAGATTGCTTTCGGAAACCACAAGCCAAGCATTTTTTACCGATTTGGTTTTAAATTCGAAAAATCCGTTGCGCAATACATACTCGGAAATACCAGCGTCATCCGCGGCCCTGGCGCCGGATGCGCATTTAACACAATCAATATAGGTGGTTTGCGGAAAGTATCTTTTTCCTTTTTGCCTAAGTTCCGTCAAAGATCCGTGCGGGAATTCAGAGACGCTTTTGGCAAAATAAAATCTGGGGAGGGCATTTTTATTCTCATATACATAGAGGGGAATTTTGTAGGCGGAAACCTCATAAATGCCGCGCAGTGAAAGATCGGGGTGTTTTAACTCAACTCCCGAAACAATATATTTCCCGGCCATCATGCTAAGTATATCAAGATTTTTAAGAAGCCGCTGTGTATTTTCGCCGTTGGAAAAACGCGCGGTTCCGTATTCGCCTCCGCGGGTACTGCCCAACGCCACCAGCGTGTTGAACAAATCCTGCGGCAGAAGCGGATCATAACCATCCACCGACGGCATCACCATCATATTAATGTTAGTCCAACCACTTATATACCTTAACTGCGAATATGCTCGTGCTTGTTCCGAGGAAATCTTATACGTTGCGGGCGCAATTTCAATGTATTTTCCCCGATCAAGCAAAAAAGGAAATGTCCGATACGATACACGCTCCTCGGCGGAAACAAATTTATCAAAAAGAACGTTACGCGATCCGAGTTCGGATTGCGGCATCGCGCCTACCGCAATCGATGCCCTTATGACAACAATAAACAAAAACAGCGAAATTGCGTATCCGGCTCTATTGAATAAATAATATCCGATCCGTTTCCATAAAAAAAGAATCGTCAGGATGAAACTCCCGATAAGGCCCAAAAACGGCAGTAGAAAATAAACATCCGAAAAAGAAAGAAACGCGCGCCAAGCCGTAAGGCCGCGTAAAATCGCATCCTGATAATGAAGCGGGTCTTTATCGTATCCAAAATTTCCGTAAAGAAGTTTGGAGAAGACGATCTGCAAAAAAGCCCCTATTTGCTGCCAAAAAGCGCCGCCAAATATATTTAACGAAACCGCCCAAATAGAAAATGCGCCGATTCCAACGCCCAGAAACACAAATATCTTTTTTACCGTTCTTTCTTCACGCCAATCCCGCATAAGATCAAAACCAATGGCTCCGAGGCAAGCAAGGTAAAATGTTCCTACAAACATCCATTTGTGCATGTACCGGAAAAGGTTAAACACCGGCAACTGCTGCAAAAAATATGAGATGGGCGATTTTTCAAAAGCAATAGCCAACGCAACCAGATACACGCCGGCAAACACCGCCGCCGCCGCAATATTACGCCGCATTCCATTGTTCTCCGGCGCCATGTTCCATCCAGCTTTGGTCTTTACTATCAGCACCACTGCGGCAATTGCCGAAAAAAGCATAAAGGATCCCACATACATGCTCTTTACGCCCACCGAAAGATACGGAAAATATAGATAATTGGGGAAAAAAAGAAGAAGAAGATCGCCGATCTTAATACCGCCCCCCAACGCGGTTGCCAGATCTATGCCTTCGGAGCGGACACTCAAAGAAATATATCTAAACACCGGCAAAATAAGGGGAAGCGCCACTGCCGAGCCCACGGCGGCCATGGGAAAAATAAAATATAACCATTCCTTCAAAACATTTAACCACCCCAGCCGCTCTACCGCAAAAAGATAAACCAAAACAAACACTCCGAAAAGAAACAGTGAATAAATCGCCATTTGAGGGTATCCGCCTAAAAACACAAATCCGGCCCCGGCCCCGGCAATAATTTTCCATAACCAAGGCCGCGTCACTCCGGAACGTATGCGCAAAAATATCCACATGAGAAATGGGGTTAAAAAGAAAACATTCGCCACCCAGAGATTTGCCAAAAAGCTTATGGCAAATGACGAGAGATAAGAGATACCGATCAAACTTGAAGCCAAACGCGATAGCTTGAGCGCGCGTCCAACCATATAAGAAAAAAAGAGTGTCAGAAAATAATTGATGAAAAGGCGCGAATGCACTCCGTCTATGCCCCCTAAATATGAAAAAATTATGCGATTCAAGGGATCTAAAAATCCTCCGGCGTGGCCCAAATATAAAGGTGATCCGGAAAAAGTCCAGGGACTCCATAAAAAAGAATCTCCCCGTATGAGAGCATCGTGGTAAAAATCAAAATAGGGATAGAAAATA
>Ga0209211_10010119_pt1 | contig 12374 bp, 10 predicted proteins | sample RifGroA2_FD_183992 | JGI IMG/M metagenome (GOLD analysis project Ga0209211, IMG submission 183992) | Groundwater microbial communities from Rifle, Colorado, USA - Groundwater A2 (SPAdes) (version 2) | ecosystem: Environmental > Aquatic > Deep subsurface > Groundwater | place: Rifle, Colorado... | reverse complement strand
ACCTTTTGCCATGGACAAGGCAACAAAATTAATTTAATTAAGAGTATCAATTATCCGCATTCTTTAGGAGCTTTATACAGTACTTTTACCGAGTTTCTTGGTTTCAAGGCAAATTCTGATGAATGGAAGGTAATGGCCTTAGCTGCTTATGCTGATCAATATAATGAATTTTATAAACTTTTGAAATCAGAGGTAATCAAATTTCAGGTGGATGGTAATTTTGAGTTGAACCTTAGTTATTTCAAGGGTTTTTTACATGATCAACCAAATTTATATACAGAAAAACTGGTGGAAAAATTTGGAAGAGCCAGGGAAAGAAATGAAGAATTACAAGAACGTCATTTTGAGATAGCTGCAGCATTGCAAAAAATATCAGAAGAGGCTGTTGTTCATTTACTGAATTGGTTATTTCAAAAGACAAGGGAAAAAAATCTTGTCCTCTCTGGGGGCTTTTTTATGAATTCAGTTTTCAATGGCAAGGTTCTTGAATTAACTCCTTTTGAAAATCTTTTTATATCTTCCTGTCCCGATGATAGTGGTAATTGTTTTGGCGCATCGTTGTATTTGTATAATCACATTTTAGGAAAAGATCGCAGTGTTCCAATGTCCCACAACTATTATGGACCGCAATATACCAACAGTGAAATTGAAGAAACGTTAAAGGGGCACAATCTGAAATACGAATATGAAGAACATATACTTCAAAAAACTGCAAAACTGCTATCGGAAGGAAATATAATTGGGTGGTTTCAGGGCAGGATGGAATTTGGACAAAGAGCGTTGGGAAATAGATCGATCCTGGCCGATCCCAGAAAAGTTGATATGAGGGATAAGGTGAACAGGGCAGTGAAATTCAGAGAAAGCTTTCGTCCTTTTGCTCCAGCCGTTTTAAAAGAGAAACAGAAAGAGTACTTTGAAATTGGAAAGGGTGGAGATGTTCCATTCATGGAAAAAGTGTATCCTGTTATAACGGACAAACGTGATCAAATTCCAGCAGTAGTGCATGTTGATGGATCAGGGCGGATTCAAACGGTTATAAAAGAATTAAACCCTAAATTTTATTCGTTGATTGAGGAGTTCGAAAAAATTACTCATGTTCCAATAGTACTGAACACGTCTTTTAATCTGAATGGGGAACCTATAGTTTGTTCACCAAACGATGCAATAAAGACTTTTTATTCTTGCGGACTTGATATGTTAGTCATCGGGAATTATATTGTCCAAAAATGAGTATTGAAGATGAAATCAAGATTCGTCCCAGGGATGGCGAATTGGCAGATAGATGGCATGGTATATCAGAAAGTATACCGGTAAACAATCAGCAATATAGCTTTGACAGCCCCAAGAGGATGGAAGAATTTACAAAAGCTTTATTTGATACAAGCGAAGAATTAGAAAGATACAATGAATACCGGTCCGAATGGTATCGGAGGGCAAAGGAGTTTGATGCTGGAGATGCGCCGCTTGCTGTGTGCTGCGAGCTCGTGAGTAACTGTAATTTGAATTGTCCGATGTGTTATACGATAACGGAAGAATTTCAATCCTCTGCTGTGGGTACACAGCGTATGCTCCCCTGGAAGGTAGTAAAAAGTGTTATTGACGAATGTGCGGGATTGGGTGTGCCGTCAATGCTTTTTAGTTGGCGTGGAGAATCGACAATGTATTGTTCCAAAGATGAGGATGGAAATGAAGTTAAATTTCCCGACGTACTTGCTTATGCGAGGAAAAAAGGAATACTCGAAATTACTTCACTTACCAATGGGCAAATGATTGACGAAGAAATGGCCAAGACAATAGTTAAGGCCGAACCGAATTGGATAAGCATTTCTGTTGATGGACTGGAAGAAAATTACGGGAAGATAAGAACTCCAGCAAATAAAAAAGGAAAGGATTACAACGCTTTTCAAAAAGTTTTAAGGAACATAGAAATACTTGTTTCATACCGTAATGAACTGGGGAAAAAACGTCCACAGATAAGAACAAATACCATATATCCTCCTATAGCAAAAAATCCAATGGCATATTATGAGTGTATGAAAAATATTGGTGTTGGTTGGGTTACTGTGAATGAGATATTAGACTTTAGAGGCGAAAATCTCCCTGAAGAGGCTGTTTTGAAGAATTGGGCATGTCAATATCCCTTTCAACGGCTAACTGTTTCTGCTAATGGTTGTATTATTCCTTGCACTGGGGCTCATAATGAAGAGGATGAAATGATATTAGGAAGATACCCTGGTACGCGGCCGAAAGAAATTATTGTAAGCAATAAGAAAAAAATGTTAAGTTATCCTGAAATGACTTTGAAGAACGCCTGGCATTCCGACAAGTTAGAAAAGATAAGGATCTTACAAAAGGAAAATCGGAGAATAGACATCCCGGCATGTAAAAATTGCCGCCATGGAGCGGTCAAGCACGGGGTTGAATGGATTCCGGAAGACTGGAACATGGAAACAATGGAATGGAAAGGTGGTACATGGAGAGAGTAGGTGTAGGGACTCTATTAATATGTCATACGTAATACCAGGAAATGTACTATCGTATTTTTTTCGAGGTGTAGAACAGAGGAAAATATTTGGTACTCCTTTAGACTGTATGGAGAAATTCCGAATTCTAGAGAAAACTAACTTGTTATCTCAAGGATTGGAAATATTCTTGATACCTAATAAGTTAAGGAGCTTTGATGAGTTTGAACCATGGTTTTGTTCCAAGTATTCAAGGTTAAAATACAAAACAGTGCATATTGGAGATCAGAATGAGGGATTTTTGATAGATTCTGATAAAATCTCTAATAAACTGGAAATATTATCAAAAATGCTGGAGCGTCTTGAAGTTGACACTATTATATTACATGCAAATCATTTGTTACATGAGCAAAAAACAACAAAAGGATTGTTGGATTCGGTGTTGCCCAGAACTTCCATTTGTGTAGAGAATACCGGTTTTGAAAGTGAACGAGGCAGTGGTATAGAGGATTTAATTCAGATCTTTAAAAAATATCCAGAATATAAGCTGTGCTTAGACGTTTGCCACATCAACGATTACGTTAATTATTCTTTGGAAGAATTTATTTCTGTTGAAATGTTGCGGTCTCGTATTGTTCAGATACATTTCAGCTATTCTACCCGATTAGATAAGGAAAACCTTTATGCAAAAATGGGTTTTGGAGGGCATGAACCTTATCACGCTCTTTGGTCAGTAATTGGAAAATTTCCGAGTCGTAAAAGTATGGAATTTTTCAGAAAATATCCGATTGTTATTGAAGGAGTTGTTCCGATGCAGGACAAAAGTCTTCAGTACCTTCGGAGAGAAGTTGAGTTAATTAATAGTTAGGTTGAAAAAATGATAAAAATAATAGCAGAAATTGGTTTCAATCATGAAGGTGACTTGAAGTTGGCTATTGAGATGATAAAGGCTGCTGCCAAAGCAGGAACTCATGCCGTTAAATTTCAAACATACAAAGCCTCAGATTTAGCATTACCATCGGCTTCTCATTATCAGGCAATAAAGTCCGGAGAAATGAGCCTGGAGCAGCATGTGGAATTAGCAAAAATTGCACATGGTTGCGGGATAGAATTTCTTTCAACACCATATAGCCCATGGGCGATTGATATTCTTGAGAAGGTAGGAGTGCCAGCATATAAAGTTGCCTCAATGGATTGTACAAACAAGCATCTTTTGGGTTTTATTGCAGAAACAAAAAAGCCGATTTATTTATCAACCGGTATGGCAACCTTAACGGAAATATCGGAGACATTGTATTATTTGTCTGAAGTTAAAAGTGGCCCTGTAACTTTGCTTCATTGTATGTCCTTGTATCCCGCTGAGGCAAAAGACCTTAATCTTGCAATTATTCCGTATCTGAAAGAGTTGTTTGGCGTGTCTGTTGGTTTTCTGACCATTATCCAGGTATAAAAGCATGTTTGGCAGCAGCTATGCTTGGTGCCGAAGTAATAGAAACTCATTTTACTTTGGATACAACAAAAAAAGGCGCAGACCATTACCACTCCATAGATGCTGAAATGCTAAAACAATTAGTAGCTGATATCAATATATTTCAGCAAATGAAAGGTACTGAGCAAGCATGTTATAATAGGTCAGATCGCAAATATGCCACGCAATATCGAAGAGGTGTTTTTACAGTAAAACAGCTAAAAAAAGGGCACATTATAAGAAAGGAAGACCTTTTATTCTGCCGTCCTACATCTCAACTTAAGCCTGAAGATCTGAAATGGTTGGATGGGAGGGTTATTAAAAAGGATATAGATGTATTTACCGCAATCGATAAAGAGATGATAGAATACTAAGGAAGGTTGGTGTTAACGTCATAATCCATGAAAAATAAAAACGAGATGCATCAAAGGCACCTTGTGGTAGTTCAGTGCCGTTATGATTCCAAAAGGTTGCCAGGAAAAGCTACGATGCTTTTGGGTGGTATTCCAATAGTATCATTCTTGTTAAGGAGATTAAAGGCAGGATTGCCAGAGAATAGATTTAAAATAATATTAGCAACAACAGAAAAAACAGAAGATGATGTAATTGCTGGTTTGGGGAAAAAAGAGGAAATAGAAGTATTACGTGGAGATGAGCATGATGTACTAAAACGTTATATAAAGTGCCTTGAAGTATTTCCTGCGGACGTAGTGGTCCGTGTGACTGCTGATAATCCTTTTACCTGTCCTGAAGTTCTTGAATGCGCGGTAAATGAAATGATTAAGAGAAAGGTTGATTATCTTAAATGCGAAAATCTTCCCGTGGGAATTGGAGTGGATGTCTTTTCTTCCAGCATGTTGAAGCAATTAGACATTCAGGCAAAAGATCCGCAGGAAAGAGAACATATCAACCTGTATGTTTTAAAAAACAAAGAAAAATATGCTACGTTCTTCTTCAATTTTGATGGCAAACGTGCTCACCCTTCGATGAGAATTACTGTTGATACAATAGAGGATCTAGAAAATATCAGGTACATCTTAAAGCCAAGCGATAATGATCCGTGGAGGCTATCTCTTCTTGAAGCCCTTAAAAGAATGGATCCATCTATTATTTAAAAACGACAAGGGTCCGCGGAAAGTTCTGTTTCGTGTCGACGCAGGTCGTATTTATGGACTTTCCTTTGGCCATGTTTCTAGGTGTCTTATGCTTGCAAAGGTTTTACAGAAGGAGTGTGGATCCGACACCATGTTTTTAATGCGTAATTTTCCTGATGGGATAAATTATGTCACTCGAAATGGTTATACAGTGAAGGAATTCTCTGTTCATCAAAGTAGGGAAGAACGGGGGATGATTATGGATGCAATTAAAGAATATCAACCTGATATGTTGATTATAGACGTACCATACAAAAATATAGATACCTCATATTACGGTATATTGAGAGAGCGGGGAATAAATATCGTGTTTATTGATGACAGTAGATTCATCTATCCAGATGTGGATGTCCTGTTAAATTCCAATATACTTGCACCGAAAAGAATGGAAAAGATACATAATCCAAAATATGTCAACACTAGGTTCCTATTAGGTATTGATTATTTTGTTTTTGATGAATCTCTCTTGGAAGAAACGCCAGTAAGAACAAAAGGGGTTTACAATATATTGGTAACTTTTGGAGGATCAGACCCAACCTCATTAACTCCTAAGGTTCTGAATACTCTTTTGCAGGAAGAGTGGCCGGGACATGTCTTCAGTATAATACTTGGACCAGGTTATCCGAATCCCTATGAGATTGAAACATTAATAGGAAGATCGAGAAAAGATTATCATGTTGTGAAAAATCCAGCAAACTTGATTCCTTTTCTGCAGCGCTGTGATTTTGCAATATGTGCCGGTGGCAGGACAATGTACGAGCTTTTCTGTCTTGGGAAAAATTTTTTCCCTATTGCTACCGCGGAGCACGAAGCAGAGGTTGTCGACGAATTTATTCGTCGAGGTATAATAAAAGAGGGTCTGACAAGCTGGGATCCTAAAGCCCTTATTTCCAATCTGAAATATTTGACAGAATAGGAGTTCGATAATGTTAATGAGAATAGTATTAATAGATGAGCATCTCTACGTCTGGGTATCTACAGGAAAATAATTATGAAATGTAGGGGATAAGATTATATAATAAAGTATTGTCTATTATTAAGTGAACTTTTAAGAATCAGAGGTAAGGTGTTAGAAAAATATGGAAGAAGATGTTAAAATATTCAACGAAATGAAAGTGAATGATTTTACTGTGTATGGTGATGCAAATGAATATCTGGAAAATATCTTGGGTGAAAGGTTTAAAGAATATCGTAGAAAATGGAATAAAGTTGAAAGGCTTGAAAAAGTTTATGATTTTCCACTCTTTTTGGTTTTTGAACCAATGTGGAAATGCAATCTGAAATGCATAATGTGTTGTCATTCCAATCCTCAAAACAACTCCATGGAATACAATAGCAAAATGCCATGGAATATGTATGAACGAATAATGAAAGAGGCGGAAGGTCACCACTGTCCTTCTTTAACAATTGGTGGGCACTGTGAACCATTATTGGATAACAGAGTCTCAGAAATGATAGCTTTAGCTAAGAAGTCAGGTTTTGTTGACATAATGATAAATACAAATGCAACACTTCTAAACGAGAAGGTTGGCAAAAAGTTAATTGAAAATGGTTTAACGCGCTTGAGAATTGGTTTTGACGGGGCGACATCGGAAACATATGAAAAAATAAGAGTCGGTGCTAAATTTGAAGAGGTCAAAAATAACATTCTTGACTTCATAAAACTGCGTAAAAAATTGAATTCAAAACTGCCGATTGTTCGTATAAGTTGTGTTCATCTCTCGAAAAATGATCATGAAATTGAGGATTTTATTAAATACTGGACACCAATTGTTGAGTGCGTATCTATCCAGAGATATAGACCACATGATATATCAAAAGATCATGATTGTCATAAATTAGGAGTAGGTAAAAAAGTTTTTAAAACCATACAATGTAGTGAACCATGGGAACGTCTTTATATTCGTGGTAATGGCGATGTTTATATTTGTTGTTCACCTGTTCACGGCCCAAAATTAGGCAATATAAACAATTATTCACTATATGAAATGTGGCATTCGAAAACAGCAAATAATTTAAGAAGTGCTATTAAAGAGCGGGATTGGGACAGTGTGCCTGCTTGTAAAGAGTGTATGGTTCAATATATGTGGTAGTACTAGAATGTATACCGTTCAATGTTAGAGAATATCGGAAAGTGTGAAATTGTGGAATCTGTTTATACACATGATAAGAAGGTAAAGCTTTAAATAGGAGTATAGCAAAAATAATGAGAATTTTGTTTGTTGTGTATGATAATGGTTCGTATATACATCAGTTTCCTATGGGATTGGCCTATATTGCATCTGCCCTGTTAAAAGATGGGTATGATATTACAATTTATAATCAGGACATGCATCATTATCCTGAAGAACATCTTACACAATATTTAAATGAAAACAAGTTTGACGTTGTTTGTATAAGCATAATTGCAGGATATTATCAGTACAAAAAATTGCTTATGGTTTCAAAAGCAATAAACAAATCTAAAAATAGACCAACATATTTACTGGGTGGGCATGGTCCTTCTCCAGAGCCAGAGTTTTTTCTTCAAAAGACAAAAGCTGACATAGTGGTAATAGGAGAGGGAGAAGAAACAATAAAGGAGCTTATGGATGCGTTAGCAAACAATAAATCCTTAGAAGGGTTGAAAGGAATAGCATATCGACAAGGAGATAGAGTGGTAGTGAATCAAAGAAGACCACTAATAAAAGATGTAGACTCTATTCTTCACCCGTCATGGCATTTATTTCCAATAGACTATTATAGGTTAATCCGAATTGGCCCTCATTCACAAAAAACAGATTTTTTAATGCCTGTGCTTTCTGGTAGAGGGTGTACCTTTGAGTGTAATTTTTGTTATAGGATGGATACGGGTTTTAGGCCTAGGTCTAACGAAGCTATTATTGAAGAAATAGAAATTCTAAAAAAGGATTATCGCATAAATTATATTGATTTTCTAGATGAGTTACTTATGACGTCAGTAAGTAGAACTGTGAGCCTGTGTGAAAGTTTTCTTAAGGCTAAATTGAATGTTAAATGGAAATGCAATGGCAGGTTGAATTATGCCAAAAAAGAGGTTTTGCAATTAATGAAAAAATCAGGATGCACTTTTGTTAATTATGGTATCGAATCTATGGATGATACTGTATTAAAAAATATGAAAAAGGGCCTGACTACTGAGCAGATTATCAAAGGAGTTGAAGCTACATTAGAGGTGGGGATTAGCCCAGGTTTAAATATTATATTTGGCAATATTGGAGAAAATAAAGAAATATTAATGAAAGGAGTTGAATTCCTTCTTAGGTATGATGATGGGGCTCAATTACGTACCATACGTCCAGTCACACCCTATCCTGGATCACCATTGTATTATTATGCAATAGAAAAAGGTTTACTAAAAAATTGTGAAGATTTTTACGAAAACAAACATATTAATGCCGATTTAGTAGCCGTTAACTTTACGGATATGAGTGATGACGAGTTCCATCAGAGTCTTTTAGAGGCGAATACTATTTTACTGAAGAATTACTATAATAATAAATTAAAGAATTCGTTAGAAGAAACCAATAATCTTTACCTGAAAAAGGATGTGACATTCAGGGGCTTTCGACAAACGTAGTATGGGAAAAACAAGAGCGCTTTGTGGTATAGGGTCTGTGCAGGTATTCCGGTATGCAGATAATGTATGATTCAATATTTTCCTCATTGAGGAAAAAGATGGGTAGCTATTAAAGCGGCGATACTTTGGTATGGATAGAGAGGAATATAAGATTCGTGTTTTGTCCTATGAGTCTTATATCATAAGCGAAGATCAATGAATTTAAATTATGAAAAACAAGCAGTGGGCGACATAAACAATGATCCGATTTTGCTTTCTATTGGAGCAGTTACGGGAGAAGTTTCCTTAAGGATTACTAAAAAAATTCAATGTCATCCAATATATCTACAAGTGGCTTCCCATTTCAATAGTGAGAAATTATTCTTTTATTTTCAGAGATGTGTGGCATTAGAAGTCAGACCATATATAGAACAGCTATTTATTGAAAGCAGGTATGGCAAAATAAATGATAACACCAGATCAGGAAGGAAAGAAATTAGTATTCCATCATATGGTATTTTTTCGCTGTTTAAGGAAATATGTCAAAATGATGAAATTCCAATTTGTCAGAGATTTCGTGAGGGATTAATTGATAGAAAATATAGGGAAATGAGAGGTATGGGCAAAAGACTTATTGGAAAATGGAATCGACTTTGGAATACTTATAACTTTGCAAATGAGTCGAAGATTGACGTGAAAATTGCAGTTCATTTTGCGGAGGGAATTGATTTGCAAAGAAGGTGTGACATTGTATGGTTGCCAAATAGCGGGATTGATTATAAACATATATTGGTATATTTTGATCATCGTAATGTCTTTGGTAAACCAATTCCCGATTATGTCATAAAAGAACTTGATGAAATGGGCATACAATGGGTTGCTATCGAAAAGGGGATGGTATGCGGCAGGGAGTACGAATACTGGGAACCTCCGCGAACACCTGCTCCAAAATGGTTGAGGGCTCTTAAAGCCAGAGCATCAGATCCAGTAGGCAAGTGGATCGTATGGTATGCAAGGAAATTACAGAGGGAAGTTTATTTTTGGAAGTCCTTTTATCAAACATTTAATGTCAAATTACTTTTTCTACCGAATGAAGCTGATTCAGAAGGTATTGCACAGGGGATAGCGTTTGATATAATGGGTGAAGAAGGAGGGTTTGTTATTGGTAAACAACGGTCTGAAGTGTTGCGCGACCCATTATCAATGTTAGCAGGAGTTCATACAAAGGATATTGTCTTTATTTGGAATTGTGGTGCTGAAAAGTACTTCAAACGGGAATATAATTATACACAGGCACAAGTCGTAACGGGTTACCCTAATGATATGAACTTCTTCAATCGCAATGTTGACATGAGGAATGTAAGAAGGCAACTTAACGATAAAGGTGTTAAATTTATTATTGCATTGTTTGATAATGTTTTCTTCCCAAAGTTGAGGGATTCTTACGAGGTGGAGCGTTTTTATCATGGATTTTTAAACTGGATTTTGAAAGATAACACTCTTGGAATAGTTATTAAACCTAAGAAACCGAAGTTATTGAAACAATTAACAGGAATATTACCATTGTTAGATAAGGCAAAGGCTACAGGCCGATGTATACTTTTTGATAAAGATATAAGTCAATTGACTTACGATGCTGCAAGAATAGCAGATATGTCTGTTGGTATAAAAATTTCTTCTGCCGTGACAGAAGTGGTGATTGCCGGATGCAGGGGGATTCACTATTATGATTCATTACCACGCTGGAATGACTATTATAAATGGGGTTACGAAAAACTTGTGTTTGATGACCTGGATAGAATGATAGATGCCATAAAAAAATATAAAGAAAACCCTGCTGGGCATCAAGACCTTGGCAATTGGACACCTTATTTGCATCTATTAGATCCTTTTAGAGACGGTAGGGCAGGTGAACGCATGGGTACCTACCTTCGTCAATGTCTTGAAGGGTTTTTACAGGGATTACATCGTGATGACGTTTTAACGCGCGTAAATAATAGATATGCAGAAAAATGGGGCCAAGATAAAGTAGCTGACATGAGAAAATATTGCTGAATTATACATAAGAGAGGTTAGGCTTTTCTATGTTTTGGATTAGTGATAAATAGATAGAAACCCCAAGGGGAAACCCTGATATAATCGGAGTTCCTAGAACGCTTAAAAAATATTTGGCTATATTAAGCAATGCCATTCGCATTTACCAAATATTTTTAAAAGAAAGTTAAATATTAAAGTTAAAAATTCCAATCATTAATACTGTACTCTTCTTTTTAACTATTTAAGACAAGAGGTATTGAAAGATTTTTTAACATTTTCTTGCCAATAGTAAAAAATCAAATTGAGATATTAATTCTGTATTAGAAAAAGGAGCTACCGATGAGTTTAAAATTACCGGAAATAGTTTGTTGTGAAATAACTAATATATGCCCCATATATTGTGTCATGTGCCCGCACGGCAATAATTTGTTAAACAACAGAGGACTGATGGATGAAAAAACATTTAAGAAGGTTGTCGATGAAATATGTTTATGGGAACCCAAACCTATATTAGCAATTTACAGTATGGGAGAGCCTCTTGTTCACCCTCTCTGTTTCGAGTTTATTCGTTATGCAAAATCAAAAAAACTTATGACCGGCGCCGCCACAAGTGGTTTTTTATTAGACAAAGAGAAGGCCATAGAACTGGCCGAGTCTGGCCTGGATGAAATCAGGTTTAGTTTTGAAGGAGAAAACCCTGAATTATATGAAAAAATTAGAAGAGGCAGTAATTATAATAAAGTTCTTGAAAATATACAGTATTTTCTAAATATATTGGCAAAACGCAATATTAAAATGATAACAGATATATTAGTTATTAAATATTCTAAAGAAGAATCTCTCGATGTATCCAGTGAGTTTAAGAGTTTATTTAATTCTATTTACGATGTAAATTTTTATTCTTACTACCCTACAAATTGGAGAAACACCATAAAAAAAGATTTTCTTAATTTTGAGGAAAAACATGCCCCTATAAAAAATGTTTGCAAGAAATTTAATCACCTTATAGTAAAGTTTGATGGCAGTATAGTATATTGCGATCTAGATTTTAACTCTGAGTTTTCAGATTACCATATCGACAATACATCTTTAATAGAATTTCTTTATTCGACAAAGAGAAAAGAAATAATTAATAAAATGAAAGAAGGAAAATGGACTGAAATTCCTTTATGTAAAGACTGTTCTGCTCCCTATACTATGCTAAACAGAAAAAGGTTATATGAAACAAGTGTTTCTAAAGACTACCTGCAGGAGAGTTTAATAAACATACGATATCGTGAAGCGCAGGGTCAAAAGCCAATATAAATTAAAAAAATATAAACCAATAAAATATAATGAATATATTAGGACTTCATTATCACGGCAATCGAAGATCCCTGACCGGTCGTAGATGTTGTCTGGTTCGAGACGCCTATCGGAAACTGTTTCGGGAGGCGGGGCTAGAAGTCGTCAACATGTATAAACCTTTTGCCCGCGAGGATGAGCCATAATCCATTGGTCAATGAAACTCGGATCGCTCTGTGGGTGATCTATGTTTTGCAAAAAACCGCGTAATAGGTCTTTCGGGAATGCGTCTTCGAAATTCCCGAATAACAATCGGTCATGAAAAAAATTGATTTAAGTGTACAAATCTCGCAATCTAAATGGCGCGAGCTTTTCGGCGCGGAACAACTGGC
>Ga0209211_10010118_pt1 | contig 12376 bp, 11 predicted proteins | sample RifGroA2_FD_183992 | JGI IMG/M metagenome (GOLD analysis project Ga0209211, IMG submission 183992) | Groundwater microbial communities from Rifle, Colorado, USA - Groundwater A2 (SPAdes) (version 2) | ecosystem: Environmental > Aquatic > Deep subsurface > Groundwater | place: Rifle, Colorado... | reverse complement strand
ACTTCCGATTTCAATGAATCGGCATGTTCCTGAATAAACATGGCTGCGCGAATGATGCGGTGGGTAAAAAACTCAGACATCATCTCCGCCATCAGCGGGGCAGTAACATGGATATCACGCAAACAGGAGCCTAACGTCACGTATTTCAGGATACTTTCAGCAGGATGGGTTGGTTTCATTACGATCCCTTCACACCCTGTCTCATCCAACTCTTTAATAACTTTTTTCAGGGCTGGAACAGTCCGGGCTGAAAACTGCCCAAATCTCCTGGCGGTTGGCATACAATACGTATCAAAGAGTTTATACCGTTCTTCCACAGGAATACTATGGGGTTTATTCAGCATCATCAAATCAAATGCGAAAAATCTGATATCTTCCTTTACGTAGGGTGGATGTTCAATGTTGTAAGGATTATCCGGACCTGCAAATTCACCGCAAACAATTAAGCCGGGATTTTCATCAAATATCTTTTTTACATCCAAAAAATCCACAATCCGGTCGGTTGAAAAGGGACAGACATAAGCGCCGCGCGAAAAGGCCAGCACACGGCCTTGAATGCGTGCAACCCGAATGTTGTAACCGTCGACCTTTTCTTCCACATAAAATGGCTGCGCAAAGGCCTTACGGACACCGTTTTCCAGGTGCATTATCCGGGCAATACGCGGAAAATCAAAGAGGATACCTTCCTGAGTAATGACCGCACCTTTTCCCAGTTCACCAATTTTTTTCGTCACCCGATAAAAGCAAACACCATCAAACTCCTCAGGGACAACATCATGTCTCTCAATGGATTCGTCCCACATGGAACCAGAAATTCCTGCATGCTTAACGATATTATATATTTCCATATTGCAGTCTTAAAATGAAATTCCTTGAACACGAATACAGTTTTGTAAGGCGATGTTACATAAACCCATCCTTTGATTTCAAGTCAAAACTGAGAAATAGTCGAGTTGCATGTCATTACTTCAGCAGAACTCTGTTTATAACTCCTATGTTTACATACGGTTAAATTTGAGATGCGTTTTGTTTTTAATATTGACTTCAAAAACACTCAATCGTATAATGCATTTCCGTTAATTTTTTTCACGAAAGTAAAATGTCTCCAAAAGGATATCGCGATGTATATAATCCTGGGTTGCGATGACGTTGGAAGTGCGCTGATTAGAAATTTAAGCAAGTCTGGCGAGGAGATATTCGTTATTGACAATGACAAAATGGTTTTGTCTAGATTGAAAGAACCCAATCTTCGCACTGCCATAGCGGATATCCATACGTTGGATCTAAGTACATTACCAATAAAAGACCCACTTGCTTTCATCCTTTTACAAAAAAACTTTAAAGATAACTTGGCTTTAGTAAAACGCATCAAAAAATCATTTCCTGATAAATTCATCTTAACAAGGGCAACCGGCGAGAACGAGGCTTCTGAATTATTAGAAAATGGCGCTGATCGTGTTATTCAAACCATGAAAATTATCACAAATACTATGCTGAGTGAATTGGAATTAGCCAGGTTAAAACGGTCTGCTTTCCGGCTTGTAAGTGTTATAAAGGCAGCAACCCGCAGAGGTTTGGCCATTTTTTTACAGGACAACCCCGACCCGGATTCCATCGCTTCTGGACTTGCATTAAAACGCATTGCTGAAAAATATGAGATCAAATCTGCTATTTATTACGGTGGAAACATTGGTTATCAACAAAATAAAACATTGGTCAGTCTGCTAAAAGCCGACCTCATTCAATTAAAAACCACCAATGAGGCACAGGAAATAATCAATGCCTTTGATAAGATAGCATTAATAGAGGCGTCTGTTCCTTCAAAAAACAATATACTACCTACAAATACAATCCCCGGCATTATTATCGATCACCATCAAACCGATTTTTATCTCGTAAAAGGGGAATTTATTGAAATATTACCAAAAATTGGCGCCACTTCTACTATTATGACAAGGTACATGAGACAACTGGGTATTGTGCCCGACTCATCCCTTGCCACAGCGCTCCGTTACGGAATCAGGGTGGATACTGGTGGATTTACGAGAAATACAACTACCGAAGACCTTGAGGCGGCTGCCTACCTCTCGCCATTAGTGGACGTAGGGCTATTAAAACAAATTGAGAACCTTCCTATGAGCACAGAGACCATTGACATTCTTGGAAAGGCCATTCAAAACCGGGAAGTAAGAGGCTCATATCTGATCTCCTTTGTGGAATACATAAATAATCGAGACGCATTACCACAGGCGGCAGAATTAATGATACAACAGGAGGGTGTCTCTACGGTACTTGTCTTTGGCATTGACAAAAACAAAGTTCAATTATCCGCTCGCAGCATAGACTCAAGCGTAAACCTTGCAGTTTTACTGGAAAAGGCGTTTGGATTTATGAACGCAGGCGGTCATGCTACTATGGCAGCGGGCAGTATAGATTTGGGTACTTTTGGCAATATTAACAATCAGGCATTATTAAAAGTTATTTTTGACACCGTACGAAAAAAGTTTTTTTCAGCTGCCGGGGTAGACATTGAAAAGTGGGAAGTTCCAAAGAAACTGGAATTAATGATTAACAACAGTACCAGGAATTAAATCGTAATGACCATTTTATAGGTAAGGAGAAAGTTTATGGAAAAAGGATTTTTAGGTGTAGGTTTGGTAAGTCTTACAATTTTTTTGAGTTCTTGTGTAGCCACTCAGACACAAGTAAAGCAAACAAAAACTCCCGAATTACAAATTGAAGTTAAGGCAGAGCCTGTTAAAGAAGAGGTAAATCCAGAAACCGCTCCAGCAGAAGAAGTACTCACGCCTGCTGCCGAAGCGGCTGCTCCTGCAGAACCAGCGCCTGAGGCCGCTACCCCTGTTGTAGAAGAGGCACAGCCCGCCGCGGAAGCGCCAGATGCTGAACCCGTTGCTCCTGAAGCCCCAGTATCTGAGGCTGCGGCTCCATCCGTAGAAGAAGCACCTGTTGCAGAGCCCGCGGCACCTGAAGCTGCTGCTCCGGTCGTAGAAGAAGTAAAACCTGCTGAAGCTCCTGTTGCTGAACCGGCTCAACCTGCTGCTCCAGAAGTGGCTGCACCAGAAGCACCGGCTCCTGAGGCTGCTGCTCCGGCTGTAGAAGAGGTAAAACCTGCTGAAGCTTCTGCTGCTGCTGAACCTGCCCAACCTGTCGCTCCAGAAGCCGCTGCACCAGTAGCACCGGCTCCTGAGGCTGCCGCCGTTCCTCCAGTTGTAGAAGAGGCAAAACCTGCCGAAGCTCCTGCTGCTGCTGAACCGGCTCAACCTGCTGCTCCAGAAGCGGCTGCACCTGCCCCTGAGGCTGCTGTTCCGCCGGCAGAAGAATCCGTAAAACCTGAGGAGAAAAAGGCAGAGGCTTTGCCTTCAGAAAAAGAGGAATCTCAAGCCGGGGCTTTACATCAATGCGCCACTTGTAACAAAGAGGTTGGAGAAGGGCATGTCTGCGGTGTTACAACATTTTGTCAACAATGCAAGGAAGAAGTTGGCGCCGGCCATATTTGTGATTTAACATTCTTTTGCCACGATTGCAAAAAAGAAGTTGGGGATGGCCACATCTGTGGTGTAACGACTTTTTGTCCGAAGTGTGAGGAAGAAGTTGGAGCAGGTCACCTCTGCGACATAACCTACTTCTGCTATGATTGCGAGAAAGAGGTGGGGGATGAACATATTTGTGGTGTTACCAATTTTTGCCCCACCTGCAAGGCAGAAGGCGGGGAGGGACATGAATGCGGAAAGACCTACTTCTGCTTTGACTGCGAGAAAGAGGTAGCCAAGGATCATCAACACGAACAGACAGCAAAATAATACTTGTATTTTTTTGAGATTCGATAAAAAGGCATGTTTTTAGTTAAACATGCCTTTTTTATTTCTTGCCAAAAAGCCGCAATGCCTTCAAAAGTCTTCTCAGCGCCACCTTCCAGATCAGAAAAGTTTTTTCTCCATTTTCAATATCTTCCATGTGTAAAAGGATATCTCTCGGTGGAAATAGGGTATAAAAAACAAATTTCATCTTTTTCTGCCAGCCAGAAATATTAGAAAAATAAAATAGCCAGCAAAGCTTTTCCCTTCGCTTCCCCTTCCTGAGCAAGTAAAAGAAAAACCTTTCTCCCATCCCCTTATGCCGGGGGTGGAGGAACTCTAAAATTTCCTGAGGTACACAAGTACCAAAATATTCTTTGCTCAGCCATAAACTATAAAACAAAGGACTTCTCAGTTGAAACTCCCCAGATTCTCTGCAAACCCTTTCCCAGTCTAATTTCCCTTTCCCATGGCTTATCACCTGGTGTATATCCCATACATGGATGAGCGTATTGTAAGAATGCTTCATGGCATGTTCTGAGAGATGGAGAAGCTGGTGATGGGGAGCGAGACATAGGGCTTCTGATTCTCGTATTTTTAACGGAATAGCCTCATTCCATATCTTATCCATATCAATCTTCTCCGCATAAATATAATTAGGAAGGGCATTATTAACCAGGTGCCAGTGTAAGTGCAGGAGAAGTGGAGAGCCGGTTTTCCCATATACCAGACTATTGAGATAGTTCGTTACACGATAAAAACTCAGTGTATGATCGGATTGATAACCAGATTGTGATAGCACTTTATCAATTTCTAACACGTCTTCTGGTCTCACAAGGATATCAACGTCACCCAGCATTCTTAGGCCAAAATCCTCATATACAGAAGAAAGAAGGGCTGCGCCTTTTAAAACTATGACAGGATTCTTGAACACACGGAGCAGGGCGGCCATCTCTTCAAGGATACGGATATTTCTGCCCCAGTTATAAATATATTCCTGTTTAAGGCTTTGTTTGATAGAAAAAGGTATGTCGATATTTTTCTTTATTGCGCTTTTATAAAGCAGAAAAGAAAGCCCTTCATTTTGAGAAATGCTCAACACCTCAGGCCATGAGGAAGGAGAAACTGCTACTTCAACAAAGGGGTTCAATATCTGAAAAATATACTCTAACGTTTCGCTTCGTTCACAAAAATCCATTATCTCATCTGACGGCCTAATACAGGCCATTTGAGGCCTGCGCACAGATTTAACCTGTATTTCTGACAGACCTGAGTGTATACCCCTACCTGTTTTTTTCATAAATCGGATATTACATTAGAAATCTCTCCATAAATCTCGTTGTAAACAAATTAACGTTAATTTATGAAAGACCTCCTGGGTAACGCTTTGGGCCGTGAGGCTTTGTCCTTTTATTTTTAGGTTTTGGCCCTTTTCCCTTTCCTCTTCCCTTTCTGCCGCCAGAATCCGAATCGTCATCATCATCACCGGAGTATGCATCCTCTCCGGTAGCCAAAACTGTGGCAATAGCCGGAATGCTGTATATGGCCATTTTCATGAGTCTGCGGCGCACCTGAAGCTTCTGTTCTTCGGGATTTAGCTCTTTTTTTGCCATAACTATATCTCCTTCTATAAACTATTATTTATATAAAACACTGCCCTTTCTGCTACTTATTCTTCCTCCGCAGCCAGAACTGTGGCTATAGCAGGAGCACTATATACGGCCATTCTCCTGAGCCTTTTGTATACCCTGCACTTTCTTTCTTCCGCATATACCTCGCTTCCTGTCGTCTCTTTTTTTCCCATGAAATTCTTTACGGAAAATATCACAAAGAACCAGAGGGGAAATTGAGGTTGTATTTTGCCTGTCAAGAGCATCTCAAGTTCATGAGATAGTTTCTCCACCGTATCCTGCAGTTTCCGTGCATCAAGGACCGGCAGATGAGTAATATCCGGGGTGTTCAGGTCACACCAACAGGGATCGTCATCGTTTTCCCATATTATAAGCGGCACACCAAAGAGTCTCCCCATGATGGGTCTGTACTGATATACCAGGCATCCCTGGTCGCCAATAAAAGAGCATTTTATCTTATGTTTCAACATGCGGCTTAGAGGCATTACTGCATCCTGAACTGCACCGGCAGATTTTTCCTCTATAGCTTCTGCAATCCTTTCGAGCCTTTCCAGCTTTGCGATATTCCTCACGGCATTCCGCCTTATACTATATACTACTTCAGGCTTAAGGGCTTGCATACCCATCTGAAGATACCAGGCGTCTATAAAGGAAATTGAAACAACACAAACACAGCACTCTGAACAAGCCGGGCTGCAACACGTCATTTTCAAGGAATGTTTGAGAACGTAATCCTGAAATAACCTATCGGCTTCCTTAAGGATAGACTCGTACCGTTCCAGGATAACCCGCTCTCCGGTATTCACAGGAATGCGCTCCGCTGTCATCATAGCCACAAAAACCCCTTGCCGAAAAGTTTTTTACAACAACACCTTCCGTTTCCAGATATTATTCAGCGCTTCAGATTCTACCAAAGCGGATGTTTTCCCCGTTAGACCCTCTATCAGTTCGCAGGCTTCTTGCAGGTCTCCCATTATCAATTGGTAACAATCGGCCTTTTTAACCAGTTCTGAACATAGCTGAAGACCGAGATCTGTAGAATACTGCGTATTCCATCCATTTTGCATAAGATTAAATACCGCTGCTGCCCTGCTCATGGGTTTGAGATACGAATCTTTCTGCGTCTCGTTATACGTTGGGAAAACAATCCACGCCACTTCAAAGCTTGTATCTTTAGGCAAAACGGCTTCCTGCTGCGGCACGGCATATTGCCAGGGCTGCATGGTATTCCCATATCTCTCCTTAAAACGATAGAACTTAAAAAATTTCTCAACCTCGGCAGATGCCACTGATTGCCAGCCATAGATATATATGGGACGCTGGAAGGGTAAAACCCTTAAATCGGAAAGGTCAATAACTACTACCTCATCAGTAAGATACTGGTATCCATAATTCAATAATCCCAGGGTAAGGGTAGACTTGCCACTCCCGGAAGGTCCGGGAAGAAGCACGGCCTTATTGTTCTTTGCTAAAGCGCCGGCATGTAAAAACAGGTATTCCTTCAGATGTAAATATAAACTATCCCTTAGACACATCATAACAGAAAGGTACAGTGGCCATCGGTGAGCCCAGCGGTTGCGGAATTTGCCATTTTCCCTGATGCAGAAGTATTTGGTATTTTTTATCACGCTGTATTGCACCTGAGGCAATTTGCCATTCCCGGGCAAAGCCAGCGCTGAATTAAGTTCCAGGAATTCGTCAAAGAATTTTTTATCGTCGGTAGTTAATTCAAAGGGGAAAGAAAGCACTTCAAAACGGGTGGTTGATAAACTCATTCCAAGAGCCCCTTTCCCTGTAAGTGTTTTAAGGTCTCTTGTACATCCTTTTCCACTGTCGAAGAGTCTGTCTTAAGGGCATCCACTATCTCTTTGGCGATCTCCTGTGGACTTACCGAAACATCAAAGAGTTCCCATATAATACTTGCCATAGGGTTTAAATGGTGTACATAATGAGTCCTGGGATCATAGATGACTACTTCGTCCTCTATTTCCTCAACAAGAAGATCCGTCCTTTTCTTAAGGCTCTGCACTGCGTATTCTCCTATTTCGGTAAATCTTCCTCAAACATGGAATCGGTAATATACAGTAACGGTGTGTCCAGGAGTTTAATGACCTTCTTTTCAGTCAGCTTTTTTCCCATGCTGTCATACAACATTTCTATAACTGGTCGTAACGGAGACGCCTCGTTCGTTTCCACGACCCTGCCAATCGCCTTTGAATTGAGAACCACGTAACTACTTATTGGAAAGCATGACAATTTCGTGAGCAATGCCCTTATCAACTTTTGAGGAAATATATTCTTTGATGAGTTGACAATCACCTTTGTAGCCTCGTAAGGCAGGAACCTTTTCCTCTGAGGACGCGGATGGCTCAATGCCTCATAAACATCCACGATACCAATCACCTTGGCATATTCATGGATTTCGTTTCCCTGCAGACCACGAGGATAGCCTTGGCCTCCTTCCCGTTCCTGTTCCTGGGAAACTACCTCTGCAAGCCATTTGTATTTTTCTCCCAGGGAATTCAATACGATCTCATACCCAAACTGCGGATGTTTCTTAATCAACGCATATTCCTCGTTCGTAAGAATTCCTTCTTTATTAACCACTTCATCAGGAATCTTACACATCCCGATATCATGAATTAATGCCGCAATCCCCAATTCAACTAACTGATCCCTTTTATATCCAAGACCCTCACCTATCTTAATGGCAAAAATCGCCACATTGATACCATGCACCCTGGAATCATATTTGAATTCTTTTCTATAGATGGCCTTGCGATAAAGACTTTCAATCGCACTGGGGGTATCAATGACTTTGGCAACTAATTCAACTCCTCTGTCAATACTGAATTTTTGATCTGTTTTTGCGGCATCTAACACTTCCGCCAAAAATTCATAAAATTCATCATAAATATCTACGAATGCCTTTTCCTTCCGTTCTTCCTCACGGATGATGATACCGGCTTCAGTCGGGAGGGTTTCTATTTCTCCGGGGAACGATGGCTCTTCAGCTAGTTTCCGGGAAACCCTTTCGGGTGCTTTCGTCTTTGACTCGCTTGGGAATTCTAAATCTTCCAGCCCGGCTGCGGTCTTTTTTTCTTCTTTCTTTATGACGGCTTCGCTGGGAAAACCCTCTTCCTCTATCTTCGCGGGTTCTTTCTTTTCTTCAACAACAGTCTCTTTTTTTGTTTTTAACTCCGCAAGTTCTCTGATCCTTATTTTGTCCCTTTCGTCTTGAATAGACTTATCATTTTTCTCCGGGACTTTTCCCTGTTTGATTATGTCTGAGAGTCGCGCCATCTTAATCCTCTATCTATTTCGCATCGTCAATTAACTGCTGTATAATCTTTGAATCAATCAGTTCTATTTTTTTACTGAAACCTACCAGCAAGCTCAAATCACAGGTATTGTTTATCTTGCGTGGAACGCCTCCGGTATATTCATGAATCTTCTCAATTGACTCTTTTGTGAAAATATTCCTCTGCATGCCGGCAATTTTAAGTCTAAACAATATATATTGCGCTGTTTCCTTTATGTCCAATGGTTTTAAATGATACCGTATGGATATCCTGGAATCCAGTTGAGGTATCTTTACGACCTTATCTCTCAGTTCAGGTTGCCCTATTAAAATCAAGGTCAATAGAAACTGATTATTTAATTGAAAATTTAACAAGAGCCTCAACTCTTCAAATGTCACAACATCTTCGATTGCCTGGGCATCGTCTACAATGAGGACTGTTTTTTTCTTCTTATTCAGATTCTGGAGCATTGCATCATTCAATATGTGCAAAAGTTCCGGCTTCGAATCCGCCGTTTTTTCAATGCCTAACTGATAAAGAATTTCCTTTAAAAAATCCAGCGCTGCCATGCTTGGATTTGCTATGATACCAACTTCATACTCTTCACTTGATAATTCTTGTACGAAAGCACGACTTACGGTAGTCTTACCGCATCCCACCTCACCCGACAACATGGCAGCTCCTTTCTGTGCTTTGGTGGCATATAGTAATCTCATCAGGGCTTCCTCATGCTGCGTGGAATGATACATAAAGCGCGGGTCAGGGACATTTTCAAATGGCAACTCATTCAGTCCCCAGTATTTTTCGTACAACGAACAACTCCTTTATTATATCCTTAAAGCTATTACTTATCAATAAACCTCTCGTGAAACTATGGTGAACGTATTAAATAAGTTGACAACTTTCTTTTAACGTTTACTATATTTGTACAATAGGCTTAAACAAACGACATATACTTATTCAACTGCCTTAATCACATATCTATCAATAAGACCTGTTTCAACCCCTATAAGCATGGATTCAAAGGACTTTACACTCTCCTTAGGGAGGTCTGGAACTGTAAATTCTTCTTTTTTGACCAATAAATCCCGATCATCGTAGATTTCTAATGTAAATTTTGCAAAGCGATAATTCTTATCAGACCTATTGGCTATCTCTCCCGTAAAAAGCACATTCGTACCAAATGGACTGAAACGCACATTCCTTACAAAAAACCCACTCCCAATATCCTCAAACCCATTGGTAAAAGAAGATTTTGGTGGTTCCTTAATAGATGCTTCTTTTTTAGGCGCCTTTGAAACCCCCACAGAGGAACTTTTCTCCAACGCACTTACACGCTTTTCCAAAGCTTCAACCCTTGCAATAAGATTCGAAATAACAATCTCCAGCATATTCAGCTTATTAGACGCATCTTGCGCATATAACGTATTCCCCGGCGTTCCTGGAAATAGCAGCAATGCCATACTACTTACAGCTATTACACCAACAAGAAATTTTTTCATTGCCCAACCTCATAATCGTAATTTGAAAAATATTCACCTCTTTTACCGTTTTTATCGTTTAAAGGGGATAATATCATATTTGAAACTCACAATGCAAGTGTAATTCATTGAAGCTATTACACATAATCACATTCAAAAAAACGTGTAACCTTGACAAGATATAGGACAATTGTTATTATTTATAAATATTCTTACTTTTACAAAGACGGTACTATTCATCTCATCGCAAATATACCTACATGCGACACATACTAACTATTCGATACGGTGTCTTAAAAAATACATCAGACTTTTTTGCTGCATTTAACTCGTTAAAAAAAGGTGATCCAGTCATAATTCGTTCCAGCCGCGGTGTAGAGTTTGGGGAAGTTATTACCAAGGTTAAAGAAATAGACGATACCGATCCAATTGAAAATTTTGGTGAGGTTTTGCGTAAGGCTACCCCTGATGATAGAGAGAAACAAAAAAAGATAACCGATGAAATGATTCCCGTTGAATTCAAATTCTGTCAAAAAAAGATTAAAGAACATACACTTCTCATGAAACTGGCCAGCGTCGAGCATTTATTTGGCACCAAAAAAATCATCTTCTATTTCCTGGCCAACGGCCGCGTTGATTTCAGGGAACTTGTAAAAGACCTGGCAAAAGAATATCAGGCACGCATAGAAATGAAACAAATAGGCGTCCGGGATGAAGCAAGACTCCTGGCTGATTACGAGCATTGTGGACGGGAATTATGCTGCAGATCCTTCCTCAAAAATCTCGAACCCGTTACTATGAAAATGGCAAAGAATCAGAAGGCAACGCTAGACCCCTCTAAAATATCAGGCAGGTGCGGCAGGCTCATGTGCTGTTTGCGTTATGAAGACAAAGTCTATGAAGATTTAAAACACGTTCTTCCAAAAAAGGGTTCTATTGTGAAAACAGCGAAAGGAGTTGGGGAAGTCATTAATTATGATGTATTACAACAACAAGTTACCATTGAGATGGAAAATAAAAACAAAATTCATGTGTCAGTCAAAGACATCATAGACAAAGTAAGAGAACCCCTGCGGCAAAAAGAACCGATGTGTGACAAACCCTGTGAAAAGGATTGCAGCCTTGAATAAACGCACCTTTTATCTTACAACACCCATTTACTATGTAAATGACGCGCCACACATCGGACATTCTTATACAACAATTGCCGCCGATGTGCTTGCCCGATATAAAAGGACAAAAGGCTCAGATGTCTTCTTCCTGACAGGAACGGATGAACACGGTCAAAAAATCCAAAAAGCGGCACAAGCATGTAATAAAACACCGATAGAATTTGTTAATGGTGTGGTGGATAAATTCAAGACCCTATGGAACAACCTCGACATCTCCAATGACGATTTCATACGGACTACCGATGAACGGCATTGCCGCAGTGTAAAGGAAATCTTTCAGCAAATCTTTGAGAATGGAGACATCTATCTGGGAGAATATGAGGGATGGTATTGTATTCCCTGTGAAAGTTTCTGGATTGAATCACAACTTGAAGAAAAGAAATGCCCGGAATGTAAACGAGCTGTTGAAAAAGTAAAGGAGAAAAATTATTTTTTCAGGTTAGCAAAATACCAGAAAAGCCTCCTTGATTACTATGAAAAACATCCCCATTTTATTCAACCCGAATCGAGAAAAAATGAATTACTGCACCGAATTAAAACTCAGATAGAAGATATCAGTATAAGCCGGTCGGCTGTAGAATGGGGCATTCAAGTCCCCATGGACCCGACACACACTATTTATGTATGGATTGATGCGCTTCTGAACTATATTACCGCCCTGGGATACAACGACGACATGCAAAAATTCCAAAAATACTGGCCTGCAAACGTCCATATTATCGGGAAAGAAATCTTATGGTTTCATGGCGTTATCTGGCCTGCCATACTTATGTCATTGAAAATAGATTTGCCCTGTAAAGTCTTTGCACACGGGTGGTGGACTATTGAAGGCCAAAAAATATCAAAATCGTTAGGAAACGCTATTGACCCAACGAGTATTATTCAATCGTACGGCACGGACGCTTACAGATATTTTCTCCTGAGAGAAGTCCCTTTCGGTTTAGATGGAAATTTTTCTTACAGCGCCCTTATTCA
>Ga0209211_10010116_pt1 | contig 12377 bp, 9 predicted proteins | sample RifGroA2_FD_183992 | JGI IMG/M metagenome (GOLD analysis project Ga0209211, IMG submission 183992) | Groundwater microbial communities from Rifle, Colorado, USA - Groundwater A2 (SPAdes) (version 2) | ecosystem: Environmental > Aquatic > Deep subsurface > Groundwater | place: Rifle, Colorado... | reverse complement strand
TTAATAAAGTAAGGTGATCTCAGGGATTGAATACAGGAATCAGTCTCTTACTTTTGATTTTGTTCAACTTCTTTGTATATTCGGGTCGAATTTTTCGACCGGTTTTCCTCTTTACTCCACGAATTGTGAGCAAAAAGAAGATGAATATGAGCACCACCTCCGCAGCCCCCAAGAAGCAGCACTCCCGCCTCTTCGGGCTGCCGAAAGAGACGCTTCTGGACTGGTATGACGATATGCTTCTTGTCCGCCGGTTCGAGGAGAAGTGTGCCCAATTGTACGGAATGGGAAAAATCATGGGTTTCTGCCACCTGTATAACGGGCAGGAGGCCATCTCGACCGGCGCCGTGAAGGGCGCCATCACCAGGGATGATTATGTGATTACCGCGTACCGCGACCACGGTCTGGCAATTTCGAAAGGGGTCGACCCGAAGCCCATTATGGCTGAGCTCCTCGGGAAGGTCACCGGCACCACCAGGGGCCAGGGGGGGTCGATGCACATTTTCGACAAAGAAACGAACTTCCTCGGCGGACATGCCATCGTCGGCAGCCACATCCCGATCGCGGCGGGTGCCGCGTTTGCCAGCAAGTACAAAGGGGAAAAGCGGGTTTGTCTTTGTTTCATGGGAGACGGGGCAACCAATATCGGGGCCTTCCACGAAGGGCTCAACCTCGCCGCTCTCTGGAAACTCCCGGTCGTGTTCATCATCGAGAATAACCGCTACAGCATGGGGACCTCCGTCCGTCGCTCCTCGGCGGTGGAAGAGTTGATCAAAAAGGGGCTCGGGTACGACTTGCGGACCGAGGTGATCGACGGCTTCAATGTGTTGGAGGTGTACACGAAAGTGAAGGCAGCGGTGGACCACGCCCGGGAAACGTACGAGCCCTCCCTCCTCGAGATCAGGACCTACCGCTACCGCGGGCATTCGATGTCCGACCCGATCCATGGCCACTATCGGACGAAGGAAGAAGTGGAAGAGCAGAAGAAATACGACCCGATCTCCGTCTTTGCCGAGATCCTGAAAGCGGAGAAACTGGTGGACGAAGAATGGCTGGATGAGGCAGAGAAGCGGATCAAGGCGATCGTGGAGGAATGCGTGACGTTCGCGGAGAACAGTCCGGAACCCCCGCTGGAGAATCTGTACGATGTCTACTACAAAGAATCGAACGGAGAGTAAGGAAATGCCGACAGTCAGTTTGCGTGAAGCATTGAACCAGGCTATCGATGAAGAGATGGCACGCGACGAGCGCGTGTTCCTGATGGGAGAGGAAGTGGCTGAATATAACGGGGCGTATAAGGTGAGCCAGGGGCTCCTCGCCAAGTGGGGACCACGGAGAATCATCGACACACCGATCGCGGAGGCTGGGTTTGCGGGCATCGGTATCGGTGCCGCGATGTGCGGTCTCCGCCCCATCGTCGAGTTCATGACGTGGAACTTTTCGCTCGTTGCGTACGACCAGATCGCCAACCATGCCGCGAAAATGTATTCGATGACCGGTGGACATTTCAACGTGCCGATGGTGTTCCGTGGACCGGGAGGGGCCGCCCACGGTCTCGGCGCCACGCACTCCCAGGCTCTTGAATCGATTTATGCGCACATCCCGGGGTTGAAGGTGGTCATGCCATCGACGTGCAAGGATGCCAAGGGGCTCCTGAAGACGGCCATCCGCGACGAGAACCCGGTGATCTTCATCGAAAGCGAAGTGATGTACGGCGACAAGGGGGAGATCCCGGAAGGCGAGTACACCATCCCCTTCGGCGTGGGCGAGGTGAAAAAAGAGGGAAAGGACGTGACCCTGGTATCCTGGTCGAAAGTCCTTGCCCATATCGTCTGGAAGTCGGTGGAGAAGCTCGAAGAGGAGCTTGGGATCAGCATCGAAGTCATCGACCCGCGCACGATCAAACCCATGGACTATGACCTGATCGTCGAGTCCGTGAAGAAAACCAACCGTCTGTTGATTGTGGAAGAGGGATGGCCGTTTGCGAGTGTCGGGGCACAGCTCTCTGACGAGATCACCCGTCGTGCCTTCGACTACCTCGACGCACCTGTCGAGCGCGTGAACCAGGAGGATGTCCCGCTGCCGTACGCCAAAGCCCTCGAGAAGCACTCCCTGCCGAATATCGACAAGATCCGGGCCGGATTAAAGAAGGTGTTGTATATCGATTAGAACTAAGGAATTTCCATGGCGACCAAAATAATGATGCCGAAGCTGAGCGACACCATGGAAGAGGGTGTCATTCTGAAGTGGGTTCGCAAAGAGGGGGAGAAAGTCAAACAAGGCGAGACGCTGGTTGAGATCGAGTCGGATAAGGCCGATATGGAGCTTGAGGCGTACGATTCCGGTGTATTGCGCAAGATCGTCGTCCCCGAGGGGGGTAAAGCGGCCATCGGTGCATTGATTGCCGTGATCGGCGATCCAAACGAGGACATTTCAGGGATGCTTGCCGATGTCCCCCTCACTCCCGGCAAAGCTGTCTCAGCAGAGAAGCCAAAGGAAACAGCTCCGAAAGGAGCCGCACCGGCTCAGCCTCCCACCCCGGCGACACCGGTCCAACCTGCCGGCCAACCAGGCGATGGACGGACAAAAGCCTCTCCCCTCGCAAAACGTCTGGCTCAGGATCACCATGTCAATATCGCCGGCGTCCAGGGAAGCGGACCGCAGGGACGTGTGATCAAGCGGGACGTGGAAGGAGTTCTTTCATCCGGTTCAGCGGTTCCTCAAAGGACCTATCTGGCCGGGACATCAGAAGACGTCGCGCTCTCCCCCATCCGCAAGACGATTGCCAAGCGGATGACCGAGAGCAAGACCACTGCGCCGCATTTCTATGTCACGATTGAGGCCGACATGGAACCGGCCATGACCTTCCGCGAACAGTTGAACGCCGCGAGCGAATCGAAGATCAGTTTCACCGATATTCTCATCAAGGCGACCGCTTCGGCGCTGATGCGGCATCCGCAGATCAACGCGACGTATCTCGGCGATTCCATGAAGCAGTACCACTACGTACACATGGCCGTCGCCGTGGCGCTGGACGAAGGTCTGGTCACTCCCATCATCCGCAACTGCGAGCAGAAAGGAATCGCCGCGATCAACGCGGACCTGCGCGATCTCGCCGAGCGAGCCCGGAACCGCAAGCTGAAGCCGGAGGAGTACACGGGAGCAACCTTCACGATCAGCAACCTCGGCATGTACGGCGTCGAAGAATTTGTCGCGATCATCAATCCACCCGAGGGAGCGATCCTTGCGGTGGGATCCATCGTCGAGAAGCCGGTTGTGAAAAAAGGAGCCATTGTCATCGGTCACACGATGAAGATGACGCTTTCCTCCGACCACCGGATCATCGATGGCGCGGTTGCAGCCCGGTTCCTGCAAGACCTGAAAAAGATCCTCGAAAACCCTGCATCGCTGGCATTATGAGGATTTCGTAGCCATCAGCACACGTACCAGAACCCGACCGCTTCGTCGGGTTCTTTTGTTTTGCCTTAAAGGATCCGCATCCCGACCTCTGTATGGTTTCGGGAGCCGTCACTCTCAAGAAGCACTATGAAGCTTTCTGAACAATTTACGAAAGAAACCTCCGGAGCGGCGATACCGTTCATCGCATTCTGCATCGCGCTCAACCTTACCGTAGGACAGGTCACCTCTGCGTTGAAGATCCCGATCTACCTCGATTCGATCGGAACAGTGTTGACCGCCGTCCTTGTAGGACCCCTTGCCGCTGCAACCGCCGGAGCGCTCTCCAACCTTCTTGCTTCCGCCATGGGAAGTCCGACCATGGCGTTCTTCGTCCCTGTTTCCCTTGTCATCGGACTCTTTTCGGGAATATTGGCCCGGCGGGGATGGTTCAAGCAATGGTATCTCGTGGTTCTCGGTGGAGCCCTGCAGGGAGTCCTTGCCGCCGTCTGTTCCGCCCCCATCTCGGCCTATTTGTTCAGCGGGGTGATGATGGCAGGAACCGACTTCCTGGTCCTGTACTTCCGCTCGGTCGGGAATACGATCATGGAGAGCGTCTTCTACCAGGGACTTGCCTCCGATCCGGTTGACAAGATCATCACTTACCTGATCGTCTTCCTCCTCATGCGCAACCTTCCCCGGCGCCTGACAGGGCGGTTTGCCGGAGCCGCAAACATCCCTTCACGATCGGCGTAGTGTAACCATGGTCCCCGACCTTCGGCCGAAACTGGCTTTTGTGCTCTTTCTGTCGGTCTGCGCGTTCGCGTTCGACTGGCAGATTCTCCTCCCCTTGATTGCTCTTGTTCTCCTTTTCCCGCTCGCGCTTCCATCCTATCATCCAGCCTCCGACCGGGCACGGCATCTTTTTTTTCGCTTTATCCTGTTCAGCATCGCCATCTCCGGGGCAATCATTGTCCTGAACGGCTGGATCCTTCAGACGGGAGAAAGAGTGGAGATCCTTCCGGGAATCCCTCTCTTTTCTGACGGACTCCTCTTCGGCGTCCGAACCGCCGCGAGGTTGCTGCTTCTCTCGTTTTCAGTCCTCCTGTTCTTCTCATCGACCCCGATACCAACGTGTATCAATGCCCTGCAACAGTCCGGACTGCCACGGACGGTGGTGTTGATGCTTCTGCTGACTCTCCATTTTCTCGATTCGCTTCCCGAACGGATCAACCGGATTTTTATGGCACAGGAAGCACGCGGGGCGCCGGTCAGGGCCGGGTTCATCTCAAGGACCAAGGCGTTTTTCTCGATTCTCTCCCCTTTGCTTCTTTCGTCAATCGCCGAGAGCGTTGATCGGGGCGTTGCTCTTGAGTTGCGGGGCTTTCTCCTAGAGATGGCGCCGTCTGCAAAACCCGCACTCCCCGCACAACCACTTTCTCCCCTGACGATCCTTCTCCTCGCGGCCTCGTTCTTCATCCTTGTCATTTCGATCGCACGATGGCTCCTTCCATAACACTCGAGAGGGTCACCTACCGATACGCTCCGGGGACCGCACCCGCACTCTCGGACCTTACCATCTCCCTCCCGGGAGGAACATGTTGCGCCATCCTGGGCCCAACCGGGAGCGGGAAATCCACCCTCGTGCAGTTACTGGCAGGCATCCTGGCAAAACACCACCCTGAATCGGTCGGTGAAGGAAGTCTCACGATTGGAGATCATCGGTACACCCCCCTCCCAAACGATATCCTGTTCCCCGATGTAGGGCTCGCACTCCAGGACCCGTATGTCCAGATTTCCGGGATCCGAGAGACTACACGAAAAGAGATCGAATTGACCCTCGAAACGCTGGGAAGGGACCTCGTGAATGAAGGCGGGAACATCGAGAGGCTTATGCATCAATTGGGCATTACCCATCTTGCAGCACGCAAGCCGACCACACTCTCGGGCGGGGAAACACAGCGCGTCGCCCTGGCCACGATCCTCATTGCGAACCCGGACGTCCTTCTGTTGGACGAGCCCGCGACAGCACTTGATTACGGGGCACAGGCAAACCTGAAGCTGATCCTCCAGTCACTGCGTGGAGCGGCGACCGTCCTCTTCACCGATACGCATATCGACCTCCCCCTCGAAGTAGCGGACTACTTTGTCGTCCTGAAGGCCGGAAGGGTGCAGTTCGAAGGCAACCGGAAGCAATTCCTGGAGCATCTCCCGGACTTTGCCGACCTCCTCCCGGTGGAGGCTTGGGGAAAAGTCCTCAGTGCATTAAAAGGGGATCCTCAATCCCCATTCGTTCGACGCATTGTTCAAGCCGTGGGACTCTTATGAGGATTACGCTCGACAACGTCGGGTTCTCCTATCCTTCAGGAGCCGCTGTATTGAACGGCCTCTCGTTGGAGATCCTGGCAGGAGAGTTTGTGCTTGTCGTGGGGCGGAATGGTGCGGGGAAAAGCACATTGCTCAAGCTTCTTAACGGAATTCTGAGGCCAACATCCGGCTCGGTCACGGTTGCAGGACATCCAACCGGATCGACCCCCACCGCAACCCTTGCCCACCATGCCTGTGTGACATTTCAGAACCCGGCCGATCAGATCTTTGCCCCGACAGTCTTTGACGAGGTTGCCTTTGCACCACGCAACCTGAAACACCCGAACCTCCAATCCCTCGTCGGCGAGGCGCTTGCCTTATGCCATCTCGAGCCATTCAAGGACCACCATCCGTACGATTTACCGCTTGCACAACGGAAGTTGCTCACGGTCGCCAGCGCCCTTGCCTCCGGCGCACCATTCCTCGCGTTCGATGAGCCAAGCGCCGGATTATCGCAGATCGAACATCACGCGTTGGAAGGAATCGTAAAGACTCTGACTGCACGCGGCGTCGGGTTCATGGTCGTCTCCCACGACCTCTCTCTCTTTTTCCGATACGCGACACGGGTTGTTGTGCTGGAAGGGGGACGATGTACTTTCTCAGGAGGAGTGAGCGAGTTGATGCAGCATGAGGGGGTCTTACGAAGGGCCGGTCTACGTCTCCCGGTCCCGTTGAGGATCGGACGCATGCTCCAGAGAATGCAGTAACTACCGCCAAAGGTGGTGGGCTCCTCCGTCGGATTAAAAACACAAAACCCCCAATCAGGGGGTTTGTGGTTATCATCTTGAACCTCTCGACACTGCTGCTCTTCAAACGAGCTATTGCGCCGGTATGATGAGCCTGTCTCCCGGACGAATGTTTTCCGCGATATCGTTTTGTTGTTTCAGCGACTGAACCGACACCCCGAATTTTTGCGCGATATCCCATAACGTATCCCCGCTCCTCACATTGTACTGCCGTATGTTGAGCGAGGTCGAACTCTGGCGGTCCGGTACTTTCAATTTCTGAGACACCTTGATGACGGAGGTGCGGAGATGATTGTATTCCATGAGCATTTTTGCCGTAAGGCCGTACTGGCGGGCGATCGTTGAAAGCGTTTCTCCCCGTTTCACAAAATGTACGCGGTCACTCCCGGATGAGACCCCGCCGTTGGTCGCGGCCTGCGCTTCAGAGCGATCCGGCGCCGAAGGGGAAATGACCCGGGTGCGTTCCTCCGGCTCACCATAGATCTCAAGCTTCTGCCCCACGGTGATCTTGTTGGTCCGCAATCCGTTCCAGCTCTTCAGGTCGTTCACACTCACGCCGTACTCCCTGGCGATTTTTTCCAGGGCATCGCCCGAACCGACAGTATACTGGATCCAACCTTGCGGGCGTTGCCGGGCATCGGTGGGGCGAGAAGCCATGACCGCCCCCCCATCCACCTCTCCTTTTTTCAATCCCTCCTTCTCCCGGAACGACATGCCATCGACCCGGCTGAGCAGTGAAGCCTTCTCGGCACTGACCCACACGATCAATTGCTGGCCGGTCCGGATGTATCTTCCATACGCTATATTATTCCAGTTCCGGATGTCGCTCGCGCGCACGTTATACCATTCCGCAACATGGCCGATAGTATCGCCCCGTTTCACCGTGTATACGAGTCGTTCCTTCCCGGCGGGGGTTTTCAGGGGTCGGCTGGTTCTCGTCCGAGAAACATCGGTTTTCGCTGCGGCGAGGGCGGCTTCGGTCCCCTTTCCAAAGCGAACCGATTTTTTGTCCCGATCATAGTCAAACGGCACTTTGTTCCCGGCCAACACACCGGAGGGGAGCGGAATGGTCAGGGACGCGCCGATTGTCAACGCCCGTTCGTTCCGAATCTTATTCACCTCTTTCAAAAGTCCCGTATTCAACCCATAGCGTCGCGCGATCGTTGAAAGAGTTTCACCCCGCTTCACTTTATGAACCGCCCAATCGCGCTTCTGTTCGGCCGGAATGCCGGCGTAATTTTGAGCAAAGATCTCCTGTTTTCCGGGCGGGATTCTGAGCCGGTACCCGGTCACACCCGGGGGAGTGCACCACTGAAGCAGCTCAGGGTTCAGTTGCCGGAGAGTCTCGAGATCCGTCTCTGCGCACTTTGCGAGGATATTCAGGTCAATGCAGTCATCGATCAGGACGACGTCGTATTTCAGCTCGTCGGCAATCACCGTTCCAACGAAACCATAGGCCCGGGGTTGCATGGCCATGCGCACCACGGCGATAAATTGGGGAACGTAATTCCTCGTTTCTCTCGGAAGGTAGGGGCGAATCTTCCAGTAATCGGTTGAGCCTGTTCTCCGAATTGCCCGGTATACTCTTCCGGCACCGGAATTATACGCCGCCAGGACGAGATGCCAGTCGCCAAGCTCCTGATACAAATCCTTCATGTGTCGTGCCGCGGCCCGGGTCGATTTCTCGAAATCGCGGCGTTCATCATACCACCAGTTGGTGCGGAGGCCGTAAAGCACCCCGGTCCCCTTTACAAACTGCCAGAGCCCTACCGCCTTTGCCCACGAGCGGGCGTCGGGGCGAAGGCCGCTCTCCGGCATCGAGAGGTAGACAAGCTGTTCCGGCACCCCCTCTTCCTTGAAGATTTTCCGCATCACCGGAAAGTATCTTCCTTCGAGGTAGAGCCAGCGTTCGAAATGCTCGCGCCCCTTGTTCATGAAGAAACTGATCACCCGTTCGACATATTCGTTATACGGAAGAGCGACCTCGGCATCGACAATATCGTCCTTCGGGATCTCTAGTTTCGACGGATCGATGATCTCGATCTCAACATTCATTTTTTCCCGCAAGGCGAAGATGGATGCCTCGGGACCGAGGTCATTGATCACGGCGATGTATTTCTCGTAATCCTCGATAACGCTCCGGCTCAGGTCGGTGAAATCCTTGTTCGATTCCACTTCGGGGAAATAACTCAGTTCATTCAGGATTTCGATGGCCTGTTCAAATTCATGTTCAGACAGGGTGGAGTCCGAAGCTTCCTGGGCTCCCAGGGCGGCAAGATAGTGCTGGCGCGCGAGTTCGAGCTTTTGGGCAATCAGAACGGATTCGTCGGCAAGCGAATCCACGGGAGGCGCATTCACCCCTTCGACCAGCACGGAAAGGTCGTTCGCCCTCGACGAGCTCGGTCGAGTCGCCGAAGGAGGCTGGGGAGGAACGGTGGAAAGAGTCGAGTCGGATGAAGGAGTTGAAGAAGAGCGAGCGATCTCCCCCATCCGTGCAAAGAGATCATCTGTTCGTGTTGATGGCCCCGAGGAACAAGCCCCCAGGACAATGCAAAGGACACCCGCGAGAAAATACTTCATCAAACCTCGGAACAGTGATGGAATGGATGGGAATCTATGAACGGTTATAAGATACGGCCTTGAGGGAAAAGAATCAAGAAGTGGAGGCGAAAAGTCGCGGTTGGTTGACAAGAATCACATGGGCCGCTTCCGCTCACAGAGGAAGATTTCCATGCTTCTTCTTGGGGTTGGAGTCCACTTTATTCTTCAGGAAGCTGAGCGCTCGAATAAGCTTTGGCCGGGTTTCCGCCGGTACGATCACTTCATCGATATACCCCCGTTCCGCGGCAACGTACGGATTCGCGAATTTCTCGCGGTATTCAGTCACTTTCTGCTCTAGCGCCTTCTCCGGGTCCGGGGAGCTCTCGATCTCCTTTTTGAAGATGATCTCCACGGCCCCCTTGGGTCCCATCACCGCGATCTCCGCCGAGGGCCAGGCGACGTTGTAATCACCCCGAATATGCTTGGAGTTCATCACATCGTATGCTCCGCCGTACGCCTTGCGCGTGATGACGGTCAGCCGCGGCACGGTCGCCTCACAGAATGCGTAAAGAAGTTTGGCCCCATGCTTGATGATCCCTCCCCATTCCTGGTCCGTTCCGGGGAGAAAGCCTGGCACATCCTCAAACACAACCAGGGGAATATTGAATGCATCGCAGAATCGGACAAACCTCGCTCCCTTGAGCGAGGAATCGATATCGAGCACGCCGGCCAGGACTGCAGGCTGGTTGGCGATAATCCCGACCGATGTCCCTCCCAGCCGGGCAAACCCGACAAGGATGTTTCCGGCATAATTCTGATGCACCTCAAAAAACTCCCCCCTGTCACAGACGCGGGTGATCACATCCTTCATGTCGTACGGTTTGTTCGGGTTCACCGGGACCAACGAATTGAGTGATTCATCCCTCCGGTCCGGGTCGTCACCCCGATCGAGAAACGGAGGGTCATCCATATTATTGGAGGGAATATATCCCAGCATGGTTCGGATCGCCGTAAGGCACTCCACCTCGTTCTCCATCGCAAAATGGGCAACACCGCTCTTCGTCGCATGCGTCATCGCACCGCCAAGATCCTCGAAGCTCACTTCCTCATGGGTGACCGTCTTGACCACATTGGGGCCGGTGACGAACATGTATGAACTCCCCTTCACCATGAAAACAAAATCGGTGATCGCCGGTGAGTAGACCGCTCCTCCCGCACATGGCCCCAGAATTGCGGAAAGTTGCGGCACAACTCCCGAGGCGAGCGTGTTGCGAAGAAAAATATCCGCATACCCACCGAGACTGACCACCCCTTCCTGAATCCGTGCTCCGCCGGAGTCGTTCAATCCGATCACAGGAATGCCGAGCTTGAGGGCGAGGTCCATGAGCCTGCAAATTTTCTCAGCGTGAGCCTCGGACAGCGAACCACCGAACACGGTAAAATCCTGACTGAACACAGCCACCAGGCGGCCGTTGATCCGGCCATGTCCCGTAACGACGCCATCCCCGAGGTACTTCTGCTTCTCCAACCCAAAGTCACTGGAACGGTGCTGAACGAACATGCCGATTTCTTCGAAGCTCCCCTCATCGAGCAACACATCGATCCTTTCCCGTGCCGTCAGCTTCCCCTTCTTATGCTGGTCCTCCATGCGCTTGGTGCCTCCCCCTTCAAGCGCCCGATTTTTCATTTCCTGCAGCCGTTGAATCCGATCGTCAGCCATGAGCGTCCCGTGCGGTTACCGGTGAGAATTTATTGAAAGTTCAGGTGAGGGCAAATATAGGAAAGGATGGAGGGGGAATCAACCGGCATCCTGCTCCTCTCCTGGGACAGGGGCACAAACGAAGAAGGCGACGAACTTCGATCCGTCGCCTTCCGGAAAATGACAACGAACCCGTTACTTTGCGATGACCTCTATCCGGTCGGGACCGACTTCCGGTTCCTTTTGGAGCTTGCCGGCACGAGCGCGGCCAAAACGAGCGGCAACCGCGTCCTTGGCTCCATGGAACAGGAGGTAGAGATTGGGGATGACAAAGAGGGAGATCAGCATCGCTCCAACCAATCCACCGATGGTGGAGACCGCCAGGGGTTGAAGGATCTCCGACCCCTCTCCGATCCCGAGGGCCAGCGGCAGCATGCCGACGACGGTGGTCAAGGTCGTCATGAGAATCGGGCGAAGGCGGAGGGGGCCTGCCTTCAGCGCCGCCCCTTCCTTGGACATACCCTCCCTGCGGGAGATCTCGATGAATTCGACTAAAACGATGGAGTTGTTCACAACAATCCCGGCCAGGAGAATCACGCCAAGCATCACCGTTGCTCCGACGGGGATATTGGTCATGAACAGGCTCAACACCACACCGATGAGAGCGAAGGGGATCGTCGTGAGAATGACAAAGGGATTCAGGAGGGACTCATACTGGATTCCCATCACCACATACACCAGAAAGATCGCGAGGAGGATGATGGTAATCAGTACACGGTTATTCTCGCGGATCGTCTCTTCCTGTCCGCCATACATGACTGAGTATCCTTCAGGAAGTTCAAGCTGGTCAAGCCGGCCATGGATATCCGCCATCACTTCACCTACCGTGCGCGTCGTTGAAGTGACCTCACCTCTCACATCGACAATGCGGTTCTGGTTTTCCCGGTTGATGGTCACGGGCCCGAGTCCTTCACGAACCTGGGCGACGCTCCTCAGGATCGTCGGCGGCCCGGCATTGGGATAGACGATAAGATTCTCGACATCCTTCAGGCTCTTCACCTCGGACCGGTCGAGAAGGACGCGGATATCGTATTCCCGATCTCCAAAAGTGAACTTCGAGGCAATTGTTCCGTCGATGGCGGTCCTGACCGTCTCACCGATCTCGCGGATGGAGATCCCGAGTTCAGCCGCGCGCTCGCGGTCCACCTGGATGCGGAGTTCCGGCTTGGCCTCCTCCAACGATTTCTCGACATTGGAGATGCCGTCCACCGTCCGAACGCGGGCCATGATGTCGTTCGCGAGCACGACCAGCATGTTGAGGTCGGGTCCCTGCACCTTGACGCTCACATCGCTGCCGCTCGACGATGTTCTGATTCCACGGATTTGCGATTTCGATACCATGATGCGGGCTTCCGGAATCTGTTCCTTACCGATGCGTTTCCGCACCTCATCAATCCAGTCATTGCTCGAGATCGTCCGTTCGTTCAGGGGGATCAATTGAATGTCGAATCCTCCCCTGTTCGCAAACTCCGCGGTTCCGCGACCGAAGATGAACCCACCGACAGTCGCAAAAACGGTTGACTTTGCCGGCATTTCGTCGACAATCCGCTTCACGCGCTCTGCGACGATGT
>Ga0209211_10010114_pt1 | contig 12378 bp, 17 predicted proteins | sample RifGroA2_FD_183992 | JGI IMG/M metagenome (GOLD analysis project Ga0209211, IMG submission 183992) | Groundwater microbial communities from Rifle, Colorado, USA - Groundwater A2 (SPAdes) (version 2) | ecosystem: Environmental > Aquatic > Deep subsurface > Groundwater | place: Rifle, Colorado... | reverse complement strand
AAGAGGGCATAGTAAGTTTATTCAAGTTATGGCAAGAATAATCTTGCATAACAGAGCAAGATTATCTTATTTTAAAAGAGTTGAGGGTTAATTTATACGCAAAGCTCTGGCAATGGAATTTTTTTAAAGTATTGAGAAGAAATCCGTTTTCTCCCAGGCGTCTTTTATTCCAATTGATAAAGTCTGCCCACATTGCCACGAGAACTTTTGAATTGTAATTTTCAGGACAAATGTCTTCCATAATATAGTTAAACTTGAACAATGTTATAAAGATTTCTACAGGACAAAGCCTTATCAATCAAAGCGACCCGAAGCCGATCGTGTATAACTAAATTAGAAAGAGTAAAATAATTATGGAAAATCTCTGTAATATAGGTTTGCCCCATTACATATTTTCTTCTCTGCGGTCTAATTCATTGTGCACAATGGCGATAGTGTGCGTAGCAAAATATGTTTTAGGGCCTATGGACACAGGGATACAGCTCTTCTTTAATCTTCTAAGTTCTTTTAGAGGCAGCCCTCGATGATCTCCTAAAATGAATACAGGATTCTCTTTGATGTCTGCTTTGCGTATATCTTCCCCGTCAGGGTCTAGGATGTATATATTTCTCCCTTGCTTTAGGAAACTATTAACTAGCTCTAAAAAACCTTTTTTCTCTACCCAGAATCCTGGGAAGACTTCTCTTTTCTCTCCTTCCCTGTATTTATAAAGCATCTTTTTTATGACTCCAGCAACATTTTTCTTGTTCAAATATATTTTATCAATTCCTGTTCTGCCTTCGGTCACAGGATAGATTTCGAGATGCTTTGGAGGATCAGGTGCTCCAGCAAAACATAAATGTAACTTTGCATCTTCTCTTATTTTATGGCTTAAAAAGAATACAGTAATAACTGCATGAAGTGGAATGTCCAGTCTTCCGGAAGAATAAGGGTCCTGCTCATTTACGAAATTTCCCGCAGTGGGGGCTGTCCTTGAATAATATATAAATTCCCTCATAAAAGTATAAAGAACGAAGCCTTTTTAAATTTTCCAAGGCTTATTCGAGGACTAAAAATGAGCGAGTTTCTTACTTTTCTAGAAAGCGCAGCAAGGCTTGCCATAGAATATCCCGCAGCAGTATCGTTTTTCGGGGCGTTGATAGCTGGAGAAAGCATCTTAATAATATTAGGGGCTTTGTCAGGCCAGGGGCTCCTGTCGTTTTGGGTATTATTTGTATTTTCCCTCTTAGGGGCTGTTTCTTCTGATTTATTTCTCTATGTATTAGGAAGAAATCTCCCTCTTAGAAATCTAAAGAAGATGCACTTAGTGCCTGGCACTCTAAAAGGAGCAATTGCAAGATTGCATAAAATAGCTTATAGGAATCAGGGGAAAGCCATTGTAATTAGCAAGATGATTTACGGCACCCGCACAGCCACAATGGTTTATTTGGGACATACAAAAATGCCCTTGCTAAAATTCTTAGTTTATACCTCCGCCAGTACGTTTGTTCTTCTTTGGATTGTTCTGGGATTAGGCTGGCTGGCAGGGCGAGGCATGGGCGATCTCTTTGAGTTGTTCAAGAGTATAAGACTAGCTATAACGTTCATAGCAGGATTAATAATTCTACTCATTATTTTCAGGGCGTCTTTGAATCAAGTGTTGAAGTACAGTAAGATCTGATATAGATAACTGCATTACTTAGAGCATTCGAGAAAGCAGTTATCCAGACAGAGAACTGCGTACAAAGTAAACTATAACCTAAGCAGTTCTCTGTAATTTTATCATTCTGCAGCAGAAGTTGCTGTAATCATGGAAAATCTTTATTTTGCTGCGTTTAATTGAAGATAAATTCAGGCACAGCCCAAACTTCTTCTTCATTGACAATCTTGTAGCAGCCTATAAATCTACCCTCTGCAAAACAGGCTATATTCTCCCCTTCAGGTAGCGTTGTCTTATTCTTGAGAAAATGCCTGAATAGGGGAGAACCAGTGTGATATTTTCTTATATATTCAGGCTTTAATTCTACAACTCCCAGGACGCTCCCGATTACTTCAGCAGGAATAATCATGCTTCTCAATTTATTTTCATTTCCAGCGTTCAATTCTTTGACAGCTTCTTCAAAATCATACATATTTTTGCTTTCTTTTTCATCAAACATCCCTGCTTTTGTTCTCCTCAATTCAAGCATGTGCGCCCCCCCTGTTTCTTTTCCAATGTCATCGCATAACTTTCTGATATAGGTTCCAGCTTGCACTTCTGTCTCAAAAAGCACATCTTTCCCATTTCTCTCTAGGATTTTGAATGTTTTTATCTCTCGGACTCTCTCAGCCCGCTTGACTCTCGATCTAACGGGCGGCAATTGTTTTATTTTTCCAATAAACTTTTTGATAACTTCATCTAATCGGATATCTGGAATATCCTCATGCAGCCTCATTATGCCGACATATTTTTTATCCCTATGCATGAGGTAATCGCTTAAGCGGCATGCTCTCCCAAGCATGATTGGTAAAACTCCTGAAACAATTGGATCAAGTGTCCCTGCGTGAGAGGTCTTATTGATGCAGAGAGATCTCCTTACATAGTCCGACACGCTGAATGAAGTTGGGCCGTTTGGCTTGTCTATATTTATTATTCCAAATCTAATTAAGTCTTCAATTGGCTTCTCTTTCTTTATTTTATCCAAGTCTATTTTCATTATTTATTGACTTCCTTTCCATTTATAAACCTAAAAAGCCTGTCAAGATCATTAGGATTGATATCTAAATTCTTCTTTATCTTGTAAGCAACAATGTAAATGGTAAAACGAAGATATAAAAATTTAAGGTAATCCTGAGTCAGGAAATCTGGCGAAGAAATTTCAGCATATCCTCTGAGGAAATTTTTTCTTTCAAAGTCAGTTTTAAACCATCTTAAGAAGGATTTTGCTATTCCCGCCCCTTTGAAATTCAGATCAAATTCCTCTAAATCCACAAGGTAGACTCTGCCATTTCTTAACCTGAAGTTTTGAGGGTGGACATCATCATAATCTATTGAAAGTTTGGGCTTGACTCTTTTCTTAAGCCCATAATATTCTTTGATTAATGATTGCGATGATGACTCGCCAATTATGCCTTTAATCTTCATTATATCCAGCAAGGGTTCTAAGGGTTTGTTCTTATTGAAAATGCTTCTGATTTTCAGTTTGCTGATTAGTGCACATATTCTTCCTACTTGTTCAGCTACCTTTAAAGCGTCTGATTTTTTACAGTCTCTTCCGCTTATATACTCCATAAGGATATCCTTATCTTCATGGAAATATAAATCAGGCAGAAAACCATATTTTTTTAGTTTATTATAGACTGAGACATAGTAATCAGCTTCCTTTTTAGTTTGATACCTCCTCAAAACAAATTTCTTCCCGGAATATTTTACAAGAAAAGTCTCTCCGCTCTCCCCTCCTTCCAGTTTGCTTATCTTTCCATTATTTATTATATGCTTCACATTCTCCCCCTAAGATATCCCTGCCTTAAATCTTCAGGGAATCTCTCTATGGCATACCTCAGCATTGTTCTTGGCATATTTTTATAGTGTTTTTTTAGGAATGTTTCCTCGCTTTCAAGGTTGCGATTTCCTACCTCTCTTAGCATCCAGCCCACCGCCTTATGGATGAGGTCGTGCTTATCATGAAGAAGGATTTTAGCTATTTTCAGAGTATCTTCAAATCTATTGTTTTTGATAAAGTAATATGTCGAGACAATAGCTATCCTCTTTTTCCATAAATTTTCAGAGCAGACCAACTCATATAATGCCCTCTTATCTTTATCAATTAAATGCACCCCTATTATTTGAGGAGAAGATAAATCAACAAGATCCCAATTATTGACCTGCCTTGCATTAGCAAGATAAAAATCAAATATTTCCTGCCTTTTGTCAAGGCATGTTTTATAATTATGAACTAAAAGGAGCAATGCAATCAGTCTTTCTTCATGGATTTTTGAATGCAGGAGTGTTTCTGCATCTCCAAGGGGCAAGTCTTTGTATTTTACTGCCAGCTTTCTGCTTTGTGGAACAGTCAGTCCTAAAAAAATATCTCCTTCCCCATATTCTCCTTTTCTGGTCTTGAAAAAGCTCTGCGATATTTTAGCTCTTGCAGGGTCTACCAATGATTTCATTTCTTTTCTTAACAGTTCAAGAGTCATAATCAATAAGGATAAACATAATTAATAAAATTAACTTTATTTCTTCAAAGCCATTCTTTGTATCTTGGGCTCTTTTACAGGCGTAAGATGTTTCTCAGCCTTTGCTTGCTGTTCAGCATGCTGGATGTTTTGCTGCTCCACAGATTTCTCCTTTTCAGTTTCATCTTTTTTCTGCTCTTCTGTTTTCTCTTCTTTCTTTTCCTCTGCTTTTGGAATTTCTTTCTTTTCGCCTTTCTGCCTGAATTTATCATGCTTGCTCTTTAAGAAAGCAACATGGCTGGGCATCTCAGAAAAAGTCACTTTCACTATCTCTCCTTCCTTTACAGCCCTGACTTTTACTTTTGCAGGCGGGCTTGCTCGGCCTCTAAACCACACTTCATTGTTAAAATAAACATCTAATTTGACTTTATCCAAATCACGGTCAGCAACTTTCATGTGTTTTGCTATAAACTGTTTTATTGCCTTCACTGCTTTTCCAGCGCGCTTATATTCTGGAGCTCTTATCCATGCTTTCCTTAAAGGTATTACATATTCTCTTGTCAATTGATTTTCTGCCATTTTATCTTACTAGAACCTCCCAATCATTAACTAAATCTTTAGGATTGCCCAAACTTGCAGGTTCTGTCCCGAAATATTCCCCCCATCTAGTAAGACTAATCTCGTTCCCTAGAATTCCTTCAATTGTCTCCACAGCTTCCTGAATATCTGCAGGCCTCCCTTCAAATCTTATTTGATTATGATAATTTGCTCCAGACCTTTCATATCTTACTAAGGCATGCGTGACTGTCGCACCCCTCACATGAAAGACTCTTCCAGCATAAATTCCACTCTCTCCAGGAAAAGAAAACTCATTTAATCTGTTAGTTATAGGGCTTATTCCGCCTTTTAAAGCAGCAGCTTCTAGTGTAATTCCTGCTCCAGTGCTTTTATCTTCAGGCACGATAATATATCTTTCCATTTTATCCTAAATGTGTTTTGTTAGCTTTTCTTGGCTTAAGCTTTAGTTTAGTTCTTCTCCAATGTCTCCTGTTAGCAGTCATCTGACTTGGATGGACTTTTTTCCCTTTGCCAAATTTTCTCAGTACTGCCCAAAAAGGAGCCCATTTTGTCTGCCTTTCATAAATTGCTAATTGCACTTTTTTTTGATACTCTCTTGTCATTTTGCAAAATCCTCTATAAAAGCTTTGCCCTTAACAGTAAGCTTTCTTCCCGCTTTCTTCCCGCTGGCTTTTTCAGTGATTCCTGCTTCATCAGCTTGTTGCAGTATTTTTCTTATTATCTTTCCGCCTGACTTGACAAAATGAGGCGGTCTTGCCCCTCTGTCTTTTCTCCCCCCATATCGAGTTCTTAATCTCTGAACGCCAACAATCTCGTGTATGTAGATTTGTCTTAGTATGCTCGCAGACCTCTTATACCAGAAATCTTCGTCAGCACAAGGCCTCTGCAAATGAGGGCTTGTTTTAACAAAGTCTACCCATTCAGGCTTTGGAAAATCTCCAGACTTCTTCAAGGCTTCGGCTAGGGTTTTATTGAACTTGCCTGCCTGTACGCTTCTTATATCTGTCATCTGCAAAATTAATTAAAATAGTTCCCTTATAAATCTTACTTATCGACTTTTTTCCCCTTATTAAGGATAATGATGAAACCCAGTATCCTAAAACTATAGATCGTATCTGTTTTTGCCTGCAGTTTTTCAGTAATCTCCCTCGCTATTTCTTCTATTTTGTCTCTTCCAGCGGATTTTAATGTTGAAATTCTGACTTGTTTATGATTCTTAAAAGCCAGGGCAAGGGAATTTATCACTCCTTCAGTTACCCCATTCTTGCCTATTTGGAATTTTGTCATGCTCATCTTAAAATTTTAAAACCTCCGGCAGGAACAGCAGATAATAATCCTTGCTGATCCAGGCTTACTCCGAAAACAGCCTTTATTTTAGCTGCCAGTTGAGCTTTATCAATCTTTCCAGGTGAGAGCCTTATCCTTTTACCTTCGATAAGGGGCGCGTTTTTGTCAGGCACCGCGCGCAATACTTCATTTTGTCTTGTTAGTGTCAAATTTAGTCTTGCCCTGATTTTTTTTATATTTTCCTTCACGCCCCAGGTGCCCTCTTTCATCCCCCTCATCTTATACAAACTCTTTGTATTGAAGATATGCACTTCTGCCATATTCTTTCTCTGTTTCCAAGCCTTGCTAAAACAAGCTGTAAAAACTGCGCATTCCTCAAGGTCTTTCTTGCTTGTTTTATCTGCATCTGCCAGAATGACTGCAAAGGGACTTCCAGGTTGCGCAGTGTGCATGACGATAAATTCTTTCCCAGAAGATTTTATTATATTCAGCAATTCGTCATTTTGTTTTGAGTTCTTTCCCCCAGCCACTAGCTTTCCAGAAGAGGTAAAAAACCATCTAAATTTTTTGTAATTGTCTAAAATATCAGCCATCATTCTAATTAGAAAGACTTGTTTTTAATACTTCGCTCAGCAGATAGTGGACCTTACAAAGCCGGTTCGGGTAACTTCCAGATAAACCTCTGGAGAGAGAATAACATCTGCCTGACCAGAACCCTTCAGCTTTTTCTTTACTTCTAAAGTTAATGCAACTCCGCCCTCTGGAGCATTTTTTGGAATATTAAGTATTACTGGAGACTTGGCTTTTTTATCTCCTGGGGAGACAGTCCATTTTCCTTCAGATCTAATAATCCAAGACTTAACTGTATTCTTGGATAATGTACTTGTTGTAGGGGTATAGTCTTTTAACGTTATAGTGTATTCTGCTTCCTCTGGAGAATCAAAACTGCACCAGATGTAATTTCTTCCTCCAGGTATGACGGATACTTCGCCACTCTCTCCAATACATACTACTTCATCCCCCCTTTCCTCAAAATATTTTTCCAGTTCAGCAGAAGCTTTCTTCCCAGTCTCCTCAGTTATTCCAATGGCGCTGCACATCACAGCCCGCACTAAGACCATGCCTAAAATAAGCATTGTGACGCCTAAAACAATTATCACAATAGTCCCCATTGACAATTCTATAGCCGCTCGTCGGTTATTCATTTTATAAGATTGGGACTGACTTTAATTTTGTCCAGACGTATATAAAGAGAAATAGGCCCAGAACTAAGCTAAGCAATGAAAGTCCGATGCCCCAATTTGCCCAGGAATTATTGCGGATGTCTTTTTGCCTATATCCAAAGATGACTCCCAAGATACCCAGCACTATTCCTGCTAAAGGCATGATTACAGAAAGAAAAATTCCTACTATTCCAAGATTTAGTGAAGCCACGCCGCAACTATTATCTCCAAAATTGTTCTTCGCTTTTTCCTCTTTTTTCACCATCTTATTTACAAATCAAAAGGTTTTATAAATCTTTGTCTGCAAAAAGCGAATGAAAATTATCTCCTGTGCTGGAGAAAGACGAGGAATACTCCTCTTTAGAAAAAGAAGTTTTTCTTAATCATCTTTTAGGCACCCCCCTAGAGAGTTATCCGACTATAGCCAAAGACATTAAAACATCGAGAATCCTAAGTCATTATGCAAACTCCCTTGCTTTAGCAGGGATTAAATGGGATTCTCGAATGTGCTCAAGAACTAAACACCCCTCCTATTTTAGTGAGGAGTTCTTGACAACTGAGCAAGAGCACCTTTGGCTATTACAGAGATTTTTCAGAATCGCGGTCTATCTGGCCCCTTAGCAAGGAGATGGAGTATAGCGGAAGACAAACAAATATTGCTCAAATACGGAAATTCTATTAATTTCTCATACGATAGTATAGAATTTCCCGTCCAGCGAACTCTGCCGCGGAATGATACAATTATCAGCGTTCGCTGTAATTTTGTCTTCTGCTATACTTAATGAGCGAAATTTTTTGTTCTGAAAATCCAGTTGTTCTCAGGCATAATATTTTTTATAAAATGGGTAGAGAGGGAATCGAACCCCCGACACCACGAGCTTCAGTCGTGTGCTCTCCCACTGAGCTACCTACCCGTGCTTAAACGAGCGCTTAACCACTTTTAAATCTTTTTAACATTTTATTTGAGGAATTTGGAAGGAACCACCACAAGGCTTAAATAGTATGCGCCCTCCTATTTTCCTATACGAGGTTCTAAATTCTTATGAATCTGGGAAATAACGACATATCTAAATATATACTGCACTCGGGAACAAGCATAGCCGGGATAGTCTGCAAAGACGGAATAGTCATGGCTGGAGACAGAAGAAGCACCCTCGGTGGCCAGATAGTTTATTCACGCAAGGCAAAAAAAGTCGTGCAGGTAAATGATTATCTTCTTATTGCCGGAACAGGCATAGCTTCAGATATTGAGCTTACAAGAAAACTCCTTTCTGCAGAATTAAGGCTCAAGGAGCTGAAAACTCGTTCCAGACCTACTGTAAGGGAAGCAGCACACCTTCTTGGAATGATGACTTTCAAAAATATCAGAACACCAAGCATGATTACAAGTATAGTTGGATCTTTAATGGGTGGCTTCAATGAAGATGGCACTTTCGAACTTTATTCTATTCTCCCAGATGGAGATGTAGAAGAAATAACTGACTTTAGCGCAAATGTTTCTTCAGGCATGCCTTACATTCTGGGGCTTCTCGAGAGACAGCATAAAAAGGACATGCATGTTAAGGAGGCCGTGGATTTGGGAAAAGAATGCATCAAAGCAGCCATGGAAAGAGACGTTGCCTCTGGAAACGGAATAGACGTATTCACCATAACTAAAGATGGTATAAAGCACGTGGTTTCTGAAGAAATTGTTGCAGAGTATAAATAAATTTTAATTTAGCAATGGGTGACATTTTAAAAAGCATCAAAGACGAATTACCTAGAGTCATCAGTGACGCGGAATTCGAGGGCGCCAATATAATTCTTTACACAGGGGATAAGGAATTTTTCAAGCAAGGCGAGGCAAAGGTAAAAGAAGTAGTTGATAAAGTAAAGAAGAGGATAGAGCTAAGGGCTGAAAAAACTATTCTCGCTTCTGAAACAGATACTGATAAGACTATTCGCGCCTTAGTTCCAGAAGAAGCAGATATAACTAACATAATTTTTGATATTCAAAGAAGTTCATTGATTGTGGAAGCAAAGAAACCAGGGCTGGTGATTGGAAAGCAAGGATCCATTCTTAGTGATATTAAAAGAGCAACAATGTGGTCTCCTTCTGTCAGGAGAAGCCCGATTATCCCAAGTAAGATAACTGAGAAGATACGTTCTGTTCTATATGCTAACAATACATATCGGAGAAAATTCCTTAATGAAATCGGCAAGAAGATTTACAATGAATGGAATCCGGAGAAGAAAGATATTTGGGCAAGGGTGACATATCTAGGAGGGGGGCGACAGGTAGGGCGTTCTTGTCTTTTATTGCATACTCCAAACTCCAAGGTCTTGCTTGACTGCGGAATAAATCCAGCCATTGGCGAGGATGATCCTGAAAAATTTCCCTATCTGAATGTGTCAGAAGTTGGAGATTTAAACTCAATTGATGCAATCATATTGTCACATGCTCATTTAGATCATTGCGGATTAATTCCGTACCTGTATAAGATGGGTTATAGGGGACCAGTCTACATGACTGAACCTACAAGAGACATCTCGGCTCTTCTAGCCCTGGATTTTGTAGGGGTAGCTTATAAGCAGGCAGCTTCCCCATTGTATCGGGCAGAGGATATAAAAGAAATGGTCAGGCACTCCATTGTCCTAAATTATGGCGAAGTGACTGATGTTACTCCAGACATAAGGATAACTTTGTATAATGCCGGACACGTGCTTGGTTCTGCGCAGGTGCATATGAACATAGGGAATGGATTGCATAATTTTGTGTATGGTGCAGATACTAAATATGCAAAGACTCGCCTATTAGATCCTGCGGTAAATCATTTTCCAAGGATAGAGACCCTTACAATAGAATCAACTTACGGTTCAAAAGACGATGTCTTGCCCCCAAGGCAGGAAACAGAGAGGCGGTTTATTGAGATGGCCAAGGATACAATTGCAAAAAAAGGAAAAGTCCTATTGCCTGAGCTTGGACTAGGGCATGCACAGGAAACCCTTCTTAGGGTAGAAGAGGCTGTTCGCACAGGTGAACTGCCACCTATTCCAGTATATATTGACGGCATGGTCTGGGACATTAATGCAATTCATACAGCTTATCCGGATTTTTTAAGCGCTTCTGTAAAAACTCAGATATTCCAGGACAATAATCCGTTCGCATCAGAGGTCTTCAAAAGAGTGGGGAGCCCTCTGGAAAGAAAAGAAGTAATAGAAGGAGGGCCTTGCATTATCATTGCAACATCTGGAATGTTGGTTGGCGGGGCCTCTGTAGAATACTTCAAAAATCTTGCAGATAATCCCAACAATCTAATTGTATTTGGCTGTTATCAGGCCATAGGGTCCCTAGGCAGGCAAATACAGGAAGGTAATAGGGAAGTTATAATGAGCAAGGATTATAACAATGAGAGAATAAGTGTGAAGATGAGGGTCGAAACATTAAGCGGCTTATCTGCGCACTCCAGCAGAACTGAATTGATGCAGTATATCAGTAGGATGAACCCAAAGCCTAAAAAAATAATTGTAAATCACGGAGAAGTCTCAAAATCTCTTGATCTCGCATCAAGCTTATATAAGCAGAATCGCATTGAAACTATTGTCCCGAGAAATCTTGAGACAATCAGGCTGAAATAAATTAAATTTAAGGAATATGGATCTCTCTAGGGCTTAAATCTGAAGGAAATTCTGAATCATAACTAAGAGGGGTGAATAAGCGTTTTTTAGGATTATATGAAAATGCAGTGTCGCTTGCTGGATGGAACATCCAAAACCCTTTTGGGTCTTCATGATCAATATCAAGAATCTGATATCTTATAGTTGCACAGTCTGGAGGGTTAATCTCTGCTGTAGGATACCCGTCATCTCCTCTGCCTACAAACTGAATGCGCCCAGCTGGATGAGGATCAAGTATTCTTCCGGTTTTATCATTACTAGAATCGTATCTAAACTCAAAAGCCTTTGGGTCTGGGTGAGATACAGGGCTTAGAATAACTCTCTTAAACAAAGACTGATTATCAACGTAAGTTTTGACATTAAATACTAAATTATCTAAACTAGCATCACCATCTTTGAATAAGACAATATCAATACCCCTCGCTGGCAGATAGTGAAGCGGATTTTCAGCTTCAGTTGACCCTCTCATAATCTTATTTGCCATTCCCATTCAGAGCATTCTTTATAGAATGCTCCAAAATTCCAGACATTGAGCTTGTGAAAAATGGAGAGTTAAACCATATGCCCATTTCTTCTTCAGAATTTTCAGGAGTTACAATGAACAATGCTTCTTTCTTGTCCGCTATGAAAAACTTCGCAGTTGAATCAAGGTATTTAGCCTTAAGATTGAACTTATTGCTTATTCTCTTGACTCTTTCAGGCTCACCAGAAAGGGCAATTTTCATTTTCACATTGTTTTTATGGAGCTTTTCAAGGGCAGAAGAAATTATTCGGGCTTTGTCCTCAAAATCAGACACAGTAGTGCATATTAGGACTTCGTCTTTTGAATTATCCAGCAAGTCTCTCAATTTAGCCAATACGTTAGATCTTCCTTTTAGGGAACCTGCAATATCATGTGCTTTAATGGGAGAAACACCAGTATTATGCAATTGCTCAAGCTCGACATATTCCTGAGTCGCTTTCAAGGAGATAAGTGATTTTACTCTCTCGCCAGCATCCTGCATGACATTGGTCTTCATCTTCTCGATTATTTCAGTAGGCTTGATTGAGATGTATTTTACTGGCTTGCCCACTTTTATCATGGCAAAGCCTCTCTTCTCAAGAGACTCTAAAACATCATATGTTCTGCTTCTAGGCACGCCAGATATTTCAGCTACCTCTCTGGCAGAAGCTACGCCTTTGGACAAAAGAGAGAGCCACACCTTGGTCTCATAAATGTTCAGGTTGAAGTATTCTTTTATCTTCTTAACAAGTTCAGGCTTTATTATCATGATAGAGTGATAAAAACGTTTCTATTTAAATCTTTCGGTTGTATTCATTATATAGTTACAACTAAGGAGAAGAATTTAAAAAGTTATTACTCCACTAAGAGCCTATCCACATAGGTAATAAATTCTGAATCGACAGATATAAATATCGCCTAAAACTTTAATTTACGTTCTCTCTTTTCTTTTCTCTCTTGTGAGAATGGAGACCGATGAGAAGTCGGAAAAGA